>ERZ795059.5735-NODE-5735-length-11216-cov-9.677000_pt1 | contig 11216 bp, 5 predicted proteins | sample MGYA00375143_ERZ795059 | MGnify/ENA primary metagenome ERZ795059 (study PRJEB30188, sample SAMN05720168) | activated sludge metagenome | isolation source: Anaerobic digester | place: USA | collected 2015-01-07 ... | reverse complement strand
GATTGGATGGTGTGACTGGAGTTCAGACGTGTGCTCTTCCGATCTCCATGATGGCTTTGTCCGCGACTACGAGCTCGAAATCAGACACCGTAACGGACATGTGACGCCTGTGTTTTACAACGCTTCCGTTTATAAGGACGGCATGGGGAACATCGTCGGGGTTTTTGCCGCTGCCCGGGATATCACGGAGCGTAAACTGGCGGAGAGGGAATTATCGGAAAAGACCAAGGCCCTGGAAGAATTGAATACGGCTTTGAAGGTCCTGATCGATCACTATAAGAATGACCAGCAAGAACTTGAAGAAAGGATCGTATCCAATATCAGGATGCGGATCATTCCCTACCTGGAAAAACTTGCCCGCACCCGTCTGGATATTGGCCAGGCAGCGCTCGTGGGGATTCTGGAGACGAGTTTTCGCGACATCGCCTCGCCGTTTCTGAAAGCGATAACATCGGAGCATTTTCGCTTTTCCCCCAAGGAGATCGATATCGTCTCCCTGATCAAGGAGGGCAAAACGACCAAAGAAATAGCCCAAATCCTCAACATAGGCAAACGCACCGTCGATTCATACCGGGACAACATTCGGGAAAAACTTGGCCTGGGTAACAAAAAGGTAAATCTCCGGACTTATCTTCTCTCCCTCGAAAAAAGCTGAAATACGGAACATAAATCCGCCTAAATACCGTATTATTACCGTATTGCATCTTTCCCTTTTTCTTGTAGTAATATATTCCTGAATTTATCTGCCAATTTTACCCCAGCGGAGTAGAAATGAACCTGAAAGAGCGACTGCCCCTTATCAGCGTTATCGCCACATCCGCCTTATGCATCGGGATCAGCATCCTGGCGCTCAAAGCCGGCATCTTCATTATTTTCCAGAACTTATTCTATATTCCCATTGTCATCGCCTGCTTCTATTTCCGAAAACGGGGCTTGGCCATTGCCGCCGCCTTGGCGGTCATTTATTTCCTCCTCTTCATTTCTTTTACGAGCGATCAGGTTATGATCTGGGATGCCTTAATCAGGGTGCTCCTCTTTATCCTCATAGCGGCGGTCATCACGTCTTTGTCGACGGCCCGCGCCAGGGCGGAAGCGGCCCTGGCGGAGGAGCGGGAGAAGTTCCGGACCGTGGCCGATTACACTTACGATTGGGAATACTGGATAGATCCGCAACGGAACATCCCCTATATCTCTCCGTCCTGTGAGCGGATAACCGGTTACCGGCCGGAGGAATTCCTGGCCGATGCCGGGTTGCTCGCAAATGTCGTCCATGTTGCGGATCGGCAAATTTTCCAGGACCACGCAGATCGCTGTAATGATAATAACAAAAATGACGCGGACGAACTCGATTTTCGCATCGTGACCCGGGCGGGCGAGGTACGCTGGATAGCGCACACCTGTCAGCCCGTTTACGGCAGCGACGGACGGTTCCGGGGCCGGCGGGCCAGCAATCGCAACATCACCGCGCGCAAAGAGGCGGAAGAGGATCTAAGGCACAGCGAGGAAAGATACCGGACAATTCTGGAAGACATCGAAGAAGGTTATCAGGAGATGGATCCGAAAGGCAATTTCACCTTTTGCAATGAATCGTTCTGCAAGATCTTTGGGTACGGCCGCGAGGAACTGCTGAACTCCAACATCCGTCATTATGCCGCCGACGAAGAAACCGCCGACCGGATCTATCGCGCCTACCAGCAGATTTACCGGACGGGAGATCCCCTGAAAAGATTTGAAGGGGAGATCGTTACCAGACAAGGCGAGCGCCGCTTGATCGAATTCTCCGCCTCCCTGCTGCGGGACCGGGAAGGCCGTCGCCGGGGATTCCGGGGCATCGTCCGGGACGTCACCGAGAGAAAAAACATGGGAGATCAATACCGGATGATCGCGAACAGTTCCCAGACCGGGGTGTATATCGTGCAGGACGGGCGGCTCCGCTTCGTCAATCCCCATATTTCGAAATACTCCGGCTATCGGGAAGAAGAACTGATCGGCAGACAGGTTCTTCATTTTGTCCATCCGGCAGATTGGGAGATGGTGCGGGAAAAGGCGGGGAAGATGCTGGCGGGGTTATTGAAATCACCTTATGAATACCGGATGGTGGACAAGGCCGGCCGGGTGCGATGGCTGACGGAAACGGTGACGCCGATAACCTATCGGGGCAGATCGGCGGTCCTGGGCAACACGATGGACACCACCGATCGCAAGGAGGCGGAGAAAAAGCTTCAGGACCTGCTCGAGAATCTCAGGAAGGCGGTCGGGGCGACCGTTCAGGTCATGGTGGCGGCGGTGGAGGCGCGAGATCCCTATACGGCCGGTCATCAGGCCCGGTCCGCCGATCTGGCCCGGGCCATCGCCCGGGAGATGGGGCTTCCCCAGGATAGAATCGACGGCATCCGCATGGCGGGAAGCATTCATGACATCGGGAAGCTGTCCGTGCCGGCGGAGATATTGTCCAAACCCTCGAAACTGTCCGATATCGAGTTTTCCCTGATCCGGGAGCACGCCTGCAAAGGATACAAAATGCTCAAAGACGTGGCATCTCCCTGGCCCCTGGCCGAGATAGTCTATCAGCATCATGAGCGCCTGGATGGTTCCGGTTATCCCCGCGGCCTGAAGGGGGAGGAAATCATCATCGAGGCCCGCATTCTGGCGGTGGCCGATGTGGTGGAGTCCATGGCCTCATATCGTCCCTACCGGCCGGCCCTGGGATTGGAAGAGGCGCTGGCGGAGATCGAGCGCCATCAAGGTAAACTGTACGATGCGGATGTCGTGGCTGCCTGTCTGCGATTATTCCGGGAAAAATCTTTTCAATTTGAAGGGACCAGGTCATAAACGGCGCTGCGCTGATTGCGACGAAGCCGAAAACAATTGCTTCACCGGCGGATTGCCGCTATGAAAACAGATAACTGCGCTTCTATTCCGGAATTATCCCGTCCCGGCAATGACCACCCCGGCCACTGGGCGGCCAGGTATTATTCCGACGCCTTCATGGCGTTGCTCCTGTTCGCTTTAATCTTCGGCGTCACCGTTATCCTTGGGTACCGGCAATTTGCGACGGCACGGAACAACGCCCTGGTCGCGGACAAAACGGCGGCCAATCTCCTTGCGGAAATCCTGCTGGAGCGCAACAGGGCGACGATAGGCGTCCTCCAGTCCTATGCGCGCCGGCCGCTTTTTGTCGCGGCCGTGCAAGGGAGAGACCTGGCCGGCGTTCAGCGGCACCTTATGGAGCTCAAAAAGAACGCCGAGATCGACCTGACCTTCGTAACGGATCCGCGGGGCGTTCTCTGGGCTAATTTCCCCGTGTTTCCCGAGTCTATCGGGCAGGATCTATCCTATCGCGACTGGTATCGAGGCGTCAGCGCCCATTGGCAGCCCTATATCTCCGCTGTCTTTAAACTAATTATCGGGGACAGGCCACCGGCGGCAGCCGTCTGTGTCCCCATCTTCGCTGCCAGGGAAAGACCGATCGGGATCCTCGCCACTTCACAACGGCTCGACTATCTGGCGGCGGTGATCCGAAAGGCGCCTTTCAGTCCGTTTACCAAGGTGAGCGTGATCGACCGGCGGGAGCAAATCCTTTACAGCAATAGATACCCTTACCGGGAAAAAGTTGCAGAGTATCGCTTTTCGTCCATCGTGGCAGCGGCGTTGAAGGATAAAAAGCAGCAGGTGGAAATTGGCGATCCGCAGCATGATGGGGGAAAAAGTTATCTGACCATCGTGCCGGTGGGAGACATCGGCTGGACGGTAGTGACGGAACGGTTACGCAGCGATATCCATCGATCGGAACTGTCGCGTTTTATCGAAATCGGGGGCATTTTCTTCCTGTTGTTTATCCTGATCGCCTTTTCTCTGGGGTACCTGAGGAAAATGGCTTTAATTGGAAGTGCTGACAACCTCCGGCTTGCGGAGATGAAACTCCGGAGAAGTGAAGAAGCGGAACGGGAGACACGGGAGTACCTCGAAAACCTGATCGATTACGCCAACGCCCCCATCATCGTTTGGGACCCTCAATTCCGGATCACCCGTTTCAACCATGCCTTTGAGACGCTGACGGGTTTGCCGGCGGCAGAGGTGCTGGGCAAGGAAATCGATCTACTCTTTCCGGAAGACAGACGGGAAGAATGTCTCGGACACATCAGACAGACGACCGGCGGCCAACGCTGGGAGGTCATAGAAATCCCCATCCTTCACCGGAACGGATCGGTGCGCACCTTGTTGTGGAACTCCGCCACCATTTATGTCCCCAACGGCAATACGGCGATCGCGACTATTGCCCAAGGACAGGACATTACCGACCGCAAGCGGGCGGAGGCGGAGATCCAGGCGTCCCTACGGGAGAAGGAAACCCTGCTCAAGGAGATTCATCACCGGGTGAAGAACAACTTGCAGATTATCTCCAGTCTCCTCAGGCTGCAAATGCAATACGTCAACGATTGTAAAATGGAGACAATTTTCCGGGAATGTCAGGACCGGATCATGGCCATGGCTTCCGTCCATTCCCTACTGTACAAGTCGCGGAACTTCTCCGAGATAGAATTTGGGGAATATGTGCAGGAGATGGTCGCCGAACTGCTCCGGTCGTACCAGCCGAATACCGCCGCCGTTTCGCTGACCGTAAACATGAGAAATATCATGTTGAGCATCGAAACCGCCATTCCCTGCGGTCTGATCATCAACGAGCTGGTTACGAACGCCCTGAAATACGCCTTTCCGGGAGTTCCACGGGGAGAGATCGTCGTCGAGATGAAGCGGACGGAAAAGGAATTGCTGGTTCTTGTCGCGGACAATGGCATCGGTTTCCCCAGGGATATTGATTTCCGCAATACGGGCACCTTCGGATTGAAACTGGTTCATCTCCTCGTCAAACAACTGGGCGGCAGTATCGATCAATATCTCGACGGGGGGACAAGATACGTAATTATAATTAAACAGGAAACATCTCAGGAGGGATAACATGCGGAGCCATCAAATCATGATCGTCGAGGACGAAGAGATCGTGGTCGCAGATGTCCGGGCAAGCGTCGAAAAAATGGGCTATGGCATATGCGCCACTGCGGCGTCGGGGGAGGAAGCGATAAGAATGGCGGGATCCGGCCGACCTGATCTGGTGCTCATGGACATCGTGCTGAAAGGCGGCATGGATGGCATCGCTGCCGCTACCCGGATCAAAGAGCTTTACGGAATACCCGTCGTTTACCTCACGGCGTTCGGCGATGACGAATTGCTTCAACGGGCGAAGGTATCGGAACCTTCCGGATACATCATGAAGCCGTATCGAGACCGGGAGCTGCAAATAGCCATCGAGATAGCCATCTACAAGAAACGGGCAGAGGAAAGAATAGCAAAGGTAGAACGCTGGCTGGCTACCGTGCTCAAGAGCATCGGCGATGCCGTCATCGCTTCGGACCAGGAACGCCGGGTCACCTTTATGAACAGTGTGGCGGAGAGCCTGACCGGATGGAAACACGACGACGCCCTGGGAAGGAAAATAACGGAGATTCTCAATATCAAGGACCAGGATGCCCATGATCTGGAAAGCCATATCGCAGAAAAGGTGATTACGGAGGGTCTGATCATCAATCTGCTGGAAGATCGCTTGCTCGTTGCCAAGGATGGAAAGGAAATACCCATTTCCGACAGCGTGGCGCCGATCAAGGGAGAAAACAATAGTAATCCCGGCTTCGTTCTAATCTTTCGAGACATTACGGAACGTATGCGGGTAGAAGAGCGGCTGAGAGAGGCGTTGGCCAGTCTCCGGAAGGCCTTGAACGCGACCATTCAAGTGTTGGTGTCTGCCGTGGAGAGTAGAGATCCCTATACGGCCGGTCATCAGGCCCGGTCCGCCGATCTGGCCCGGGCCATCGCCCGGGAGATGGGGCTTCCCCAGGATAGAATCGACGGCATCCGCATGGCGGGAAGCATTCATGACATCGGGAAGCTGTCCGTGCCGGCGGAGATATTGTCCAAACCCTCGAAACTGTCCGATATCGAGTTTTCCCTGATCCGGGAGCACGCCTGCAAAGGATACAAAATGCTCAAAGACGTGGCATCTCCCTGGCCCCTGGCCGAGATAGTCTATCAGCATCATGAGCGCCTGGATGGTTCCGGTTATCCCCGCGGCCTGAAGGGGGAGGAAATCATCATCGAGGCCCGCATTCTGGCGGTGGCCGATGTGGTGGAGTCCATGGCCTCATATCGTCCCTACCGGCCGGCCCTGGGATTGGAAGAGGCGCTGGCGGAGATCGAGCGCCATCAAGGTAAACTGTACGATGCGGATGTCGTGGCTGCCTGTCTGAATCTGTTCAAGGCAAAGGGATATCGAATGCCAAATGCCTGATCATTGCCTATCTGATGAGGAAAATCTCCGGATTTTCTCAATAGAGCCAGTGACGCTATTTTGCTTGCCGACCGGGCGGGAAAGCTGCTAAAGACCAATAAAAGAGCGGAAGAAATGCCTGGATGTGCGAAGGAGAAATCATTGGGGTGCATAATGCCAGGATCCTTTCCCGGTATCAGTTGGATAGAATTAAAAATACATTCCTAATCTCGTTCCTCGCCTGAGGCGAAACAGGTTGCGGGTGGTGATGTGGAGAAACTCCGTTCTGTAAATCTCAAATACCATTTCCTGGCGCTGGTTGCCGTCTGGACCACCGGCGTCCTGGGATCGTTGGGCTGGAACCTCTACCAGTTGCAGCTATCAACCCTGGCGATGGCTTACACCACCGCCGGGATTTCCTACAATAAAGACATCCTCTACCGCAGATGGGTGGCCAATCAAGGAGGGGTATATGTCCCCGTATCGGGAAAGACTCCCGCCAATCCTTATCTCACCGTTCCCAACCGTGATCTCAAGGCTGCCGGGGGATTGTCTCTCACCCTGGTGAATCCGGCCTACATGACCCGTCAGGTTAATGAACTGGCTGCGGAAATGCACGAATTTCAAGGACATATAACCAGCCTCAAGCCGCTCCGTCCGGAAAATCGCCCGGACCAATGGGAGGTTGAGTCTCTGAAAGCTTTCGAACAGGGAGTCAAAGAGTCGCATGCCATCGAGCATCTTGCCGGGGAAGAATATTTTCGCTTCATGCGCCCCTTTTTGACGGAAAAGTCCTGCTTGAAATGCCACGCCGCTCAGGGATATCGGGAGGGAGATGTCCGGGGGGGAATAAGCGTCTCTATCCCCATGAAACAATTACGGGATATTGAGAAGGAACGCCGGGGGGAATTGATGCTGGCCCACGCCTTTTTATGGCTGATCGGTCTGGCGGGGATCGCTGCCGGCACATCCAGTTTGCGGAATCAGACCTTGAAAAGGGAAAAACTGGAGGAAGAACTGATCAACCTTTCGATAACCGATCCCCTTACGGGTCTTTACAACCGGCGAGGGTTCCTAACTTTAGCGGAGCAACAGATGAAGCTGTCGTTGCGGACGCGGGGGAGGTTGATCCTGTTCTTTGCCGATCTGGACGGCATGAAACGGATTAACGATAGTCTGGGTCACGAAGAAGGAGACAAGGCGCTTATCGAAGCGTCCGCTGTGCTCCGGGAGACCTTCCGATCCTCCGACATTGTCGCCCGTATGGGTGGAGATGAATTTGTCGCCCTGGCCATCGATCCGGAGGTCATCGATCCGGAAATAATTATCAGTCGGTTGCAGGAGCGGATCGACAGTCAAAACCGTCGGCCGGAACGGAAATTCACCCTGTCCATGAGCGTCGGCTACGCGTGTTATGACCCGGAGGATCCCGTTCCCCTCGATACTTTGATGACCAGGGCCGACAATGCCATGTATGCTCAGAAAAAAGCAAAGGCATGAAGGCGCCGTGTTGAGCCGGTCACGCCGGCGAAGAAGAGGGGGCCTGTCAATCCCGCCATTTCATATTCCGGAATGATTTTAAAAGGATAAATATTCTGCGGGCTACTTCGCCAGGAATTTGGCCGCGGCGGGGGCGAGGATGTTGATGTAGTCGTCCGTCCAGGCCGTCCCCGGCGGCAGGCCGTCCTTTTCTCCCAGACCTGTCCAGCCCTGTGCCAGGAAAGGCTTCAGATCGCCGGCGTCCGGTGCGACGACGAGATACAGGGTGGCGATGGGCATATAGGTGTCGCTGCTGCTCAGGGTGGAGAGTTTCATGGCCCCGGCGAGTTTCAGCTCCGCCAGGATGGCCTTGACCACGGGGCGGAGGTCGTAATAGCGATTCGTCAGGTGCAGGACGATCAGACCGTGGGGACGGAGGCGCTGCCGGTAGATTTCGATGGCTTCCCGGGTGATGAGGTGGGTGGGGATGCCGTCGCCGCTGAAGGCGTCCACGAAAACGAGATCATAGCGGTCCTTAGTCTGCCGGAGGTTCAGGCGTCCGTCGCCGACGATGACCCGGAGCGCCGCCGGCGTGTTTTTCAGGAAGGTGAACCAGCGTCGGGCCAGTCCTTCCATATCGGGATCGATTTCATAGAAATCCAGGACGTCTCCCGAACGGGTCAGCCCGCCCACGGTTCCGGCCCCGAGCCCCACGGCGGCGATGCGCCGGGGCGGCGGCAGGGCGGCGAAGACATCCCCCAGCCCCCCCTTGACGTGATAATACATGGTGGTCATCTTTTCCCGGGCCGGATCGCGGAATTGGAGGCCGTGCATGGTCGAACCGTGGATGAGAACGCGGACCCCAGCCGGGGCGTCCTTGTCGGCGGGAAAGTCGTAGATCCGGCTGACGCCGTAGTAATTGCGGTGTGAGGCCTGCTTGTCGCCGTAAAAATTTACCCCCGAAAGAAGGATGAGCACCAGGTATATCGCTCCGGCTGTCCCGATCCTGCTGATCATGACCGCGACGGACTTCGCGGACCAGGAGAGGGAGGCAAACTTTCGGTATTTCCAGCCAAAGAAGATCGTCAGCATCCCCAGCATCAGCGGATATTCATAAATTCCCGGAAAGACAAGCGGGGCGGCCAGGGTGATTGCCGCGCCGCCCAGAAAGCCGCCACCGGCAATGGCCAGGTAAAAGCCGGTGAGACGGGAAAGGGCGGGGCGGCGCCGGTAGAGATCGCCGTGAATCATGACGCAAAGGACAAAGAGGACCAGCAGGAGCAGGACGTGAAACAGCCAGTGGCTGGCGGGGATGACAAACAGGATGAAGCCGAGGATGATCACCTCCGGCCAGAGATACATGCTGGTCAGGGAAAACCGGTCGCTGTCCCGGAAAGTGATGATGAAGCTCGCCAGGTAGAGGGCCAGGGGCAGCACCCACACCAGGGGGAAGGAGCCGATTTCCATGGCGATGAGATTGGTGACCGTGACGAGCAGCGCGGAAGAGAGAAAACTCAGCAGGAGCCACCAGGTATAGCTCCTGTCCCGGACGATTTCGTCCTGGCCGGACGCCGCCCCGGCCATGTCTCCGGTCGGTCCCGTTTCCTGCGAAAGATCAGGGGATGCCCCCGGATTTGCCTTTGCTTTCCCGTCGTGATCCGCCGGCAGGATCCGTCCCCCAGTCTCGAAAGTTCTTTTCCTTGTTGTCGCTGAGTTTGCCGCCTCTTGCTCCCCGGCGGGGGAATAGTCTGGGACCGGGACGAAACAGGGGCGGAGAAAACGCCAGACGCCCGCGGCCGCGAGAAGATAGATGAGATACCCGCCGCTCCAGATGAGACTCTGCATGCGGAGTCCCAGGAACGGTTCCGCCAGGAGGGGGTAGCCCAGCAGGGCCGCCAGGGAGCCGGCGTTGGAGGTGGCGTAAAGGGTATAGGGGTTGAAGGAGCGGGGAAGCGAGGCCCGGGTCACCCAGAGCTGGACGACGACCACCGTGGTGGACAGCACGGCGAAGGGCAGGGCGATATGCCGGGTCAGGGTAAGGAGCAGCGGCCAGACATCACCGGTCGGGGCGACATCGGTGATCATCGCCAGGGGGAGGTTGGCCAGCGGCAGCAGCAGGAGGGCCAGATGCCAGCGCCCCAGACGTTTGGCCAGAAGGTGGGCGTAGAGGTAGCCCAGCAGCAGGAGAAACTGGAAATACATCAGGCAGACCAGCCAGATATGCACGGCGCCGCCGAAATAGGGGACCAGGAGGCGGCCGGTGAGGGGTTCCAGGCTGAACAGCAGGAAAGCCCCCAAAAAGACCATGATGTGAAGAAGCGGCAAGCCCATGGGGATGGTATATGTCTTGGCGGTGGGAAAAAATCAAGAGGATTTGGCTGATGTCGTGCCTTTATTGTCTAAGGGGACGGAAATAAGATCAATTGAGGATTGATTTTTCCGCCGGTTTCCTGTAAAGTCGCCAGAAATTTTAATTTTATTGTCTTCTCCGAGTATCAACGCCTGCGGGAGGGGTTATGAGGATGAGGTTCAAAAAATCCGCGTCATTGTGTGACGGCGGATTTTTTTATTTTCATAATGGATCATTTTTTAATAAGGAGGTGTTGTTATGTTAAGAAAGCTTGCTTCATTTTTTACCTATTTAATGCGTCATTACCTGCCTGACGCCTACCTGTTCGCCATCCTGCTGACGTTTATCTCGGCGGTTTTGGCCCTGATCTTCACACCGTCGGACATCATGAAGGTGATCACGACCTGGGGAGGCGGTTTCTACGGGATCATCGCCTTTGCCATGCAGATGATCCTCGTCCTGGTGACGGGATATATCCTGGCCCTGACGCCCCCCATGAAGAAGGTCCTCGACTGGGTGGCGGCAAGGGCGGATACCCCCGTCAAGGGTGCGATGATCGTCGCCTTTGTCGGTGGCGTCGGCTCGTGGATCAACTGGGGCTTCGGCCTGATCTTCGCGGGGCTCCTTGCCCTCGAGGTGGCCCGGCGGACCCGGAAAGCGGACTTTCCCGTTCTCATCGGGGCGGCCTACAGCGGATTCATCTGCTGGCACATGGGTTTTTCCAGTTCCATCGGCCTGCTGATCGCTACCCCTAAACATCCTCAGAACCTCATCGAGAAAACCACTGGCCTGGTGGTTCCCGTAGCCGATACGATCTTCGCGGCCTGGAACCTGATCCCGGCGGCGATCATTATTCTGGGCCTTCCCGTTCTTTTCTATCTGATTCATCCCAAGGAAGAGGATTCCATAAGCATCTCCGCGGATCGTCTCAAGGAGATGGAGGACCAGACCATTAAAGTGGAGAGACCGGCCAGCCCCACCCTGGCGGAGAGTATCGACCACAGTTATGTGGTCAACATGATCTTCGCCGCCATGGGCATCTTCTATCTTTTCCTCCACTTCTCC
>ERZ795059.5734-NODE-5734-length-11219-cov-6.258330_pt1 | contig 11219 bp, 8 predicted proteins | sample MGYA00375143_ERZ795059 | MGnify/ENA primary metagenome ERZ795059 (study PRJEB30188, sample SAMN05720168) | activated sludge metagenome | isolation source: Anaerobic digester | place: USA | collected 2015-01-07 ... | reverse complement strand
ATTTTGGCCTTCGCGCTGGGCATGGGCGGGCTGCTCAATCGCGGCCTGGGCATCAACCACGTGTTGGGCGCGGTGTTCGGCATTTTAATGGTCGAAGGCTTCGTGGTGACCACGCTGGACACGGCGGTGCGCCTCAACCGCTATCTGCTCGAAGAGTTGTGGTCGCTGATTTTCAAAAAGACGCCGCAGGTGATGAAGAGCTATGTGTTCAACGCGGTGTTGTGCGTGGTGCTGATGTTCGCGTTGGCGCACACCAACACGATCATGGACCTGTGGAAGATCTTCGGTTCGGCCAACCAATTGCTGGCCGCGCTGACGCTGATCGCCGTGGCCGCGTGGCTGGCGTTGCGCAGCCGCAACGCGCTGTTCGCCACCATTCCGGCGGCGTTCATGATGGCGGTGACGCTCAGCGCGCTGGCCTACGTGCTGGTCACCGATTATCTGCCGAAAGGCAACTGGGTGTTGGCCGCGGCCGACCTGGCGTTGCTGCTCATGGCGCTGAGCGTGCTGGCGCTGGCGGTGAAGTTCATTCGACGGCGCAAGGTTGCGACGGCGTGAGGATGATGCAAACCGAATAATCGTCTATCCGGCGGCGGGGATCCCTTTGAATTGCCGACGGATCGTGCTGTATACATTAAACTGATGATGGCGTGGGCAACGGCTGAGGCGGAACCATGACTTTCGATATCTGGATGGTGCTGGTCGAGTACATCGGCGTGCTGGTCGCGGCTTTGGTGTTGGGCGCGGCGGCCGAGCGGCTCGGACAGAGCGCGGTGATCGGCTATTTGACGGCGGGCATCCTGCTGGGGCCGCTGCTGTTTCAAAAGCAGGTGATCATCAGCTTCGCCGACCTGGGCGTGGCGTTGCTGCTGTTTTCCATCGGGTTGGAATTTTCCTTCCGTCGCTTGCGCAGCCTCGGCCGGGTGGCGCTGGTCGGCGGCAGTCTGCAGATCGTGTTGACCATGCTGCTGTTCGCCGCCGGTTTCGCGCTGGTCTGGTCGTGGCCGCGCGGCATCGCGCTGGGAGCGATGGTGGCGTTGAGTTCGACGGCGGTGGTGTTGCGCGTGCTCAACGACCGGGCGGAAATCGACGCGGTGCACGGGCGCAACGCGCTGGGCATTTTGTTGTTGCAGGACATCAGCGTGGTGCCCTTGGTGTTGCTGATCACCTTGTTGGGCAGCGGGGGCGGCCTCGGCGATTCCTTGTTGGCGATCGGCAAGAAAGCATTCGCCATCGTCACGTTGACGATTTTATTTTACGGATTGTTCAACATCGCCGTGCCGCGGTTGGTGGCGCGCGAGAGCTTCCGACGCAACCGTGAACTGTTTCACCTGTTGACGATCGTGGCGGCGACGGGCGCGAGCTGGCTGGCGCACCTCATGGGCGTTTCGCCGGCGCTGGGTGCGTTTCTGGCGGGGGTGATGTTGGCCGAATCCGGATACGGCGTGCAGATCCGCGCCGACATCGGTCCGCTGCGCACGTTGTTCGTGACGCTGTTCTTCGTGTCGATCGGCATGATGGCCGATCCGCGTTGGCTGCTGCTTAAATTGCCGCTGGTGCTGCTCGGGCTGGCGATCGTTTTGGCCGGCAAAGCGGCGGTCGTGTTTGTGGTGATCCGTCTCTTGCGGCAGACGCGCCGGTATGCGTTGGCCACCGGTTTCGCCCTGGCGCAAATCGGCGAATTTTCCTTCGTGCTGGCGATGATCGCCGCGCGCGACGGGCTGATCGACCACGATACGCTGTCGCTGGTGTCCTCCGTGACGGTCCTGTCGTTGTTCGTTTCGCCGTTGTTGGTGACCTACGCCATACCGCTGGCCGACCTCGTCATCCGTCGCTGGTTCAAGGAGGCGGAAGCGGCGGCCGCGCCGGCGGTGACGGAGGCGAGAGCGGTTTCGCCGGTGGTGATCGTCGGCTACGGTCCGGCCGGCTATTGGGCGGCGCAGGCATATGTCGAAAAGGGAATTTGCCCGACGATCGTCGAGATGAATCCGCAGCTGGTCGCCGAGGCGCGCGAACATGGCTTGACGGTGCAGCCGGGCGACGCGACGCGGGTGGAGGTGCTCGAACACGCCGGGGTGCCGCAGGCGCAGGTGGTGTTGGTGACCTTGCCCGACCCGCGCACGGTGCGACGCATCGTGGAACGCATTCGGCTGCTGGCGCCGCAGGCCAGGATGGTGGTGCGGGCGCGCTACAATCGCTCCATGGACGATCTCAAGGACGCCGGGGCCTATACGCTGGTCGACGAGGAATCCGAGGTCGGGCGACGGCTGGCCGCCAAGGCGCAGGAGACGGCGGTCATCGACGCCGCCGGCGCGCGCTGCGATCTGCCGACGGATGCTTAAAAAGAAAAGGGGCCGAGGCTCGTTCGACCCCCGATTCATTTAACGCCAACGATCAGACCTTCAGCTTGACGCCTTTGGCCTTGAGCTTCTTCACGCCGTCGGAACGATCTTCGTAATGCGTATGCAGCAAGTGGTGCGCGAAGTGCGAATTCGGGCGCTCGAGGAACTCTTTGTACAGCGCCTTGACCATGGGGTTGTCCTGCGATTTGCGCAAGGGCATGGCGGCATCCTGCTTGTAGATGGCGGCGATGCGTTTCTGCAGGTAATCGGACGCGGCGGCGTACGCCGAACGAGCGAAACTCAAGCCGGTGGCGGCAAACGCGGTGGTCGCGCCGGCGGCCTTGAGGAACTGACGACGGGTCAAACGAGTGATGCTCATGGTTTTCTCCTTTACACCGTCGCGCGGCTGTTGAAGGCGCGCCGCAGGGCGAAGCGCAGTTTTTCCAGCGGGGATTTGTCGGCCATGCGCGTTCCCGGCGGAAGCGGCTGGCCGCCGCCGTTGACGCAACCGCTGGGGCAGTTCATCACTTCGATGAAGTGGTAGGGCGATTTGCCCGCGCGCACTTCGTCGCAGACGACCTTCGCCTGGTCCATGCCGTAGACGATGGCGACTTTGACCGTCGGGCCGCCCGGGATGGGCACGTCGGCGGCGCGGATGTTTTTATCGCCGCGCACGGCCGTCAGGTTGACGTCTTTCAGGGTTTTGCCGGAGACCGTTTCGTAAGCGAAGCGCAGGGCCGCTTCCATCACGCCGCCGGTGGCGCAGAAGATCGTCGCCGCGCCGGTGGAGTCGCCCAGGACCGGGTCGGCTTTTTCATCGGGCAGGCTGTTGAAATCGATGCCGGCCTTTTTGATCATGTACGCCAGATCGCGCGTGGTGATCGTGGCGTCGATGTCGCGGAAGCCGCTGTCGGACAATTCGGGGCGCAACCCTTCGAATTTTTTCGCGACGCAGGGCATGATCGAGACGGTGAAGATCTTGGCGGGCTCGACATGCGTTTTTTCCGCGCCGTAGGTCTTGGCCAACGGGCCGAGCATGCCGATTGGCGATTTGCAGGTCGACAGGTTGTCGCGCAGGTCGGGGTAGAAGGTCTCGACGAATTTGATCCACGCCGGGCAGCACGAAGTGAACTGCGGCAGCGGTTTGTCGATTTCCTTCTTGATGCGTTTGACCAGCTCGGCACCCTCTTCGAGGATGGTCACGTCGGCGGTCATTTCGTTGTCCCACACATAATTGAAACCGAGCTTGCGCAGGGTCGCGAACATCTTGCCGCCCACGTAGGCGCCCGGTTCCAGGCCGAAGGGCTCGCCCAGGCCGTAGCGGATCGCCGGCGCGGGCATGGCCACGACGACCGTGTCGGGGTCGGCCAATGCCGCTTCAATCTGATCGACGAAGGAGACACCTTCGTAGATTGCGCCGAAGGGACAATGGTACAGACATTGACCGCAGTTGAGGCAGGCGGCCGGGTCGACGACGGTGCGCGGGCCGTTTTTGCCGTCGGCCGGTTGAATCGCGCCGGTGCCGCACCAATTTTCGCATTCGCCACAGCTTTCACATTTGCTCTGGTCGACTTGCACAAAGTAGGTGCGGGCGGCGTCGGCCGGTTCGGGCGCGTTGCTCAGCGTCCAAACCTGTTCTATTTCACGCATGCAAACCTCCTTAATTCGGTGACTGAAGGCGCAAGAAAATGAATGAGCGCCCATTCATTAAAACAGTCAAAAATAACAGCCTCCGTAAATAATTAAGTATTATTTATAGTGTGATATTGGCGACTTAATTAACTATATGCTTAAAAGAGCATAAAATCAAGCGTGTAGCATCAGGAGAATTATAACCGAGCAAGTGACGATTCACAGAACCGATCGAGCGGGTAACTTCAATCGCTGTGTGGGAAATTTTTATCTGGGAAAAGTGAAGGGCCGGAACCCGATCGGGCGGGCTGACGATCCTTGTTGCCGAAGGTGAGCCGATGATCCGGTCGCATGGATCGTGAAATCCGATTTTGAATTAAAATGTGTGAATTTTTTCACAGAGAGCCGGTGCTGATCAACGGTAGCGAAACACGTTCGGATCGTGACAGTTGAGGCAACCGTCGCGCACCGGATCGTGGCAGGTCAGGCAGCGGCGCGGGTTGCGCCGGCCTTCGCCGCCGTGCGTGTTGAGGAAGCCGTCGCCGTGACTGAGCGGTCGGGCGGCATGGCAGCGCTGGCAGTACGCCGGATCGTGGCAGGTGACGCAGGCGCGTTTGTCGCGGGCGGCCTGCTTGCCGTGGAAGTGGGTTTTCCAGCCGGCGTTGTGCGACGCGGGTTTGCGCGTGCGGTGGCAGGTCGTGCACTGATCCGGTCCATGGCAGAAGGCGCAGGCCGGATCGTAGGCGTAGCGTTTGTGCTGCGCCAGGAAGCGGGCGTTATGGCCCGCGGGTCGTTGCGTTTTGACCAGGTCGTCGTGGCATTGCGCGCAGTCGCCGCCGGTGGTCGCATCGCTGTGGAGGAACAAGCCCAGCGAATGCGCCGCCTGGCCCGCGCAACCGACGAACAACAGCGCCAACAGCAGCACAACGATACGCGCCGTGCCCGTGGCGATTCTTTTTTCTGCCGTGCTTGTGGGTTTCATTAAAAATCCATTCTCATCGTCAGATGCGTCTGGTCGATGCGATCGGCGCCGACGAGATCGTTAAGGTAATCGTCGATGTCGGTGCTGTAACCCGCTGCCAGCCGGAAAGGTTTCACCGGCGCGTATTCGAGGTCGGCGCGCAGATGCGTGCCGGCCAGCGTTTCCTCGAAGAAGGAGTAGGTGCGCCACAGCGCGCCGGCCGACACGACCAGCTTGTGCGCCATAAAGCCCTTGGCCGCCGAGGCTGAAACGCTTTGGGTATCGACGTTGTTGTCGGCGTCGTCGCGCGCCTCGAAGGCGCCGGACCAGGCGACGTTGGCGGTCAGGTCGTTGATCCAGGGATTGACCAGGTCCAGCCCGCCGCCGAATTCGGTGTAATCGCCGGCCTGCCAACCCTCGGGCGCATCATCGATCAGGCGATGGTGCAGGTAGGTAGCCGAGATCGTGGCGACTCGGTCGAACAGGCTCAGCGCGGCGCGGCCTTCAAATTCCTCGAAGGGCATGGTCGGCGCGAACAGCAGGTTTTCCAGCGACCAGTCGCTTTGGCCGATCGTTTGCCGGCGCAGATCGAACTGGTAGCGCTGCTCGGCGAGATTTTCCGCGTTGTCCAGGTCGAAGGTTTCGCGGTAGTAGACGCCGGTCAATTCGAAGTCGGTCCAGGGCGGATAAAGGCTCAGTTGCGCGCGTACGTGATGCGGCCAGTCGGCGACGGCGCCGTACTCGGCCTCGAGGTAGATGAACTTGCCCGCGTCCTGCCGCCAGCCGGCGTTCCAGCGACGGCTGAACAGCGAACTGACGTTGCCGTATATTTCCGTGCCGGGCAGAAACGGATGCAGCGCGACGTCGGCGCCCCAGGGCGTTTCGGTCACGTTGTGCAGTTCGTAGAAAGAGACATAGTTGCCGGTGAAGGCGCTGGCGCTGATCCATTGCCGTTTGGGATCGTGCACGAACAGCCGCGCGCCGTCGAACATGATGATGTCGTCGGCGATGAACGCCTGCCGACCCACGCGCAGGCCGACGACTTTGTGCCCGAACAGGCCGTCCATTTCGGCGTAGCCCTGGAAGATTTTCAGGTTCGGCACGCCGGGCGCATCGTTGAGATCGTACAACGGCGAGGTGGAGTCATGCATGGTCAGCGGGGCGTCGGCAGTGCCGTAGAGCGCCATGGACAGATCCATCCGTTCGTTTTCCTGCCGGGAAAACACGGAGACGGTCTGCCGCCAGGAGTGATCTTCCCGATCGGCCAGATCCCCGCCGCGAATGACCTGATGCAGGTAATCGACACGGAAATCGGCGAAGGTCAGCCAGGGCGCGGCATCGTCCTGCGCCTTTACCACCGAGGCCGTGCAGCCGACCAGGAGCGCAAGGAACACGACGATTCGACGCATCGGTTTTTGAAAATTTTGCATATAAGTCCTTTTGGTTGTCTTTCCATATATTCCTTTTCATTAACGCTCGCAACGAAATAGTCGTTGCAACCGGTTCGGCCGCATCGATCGCTGCTGCTTGACGTCGGGGGGCAATTGTTATTCAATGGAGCCATTCAACGACAGCGGCAACATTCACAATCGTGCGAACCTTTTCGTATTGGGGAGGCTGCGATGCGTACTTATGGTTATTGTTTCATTCTTTTCATGTTTTTGCTGATCGGCTTCATGGCGGCGTCGCTCGGCGCCTGCGGCGACGACGATGATGACGATGACGACGATGCGGTCGATGACGACGATGACGACGATGACGACGACGATGATGATGCGGTCGATGACGATGTCGATGACGACGACATCGATGACGATGACGATGACGATGATGATGCGGTCGATGACGACGACGATGACGACACGGTCGATGACGATGACGATGACGACGACGATGACGACGACGCGACCAACGAGGCGCAATTGATCGACAACGGCGACTTTGAAACGGGTATTTACGTTCCGTGGGAAGGCGACTGGGTCGGCGATCTCGTCTATTCGTACGAGGACATTTCGGTTCATGACGGCAATTATGCCGCCTGGCTCGGCGGACGCCCCAATGTCGTCGAGTGGTTCGGGCAGACGGTCGTCATTCCGACCGGATGCGCGGCGGGGACCATTCATTTCTGGAACAAAAACTATCGCTGGGGCGCGGCGACCGGCGGGCTGACCGTGACGTTGAAAGACGTGACCAACACCAACGTGCTGGTCGATATCCTGCACGTTCCCGACACGGACTTTGTCGTCTCGTCGAGCTGGAACGAGGTGACCTACGAACTGACCGAAAGCGACCTGGATGCCATCGCCATGAAGAATGTGATTCTGCATTTCGAAATCGAATCGACCGGCGGCGGCATGCTGGCCAACTTGAACAGCATCATCGACGACGTGACCTTCACCGTGTGGTATTGAGGCGAAACGAAAACCAGGCCGAAAAAAGGCGGGCGGCGATAACCGTCCGCCTTTTTTAAATTCCGGGTGGGGCGAACGTGAAAAATGAATCGATAAACGCCCGCTTTCGCAAGCGACAAGCGATTGTTTTGTCGGTTACAATAACGCCCGGGGCGGTCTTGCGGGAGGGTATGATGAAAATCAAGGTTTGCCTGTCGATGCTTCTATCGATCCTCGTTTCGATCGGCGGCGTCGCCCTCGCCGACGAGACACCGACCACCGACGCCGAAGTGACCATCATCGGGGCGCAAGACGACATGATCGGTTCGGTGCTGGCCGTCGGCGATTTCAACGGCGATCAGGCGCCCGATCTGTTTCTCGGCGCGCCCGGCGGCTGAAGCGACGACGGCGCCCTCGGGAAGGGCGGCAATCGGGTGTACGGTCTGCTGGGCCCCTTGACGGAAGAGTTGGGCACGGTGCGCCTGGGACAGACGCCTCCGGACATCATGGTGCTGGGCGGCGTGAACTGCGGCAGTTTCGGCACGACGCTGTTGCTGACCGATCTGAACGCCGACGGGTACGACGATCTGCTGATCGGCGATCCGGGCGCCACGCCGGGCGCCCAGGCGGGCGCGGGGCAGATCACCGTGTTGTTCGGCCGGGCGGATCCGCCGGCGAACTGGACCGTCGATTTCAACATCGTCGATCCGGACCTGACGCTGTACGCCGACGTCCAATACGCCAACATGGGCTCGTCGATGGCGACGGGGGATTACGACGGCGACGGGTTTGCCGATCTGGTTTGCAGCGTGATGGCTTACTACGAGCGCAGTCGGGTGCTTATCGTGCGCGGACCGTTCGACGATCCGACCGGCACGGTGCGCGATTTTCTGGTCGAAGCGCCCGATCTGACGCTGATTGCGCCGACGGACGGCTCCGGTTTTGGGATGAACTACATCCTGGCCGACCTAACCGGGGACGGCAAAGATGATCTGGTGTCCGAGTCGGTGCCGCTGGTGTGGGGCAAGTGGGATCAACCGCTGTTGGCCGTCGTGTTCGGCGCAGAGATTTCGGGGACGGCGGTGCGCGACCTGGCAACCGATCCGCCCGAGGTGGCCGTGCACACCGGCACGGGGCAGAACGTGCCCGGCGACATCGAAGAGATCGCGGCGGCCGATCTGAACGGCGACGGAGCGCCGGAGCTGATTTTCTCCGACTACTGGATGCAGGTGCAAAACCACGCCAAGGGCGGGGTGCTGGCGATCGATAACGCGCGGCTGATCGCGGGCGCGTCGATAGACCTGACGGCGACGCCGGCCGATAAGGCGATCATCGGGCAGGGGCAGAATTCCTACTTCGGGCGCAGCCTCTCGCTCACCAACGCGCCGTCGGGACCGGTGCTGGCGGTGGGCGCCGATTCGGCCGGCCACGGCCAGACGAATTGGTGCGGCGTGGTGTATCAAATGGGGCCGACGCAACTGGCGGCGGAGACGATCGTGCTCGACAACGTCGCACCCGACATGTTGTATTTCGGCACGAACGAATCCTACAGCCTGGGCCAGTCGGTGCTGCTGCCGGATTTGGACGGCGACACGCTGGGCGAGGTCGTCGCCGGCGCTTTCGGACCTTATCTGATTGCGGCCAACGGTCTGGTACATATCTTTTTCGATCGTTACGACCTGGGCGAACCGACCGACGACGACACAACTGACGACGATACAACCGACGACGATACAACCGACGACGACACGACGCCCGACGATGACGACACCACGCCGGACGACGATGATGGCGACGACACGGGCGATGACGATGACGACGATGACAACGATTTTTGTTGCGGAGGCGCCTAGTATGTGTGTGTTGGGAGGTATTACTTTAATATAGGAGAACGCGTGATAAAAACCTCATGGTTGTTTTTGATCCTGACGTTGGCTCTTTGCGCCAGCCTGGGCTGTGTCGCTTGCGACGATGACGACGACGACAACAACGATGCGGGCGACAACGATACGGACGACGATGATGACGATGACAACGACACCGACGACGACGACACGGCGGACGACGATACGGGCGACGACGACACGGGCGACGACGACACCGGCGACGACGATACGGGCGACGACGACACGACGGTTTGTGAAGGTTGTTTGATCGACGAGGTTTGTTACAACGACCTGGAAACGAATCCGGCCAACGTGTGCGAGATTTGCGACGTTTCGCAATCGACGGACTCCTGGTCGGACAACGACGGCGTGACCTGTGACGACGGCGTTTTCTGCAACGGCGCGGACACTTGCGACGCGGGTTCGTGCTCGGCTCATACGGGCAACCCCTGCCTTGGGGGCGACGCCTGCAACAATACCTGCAACGAGGGAACGGAAGATTGTCTCTCGCCCGATACGATCCCCTGCGATGACGGCGTTTTCTGCAACGGGGTCGACCTGTGCGACGGCGCGGGCGAATGCGAGCACCCCGGCAACCCGTGCGATTCGCTGAGGGAATATTGTTCCGAGGACGACGGGGAATGTCTGGATGAGTTCGCGGCGATTCCTCACGGCACGTTCACCATGGGCAGCCCGGAAGGCGAATTGGGGCGGCAGGGCGATGAAACGCAGCATTCGGTGACCTTGACGAACGACTTCGAGATGAGCGTCTTCGAAGTGACGCAAGATCGTTTCACCATGGTCATGGACTGGAACCCGAGTTACTTCGGCCCGAATGGCGGTGGTGCGGACTGCGGTGACGACTGCCCTGTTGAGTGGGTGAGTTGGTACGACACGGTCGCCTATGCGAACGAGCTATCCGCGGGTGCAGGTTACGACGCGTGCTACGTGCTTGCCAACGTGATTTGCGAGGACGGCACGAATGTCGGCGCGAACTACATGGGCTGCATGAACACGACGCAAGATGGGATCGGTTCGGCGTCGGTGGCCTTGAACGGCGTGACGTCTGTTTATGATTGCGAGGGGTACCGTTTGCCGACGGAAGCGGAGTGGGAGTACGCGGCCCGGGCCGGAACGACGACGGCATTTTACAGCGGGGCGATCACAAACACGGAATGCACGCCGCTCGATCCGAACCTCGACTTGATCGGCTGGTACTGCGGGAACGACAGCGGCACAACGGAAGTTGTGGGTCAGAAGCAGACAAACGCCTGGGGTTTGTACGACATGAGCGGCAACGTCTGGGAGTGGAACTGGGATAGGTACGATGCCTACCCCGGTGCAGTGACGGATCCTGAGGGCGCCGTGAGTGACTCGCGCCGGGTTTATCGTGGCGGCGGCTGTTTCAACTACGCGTGGCGCTGCCGTTCGGCGTATCGCAACTACTACGAACCCGACCTCCGCAGCTTCGGCCTGGGCTTCCGCGTGGTGCGGACCCTGGAGCTGACCCCGGGTTTTGAACATGTCTATAACGGGACCTTCACCATGGGCAGCCCGGAGGGTGAATTGGGGCGGTTGGGCGATGAAACGCAGCACACGGTGACGCTGACGAACGACTTCGAGATGAGCATATACGAAACGACGCAGGGCGAGTTCACGTCGCTGATGGGCTGGAATCCGAGTTACTTCGGCCCGAATGGCGGTGGCGCGGACTGCGGTGACGATTGCCCGGTGGATTCTGTGACTTGGTACGACACGGTTGCCTATGCGAACGAGCGATCCGCGGATGCGGGTTACGACGCGTGCTACGTGCTTTCCAACGTGATTTGTAATGACGCGACGAACGTCGGCGCGAACTACCTGGGTTGCATGAACACGACGCAAGGCGGGATCTTTATGGCAACGCTCGCCTTGAACGGCGTGACGTCTGTTTACGATTGCGAGGGGTACCGATTGCCGACGGAAGCGGAGTGGGAGTACGCGGCCCGGGCCGGAACGACGACGGCAT
>ERZ795059.5733-NODE-5733-length-11220-cov-17.825078_pt1 | contig 11220 bp, 7 predicted proteins | sample MGYA00375143_ERZ795059 | MGnify/ENA primary metagenome ERZ795059 (study PRJEB30188, sample SAMN05720168) | activated sludge metagenome | isolation source: Anaerobic digester | place: USA | collected 2015-01-07 ... | reverse complement strand
ATCTTGGCAAGCTCTCTCATGTCAGGGCGACGTTTGGCTTTGGCGTATTTATCGAAGAGATAGGATACACCCAGTGCCAGCCGGAGGTTTTCCTCGTAGCCGTTGTCCTTGGCGAGGTCTTCGATCGCCTGACCGGCTACCTTGATGCCAAAATTGCCAATATTGTATTTGAGTCCGGCATTGAAATCGTGTCCGCTATACTCACCCTGGATGAAGAAGTTCTTGAAGGGTGAAAGCTCAATGGAATAGAAGATGCCGTTGAAAAGCCTGGAGCGGGGAACCTGTCCGGTGAAGCGGTTGGATCCGACACCCAGGTTAAACATCCAATTCACACCCCCGAAGACCATCTGTTTGGAGGCCACCAGATAGGGAGACCAGTATTCATAGTCCACCTTGTCGGGGTGATCGGAATAATCCCAGTCAGCTGCGTTGGCAGGAGTCCAGTCCTGAGCTCTGTGACGGTTTACGGGAGAGAGAACGTTGTCCACCCCCACAGACACTTGAGGGATGCGAAGCGTCTCCTGAATGAGCTTGAGCTTGGCGTTGAAATAATAGACTTTGTCTCCACCGAAGAATCCCAGCTCGACTCTGTCTCCCAAGCCTACTCCCAGCATGCCGTAGGGGACGATCTTCTTGTCGCTCATGTCCGGATCCACATAACTTGGCTTGGCGACATCCCGATAATAACCCACCAGCAGAATCTCCGCCGCCTTGTGGGGCAACACATAGGCATCCGGTGTGCGCAGCATTCCCAGGGTTTGGAACGGGGCCGCGTCCAACACGCTCAATAGCGATGCCAGCACAAATACACTTAATAATACTCTTTTCATACTTCCCTCCACCTTTCGGTGTTGTTTCTAATCTGTGGTTCACAAAATATCGTTGACTTGAAATACGTCAAGCGTTTTCTTGCCCCATGGACAGAATAACGCAAAATGCTTTTTTTCACATCGGCGAAGATATCGCCGCCAAGTTCCTGCTTAACAAAGGTTACGAACTGCTGTGTAAAAATTTCCGCATCCGAAACGGGGAAATTGATATCATCATGCGCAGCGATACTCATCTCATCTTTGTCGAGGTGAAAACACGTCGATTTCACTCTATAGATGCCGCCCTGCAGACTGTCACCTGGACCAAACGCAGGAACATCTCCAGAACGGCACAAGAATACATTAACCAGAATCCCGATTACGCCAAACTGCAAACTCGCTTTGATATCGTGCTCGTGTTCTACGAACAAGCCAGCAACAGCTTTTCTGTCAAGCACTTCCCGGACGCTTTTTACCCTGTTTTCGATCGCTGAAAAAGTTATCCGGCTGTTTGCCTGATTCGTGTTAATCTCCCAGTTTTGAGGTATCGAAGTCATCGCCAAGATATCTCAGATAATCCGGATTGGACCTTTCCATATCATCGTTGTTCACATAGACAAGCTGATAGTTGCCATTCATTTGCATATCCACAAACGCGTAAACCGCGTTTAGCCTTCCCCGGTATTTCCAGATTTGATAATCCTTGCGAACATAGCGGGTGTCGTCCATGGTGGTGTCTTTTTCCACCTCGTCCGGTTTCCCGTTTCTGATGTATATCCTGCCCATGTCAGTTTTCCAGCCGTCCTTGAAGTACTTGAAATTGCGATTGGCATAATCAACTCTTTCCCGCACGCTGGACAGCAGGTCTTCGGGTCTTATTCTCCCCGTGGAGGCCATCCGTTTCCAAATGGAAGAGATATAGCGCTGTTTGACAGAGTCATCATATCTGGCCCAGTCAGACGGGACCTGATTTCCGCTGAAATAGCGCAACAGCACAATTTCTTCCTCCGGGTCGGTTAAAATCGCGTACTGCTGCTCCACGCTTTCCGTGACGAAAAACTCAAACTCGCGTTCCAGATAGGCTTCGCCAAGCTGCATAGCCAGGTTTCCGATATACTTGCCTGGTTTCAGATCCTCCAGGGGAATCTTCAAGGTGATCCCTTCCGTAGCAGAGCCAGGCGTAAAATCGATGTAATCGTCCCGCACCATCAGGCTGTCCTTCTCCAGATATAGGGTGAGCAGCTGTGATTGCCCAATCAGTTCGGGGGCGGGATATATCTCCAGATAGAGAAAGACCTCGGGGACCATGGTTTTATCGAAGATCAATGAGGGCTCTGTTTTATAAAGAATCGCTCCCCGGTGGAAGCTTCTGAGGTATGAACTGCTGTCTGCCAGCACCTCGGAACAAAGCTGAATATCACTGAAAATATCCTGACTGGTAAGAGGCGAGGCCTCAAACTCCCAGCTAAAACTGCGTTGGGAATTCACATCCAAAGCCGTGAAGATCAGCTTGCGGACCTGAGAATCCAGGAGGAAACTGAGGCGGTTGAGATAGGTCTTGTCAGACACCGCGTCGTCTTTGTTGGATATCCCCACATTATCCGTCAGATCTCTCACCACCACCAGAGAATCGTCTCTGGTCATGCTGACGTTGATCTTCAGCTCCGCAAAGTAGCCTCCTTTATGGGCCAGAAACATCAGATTGCGATAAGGCACCTGATAGTCTATATGCATCACAGTATTGCCGGCCCCGTCCAGAAACCGGTTTGATTCGATAAACATGTTCAGCCTGTTTTGAGCCGCCAGGCCGCAAGCTGTTGCCAGCAACAGCAAAGTCGCCATCCATCTGTTAGTATTCCGCATCTTTGTTCCTCAATATGTATTGGCCGTAGCCACCTGTATCGTTAAATACAAACTCCCGGTTGTGTTTGTAATAGATCCACACGATGGAAGGATAAGCTCCCAGAGGCAATACGTCCGTGAGGATCTCGTCAGGCTCGCCGTATTTGATGTATATTCTACCTCTGTCCGAGTTCCATCCCTTCAGTTTTTTGTGCACCGTAAAGAGTTCGTCCGCTTTTAGCACCCGGCGGTAAAAATCTTCCCGGGCCTCGTTGCGGATAGTGCCAGGACTGGGATCGTTTCTTTGCCAGAAGAGCTCGATCCCCTCCGAAAGCTGTTTCTCCGGCAGAGCGCTCAGACTTTTCCACTCGTTTTGGTTGGCAAGATAACGCAATTGCAGCAACTGGTCCTTGAAGCTGTAGCGCAGGTTGTAGGAAAACCAGGGGCTATATGTGAAGGCCTCCATCCGGTAATGGATGTTACCCTCATAGAAACCGATGTTGAGCTTGGCCGGCAGCTGGGAATCATGCAAAAGCGAAGTTGTTACCGGGCTGTGTGGAAGCACATGCAGGATACGTCTGTCATCCATCTCCACCGCGATACTGTCTGCTATCACCGCAAAGCTCTGCACTATCTCGCAGCTCTGGATTTCCCCTCCCACCAGGTCAAGGTTTGGAGGCAGGTAGGTGATATCTTCCCGTGTAACCAGCAGATAAGGCTGTCCTATCTCAGTAAGTTTGCCAAGAGTGAACGTCTTCTTGAGCTTGGTCTTATCACCCAGCACCAGGTTTTTGAGCTGCAGGATCGCCTCATACTTTCCGGGTTCCAGCCTGGCGGTGAATCTCACGGGTATGGCCGTATCTCTTAGCCAGTCTCGCTTTGGCAGGTCCAGGGTACGCGCAAAACTGGCCGCCACTTTCTTTTTGGAGTTTTTGATCTCGATGGCCAGTTGATAGGAGACCCGATCTGTGTTCTTTTTGAACGAGATGGTGTTATAGGGCACGATCACCCAAAAGTCCGTCCCCTCTTCATAGCGCTCGAAAATGATCTCCTGAGCGTTGACCGCGAGGCCCGTCAGAAGTAGCAGGATCAGGCTAATCAGCTTTGCCATTTGTGATCACTCTCAGGCTGAAGCTCAGTCCGTGTTTGTCCAGCCACTCCAGAAAGCGGTTTTCCGGAAAGAACCGCTTGCCGGATTCCAGCACGAAACTGTCTTCCTCGTTCTGGACCGTTGTCCGGAGCGTGAATTGGCCGGTCGTGGATTTGACGCAGCGCTCCACCTCGTCCACAAAAGCTTTACTGAGTTTGGAGGCAGGAAGCTCCAGTTGCAGTTCTCCTTTCAGATAGCGGGGCAATTCCTCGATCGGCATGATCTTTTGCGGATTCACTCTCAGCATCCCGTCGTCATTGCCGTTATAGGATGAACGGCTGCCGATCACGGCCAGCACCTTGCCACTGGATACGATCTGAAAATAATCCTGATAATCACGGCTAAACAGGGGGACTTCATAACGCCCGCTGAGGTCTTCCATTTCCACAAAGGCGATGGGATTGCCCTTGGCGTCCTTTTTCTTGGCAAGGTTGGTCACGATCCCTGCCAGGACCAGGTCCTGCGCGCCATTTTCCCGTTTGACGGAGGCGCAGGAGGTGGTATAAAACTTTACAGATTGACGATACTGGCTGAGGGGATGACCGCTGAGATAAAACCCCAGCACGCTTTTCTCCATTTCGAGCTGATGCATATAGCTCCACTCATCCACGGTTGGCAGAGGCGGAGTGTAATCCTCTTCCCCCTCATCTTCAGCGATCAGGTCAAAAAGGCTGGTCTGCCCTTTGCGGCGTTCCCGCTGCTCGCTGGAGCTGAAGGAAAGGGCCGTCTCGATGGCTTCCCATTTCTGGGACCGGCTGCCTTCCAGTTCATCCATGGCACCTGAAGCGATCAGGCTTTCCAGCACGGTTTTATTCACCGCGCCGCTATCCAGACGGGAGCAGAAATTGAAGAGATTCAGATATGGCCCATTGGCGCTCCGCTCTTCAATGATGGCCCTCATGGCCGCTTCGCCGAGATTCTTGATCGCCCTCAGCCCAAACAGCACCTCTTTCCCGTGCACGCTGAATTCGCTGTCGCTGCGGTTGATATTGGGAGGAATGATCTTGATGCCCATGGACTTGCATACTTCGATCTTGACAGGCACATCGGCAGGATTGTCTTCCAGTGAGAGCAGAGCGGCCATAAACTCCACCGGATAATAGGCTTTCAACCAGGCGGTCTGATAGGCCACCAAAGCGTAACAGGTGGCGTGGCTTTTATTGAAGGCATATTCGGCGAATTTCTTCCAGTCCTCCCAAATCTTCTGGGCCACGTTGAGCGGCACCTGATTGGCAGTGGCACCTTCGATGAATTTCTTTTCAAACTTGGCCATCAGCTCCAGGATCTTTTTGCCCATGGCCTTACGCAGCGTGTCCGCGTCACCTCTGGAAAATCCTGCCATCTCTCTGGAAATGCGCATCACCTGTTCCTGATAGACGGTAACGCCATAGGTCTCCTTGAGGGTGCTCTCCATAATGGGATGATCATATACCACTTTCTCCCGCTTGTGTTTACGGGCGATGTAGGTATCGATGAAACGCATCGGGCCTGGACGGTAGAGGGCCACCATGGCAATGAGGTCTTCAAACATGTTGGGTTTGAGCTCGATGAGATTTTTGCGCATCCCCTCAGATTCAAACTGGAAGATTCCGTCCGTCTCCCCTTTTCCCAACAGCTTATACACCTTCTGGTCCGTGATATCTATAGTGTTGATGTCTATATCATTGCCGTGCGATTGCTTCACCAGATCGATGGTTTTCTTGATGAGGGTGAGGGTTTTGAGGCCCAGGATGTCCATCTTGAGAAACTTCAGCTCATCCAGCCACTTGCCCTCGTATTGAACAAGGATGGTGCTTTCCCCTTCTTTTTGAGTGCCGCAGGCCAAGGGCACGTAGTCTGTCAGATCTCCCGGCGCGATCACCAGCCCGGCCGCGTGGATACCGGTCTGACGGATCAAGCCCTCCAGCACCAGACTGTGTTTGTAGATGCTCTGATAGAGCTCGTTGCCGTTGATTAAAGCGGAGAATTCCGGAGCTTGCTGATAAGCTTCCTCAAGGTCTTTGACCCCAAAGGGAATGGTCTTGGTAATGTTGTTGGCATCGGTGGCCGAGACCATCAGCACCCTGGCCACGTCCTTGATCACGGATTTGGCTCCCAAAGTGCCAAAGGTGATAATCTGGGTCACACTGTTACGGCCATATTTCTGCACCACATAGTCGATCACCTTGCCGCGGCCCTGGGCACAAAAGTCTATATCGATATCCGGCATGCCGATGCGCTCGGGATTGAGGAAACGCTCAAACAGCAGGCCGTATTTGATGGGGTCAACCAGTGTGATATCAAGCAGATAGGCTATGATGCTGCCCGCTGCCGATCCACGACCCGGACCCACGGGTACGTCCTGTTTGCGGGAGTTTTCGATCAGGTCCCGCACCACCAGAAAGTAGCCATCAAAGCCCATGCGGTGGATCACATCGAGCTCGAAATCTATGCGGTCTCTCACTTCCTGGGTCATGTCCGGATATTTGTGTTTGGCCGCCTCTTCGCAGAGCGCTTTCAGGTATGATCCCATGTCCGGATATTCAGGCGGGGTCTCGATTCTGGGCAGCAGAAATTCGTCGTATCGGAGCTCCAAATCTACTTTTTCCGCGATTTTCAGGGTGTTGGCATAGGCCTCCGTCTCATCCGGAAACAGCTCTTTCATCTCATCGGGGCTCTTGAAATAAAGCTGATTGGTATTGTATCGCATGCGCGCGGGATCATTATAAGTTTTGCCGGTCTGGATGCAGAGCAGGATGTCATGGGCCTCGTTATCTTCCTTGTGCAGATAATGGCAGTCGTTGGTGAGCACCAGCGGGATGCCCATCTCTTTGGCCAGAGAGATCACTTTGGGCATCACCTGCCGCTCAGAATCCAGCCCGTGGTCCTGAATCTCCAGGTAGTAGTCCTCTTTAAAAATGTCCAGAAACCAATTTACTGCCTCTTTGGCTTCCGTGGTCCGCTCGTTTAAGAGCAGCGTGGGTATTTCTCCCTTGACGCAGGCACTCAGGCAGATCAGACCTTCGCTGTGCTGTTTCAACAGGCTCTTGGAGATGCGGGGTTTATAGTAAAAACCGTCGATGTAGGACCGGGAGGAGAGTTTCATGAGATTCTTGTAGCCACTGTAGTCTTTCGCCAGCAAAACGAGATGATAACGCGGATCGTTTTTGCTCTGCTCGGTGCCCAGTTCTCCGTTGATGATGTAAGCCTCAATCCCGATGATCGGTTTGATCCCAGCCTTACGGGCCGTCTTATAAAAGTCTATCGCCCCAAAGAGATTACCGTGGTCGGTGATCGCCACGGCAGGCATCTCATATTCTTTAGCCAGAGCTATCATTCGGTCCACCCGGCAGGCACCGTCCAATAAACTGTATTGCGTATGGTTATGCAGATGTACAAAAGGCATTAGGTCTCTCCCGATTCTTCTGGATGGCAAACTAGCATCCCGCGGGTTTTTGTCAAAGGATAAATTGCCGCATTGGGAAGGAGGCAGAATCACACCATTGATCTGTCCCTCTCCACACCTCACGATCTCCATTCATGTGGAATCTTTTCCACATATTTGCCTTTTTATTTCCACGCGTTACCGCCTTCAGATCAATGCCTCCATTCCGTAACTATCTGCCCAATAGACTTATAGCTATTTACATGCAATTGGCACGCAATTTGCTCCCTACTATATCGTGAGTCCATAAAAGGCAGCCCTGCCTTAAGCCTTGGGTCCTCCTCAACCCGGGGCGACGCAACCTCCTAAGTCAAACCTGTAACCCCTCCCTCCGGAGGGGTTTCTTTTTTTGGGGCGGGGGACAAGGATGTCAATAGCCCTATTAGTCATTTTTTCAGTAACATATACGCACTCATCATGCTGCCATGCCAGGCTTTCCACACCTGCACCTCTCCTGTGCCCCTCCCATGCCTAAGCACAGGTGAGGCATAGGAGAGGCATAGGTGGTGTAAAGGAGGCTGAAGAGAAGTGAACCGCTCCACTTCCCTAAACATTTGCCCCACTGCCTCACGATTCATGTGTTTTCCTAAAAGAAGAAAGTGAACGCCCCCTCAGACGACTCTGCCTCTCCCCCAAAAAAAAACTTGCCTTTTATGCCCCTGCCAGGATTTTGGGCACCAAAAAATAATCTGGCTCATCTTTGGTGAGTCCACAGGAGCGTTAATGAGGTTGAAATCGTTTCCGGGAGGGGTGCATCCTCATGACCACAAACACTATTCCGCGGCGGCCAAGATCGAGGAACTGGCTGCTCCGGCACGGGTGGTCATCCATTTATCCCAGCACATAGGTTCTCCGTCCACACCGGTTGTGGCAGTGGGTGACGAAGTCAAAACCGGGCAGCTCATTGCCGAAGCCTCAGGTTTTGTTTCCATTCCCCAGCATGCCACGATCAGCGGCAAAGTCACCAGGATCGACCGTTTTCCGCATCCCTGCGGCACCAAACAGATCGCCATCGAGATCACATCCGACGGCAAGGATGAATGGGTGGAAATCACCGACGAACCCCGTTTCCTGGACCTTCCTGCCTCAGAAATGAAAGAGCGCGTAGCCGCTGCTGGAATTTGCGGAATGGGCGGAGCGGGTTTCCCAACAGTGGTAAAGCTATCTCCCCCAGCCGATAAACCAATTGACACAGTGATCCTCAACGGCGTGGAATGCGAGCCCTACCTCACCTCGGACTACAGGTTGATGCTGGAGCGCGCCGAAGACGTGATCACCGGGCTGAAACTGATCATGAAGATCGTCTCCGCTTCCAAGGGCGCGATCGGGATTGAGGCCAACAAGCCGGACGCCATCGCTCTGATGGAGAAGATCACGGCCAAAGAGCAGAACATCAGTGTGGTTCCCCTCAAGCTGCGCTATCCCCAAGGCGCTGAAAAACAGCTCATTTACGCTGCCACGCGTCGTCGCGTCCCCAATGCCGGAGGCCTTCCCAGCGCGGTGGGAGTGGTGGTGCAAAACGTGGGCACAGCCGTGGCCGTCTATGAGGCCGTACGTTTTCGCAAACCACTGGTGGACAGGATCATCACCGTCACCGGTCATATTGTGAAGACGCCCAAAAACTTCAAGGCCAGGATCGGGACCCTTTACAGCGAGCTGGTGGAAGCCTGTGGGGGCTTGACCGAAGAGGCCGGCAAGTATATTTCCGGGGGTCCCATGATGGGCTTTGCCATCCCCAATCTGGAAGCTCCCGTTGCTAAAGGCAGCTCCGGTCTGGTGATCTTTGATAAAAAGGAAGCCAATATCCTGGAAGAGCATCCCTGCCTGCACTGCGCTCGCTGCGTGGATGTGTGTCCCCTCAATCTTATGCCCAGTCTGATCGCCGCTCAGGTCAAAGCCAAAAACCTGGACATGGCAGTCAGATTCGGCCTCAACGACTGCATGAAGTGCGGTAGCTGTTCCTATGTGTGCCCCGCCCATATTCGTTTGGTGCAATGGATCGATACCGGTAAGATCCGCTGGTCTGAAGCCCAGCGCACCAAAAAGTAGCAGGTTAACGAATTATGAAAGATAAAGTAATAGTATCCCCCGCGCCGCATCTGCATGACCGCACCTCCATCCCCAATGTGATGTGGAATGTGGTGCTGGCCCTCACTCCGGCTTTGATCGCCTCCGTCTATTTCTGGGGCTTCAAATCTCTGCTGCTCACCATGCTGGGTGCCGTTGCGGCAGTCTGCACCGAAGCCCTCATCCAAAAACTGCGCAAGGTCCCAATCGCCGTGGCGGATGGCTCTGCCTTCCTAACAGGTATGCTGCTGGCCTACAACATCCATGCCAATGCTCCGTGGTGGTTGCCAGTGGTGGGGTCCGCTTTTGCCATCGCGGTGGGAAAGCAGGTATTTGGTGGCCTGGGTAACAACCCTGTGAATCCGGCCCTCCTGGGACGCGCCTTCCTGCTGGCATCCTGGCCTACGCTGATGACCAATGGATGGGTGGCCACCAAAGCCGGTTCCATGAACGGTATCACCAATCTCAAGCTCATCCACGACAACCTGCAAAGTATCGCTCCCAAAGCCTATGATCTGGTCACCAGTGCCACCCCTCTTAAAGTGGCCCAGACCCTGCGGGACAGCAGTTTCGTGAATTCTCTGACACCCGATCCCGGCACCAATCTCGATCTGGTCAACAGGATATTTATTGGCCTCACAGATGGCAGCACCCTCCAAAACCTCTTTTGGGGAAATATCGGTGGCTGCATCGGTGAAGTGTCGGTTTTTGCCCTTCTGATCGGGGCTGCCTGGCTGCTGTGGAAAAATATCATCGAGTGGCGCATACCGCTCTTCTATCTGGCCACCGTGGCTGTTTTGACCCTCCTCTTCGGTGGGATCAAGGGCAGCGGCGTTTCGCTCTCCGTGCCGGTGTTCCACCTCTTTTCGGGTGGATTGATGCTGGGCGCCTTCTTCATGGCCACCGATTACACCACCACTCCCATGACCAAAAAGGGCCGCATCATCTTTGGCATCGGCTGCGGACTTCTCACAGTTGTGATCAGACTGGTGGGCGGTTATCCGGAAGGCGTGAGCTATTCCATCCTCTTTATGAACGTGATGACGCCTCTGATAGACGCCCTCACGGTTCCAAAGGCATTCGGGAAGGTGAAGAAATGACGCTCTATATCAAACTTGGCGGCATCCTGCTGATCATAAGCGTGATCGCCACCGGCATTTTGGCCTATGTGAATTCCGTCACCGAGCCCAAGATCATCGCCCTCAAAGCTGCCGAGGCGGTGAAAAGTCGTGAAGCTCTGATTCCCGGAGCCGATTTTGAGGAGGTCAAGGTATCAGACGACTTCAGTTATTTTATTGCCTATAAGAAAGGCAGCAAGGAACTGCTGGGTTACACATTCACAGCCGGCAAGACAGGCTACAGCAGCAAAGTGCTCACCATGGCCGGTCTCGATCCCCAGTTTAACATAATCAATATCAAGGTGATCGATCAGGCTGAGACTCCTGGTCTGGGAGCCAATTGTACCGCTCCAAGCTTCTCTGATCAGTTCAAGGGCAAAACCCAGGAACAGATGCTGGTGGATAAAGACGGCGGCCCGATTAAAAGCCTTAGCGGAGCCACAATCACCACCCGCGCGATCGCAAACTCCCTCATGGAACAGATTCAGGTGTTGAAGAAGGATGTGGATTCCCACCTTCGCGGCAATGACACTGAGATTGGGAACGACGTTACCCTGGCAAAGGATAAACAGGAGGTGGGCCAATGAAGCTGCTCTCTGAAGTCACAAAAGGCATCATAAAGGAAAACCCCATCTTTGTGATCGTGCTGGGCATGTGCCCCACTCTGGCTGTTTCCACCTCGGTGGACAACGCTCTCGGAATGGGCGCCGCGGCCACTTTCGTGCTGATCTGTTCCAACATCATGATCTCGCTGATCAAGGGTATCGTACCTTCCCAGATCCGCATCCCCATCTACATCGTGGTGATCGC
>ERZ795059.5728-NODE-5728-length-11224-cov-6.241382_pt1 | contig 11224 bp, 8 predicted proteins | sample MGYA00375143_ERZ795059 | MGnify/ENA primary metagenome ERZ795059 (study PRJEB30188, sample SAMN05720168) | activated sludge metagenome | isolation source: Anaerobic digester | place: USA | collected 2015-01-07 ... | reverse complement strand
CCAGCTACGTCAATGCCTAAAGTCTTCATAGCCTCTTCCACAATTTCTTTTTTGATTTCATCCTGTGATGTTTTAACCTGAACATAGTCTCTCACTCGTCTTAACAGTCGATTCGCGATACGCGGTGTGCCTCGCGCGCGTCGAGCAATTTCCGCGCAAGCGTCTTCTGTAATTTTCACATTTAATTTTTGGGAAGACCTTTTAACGATCATGGCTAACTCATCTGTTTTATAAAAATCTAAATGATGAAAAATACCAAATCGTTCTCGTAAAGGCGAGGCTAAAAGCCCGCTACGGGTTGTCGCCCCAATAAGTGTAAATGGTTTTAAATTAAAATTGATGGTCTTGGCATACGGCCCTTTATCCACGATAAAATCAATCTTGAAACTTTCCATCGCCGGATATAAAAATTCCTCAACCACTTTAGACAACCGATGAATTTCATCAATAAAAAGGACATCGCCTTTTTCTAAATTGGTTAAAATCCCGATTAAATCTCCCGCGCGGGAAATAGACGGACCAGAGGTTATCGTAATACGCGCGTTCATTTCATTGGCCACAATATTCGCCAAAGAAGTTTTTCCTAATCCCGGCGGGCCTGAAAGCAAAATATGTTCTATCGGTTCTTGGCGCTGTTGAGCGGCCTGTAAAGAGACTTTTAAATTATCGACTAAATCTTTCTGCCCGATAAATTCTTCTAAAATATTCGGGCGTAAAGATAAGCTATAAACTTGATCCTCTTCGGTTTCCTGGCTAAAAATAATGTTGCGTTTTTCTTCCATCAGGGCTATTCTTCTTTTTTTTCTTGAGGATTTTGCGTTACTTCAGAATTTTCCGTTATATTATCTTCTTGGGCGGGCGCTTGTTCTTCGTCATTTGTCTCTATCGGAAGTGGCGCTAAATTCTCTTTATTACGCAAAATTTCAATTTCACCAAATAATTCTTTCTGGACCGCTTTAATTTCCTTTAAACGGATAAGTTCTAAAATAGCTAAAAAAGTGACAATTGCTTCCATCTTGCTTTTTGTCTTCTTAAAAATATCTGTTAATTTTACAGCGGTTTCATTTAAAAGAAGATGTAAAATATCATGGATTTTTTGTTCCACCGTATGTTCTTCTTTGACAATTTCATGGATAACATCTTCAGGAGATCTTTTTAAAGCTTCGGATAGCGCGTTAATCAAATCAAATAAACTCGCCTCAAAATAAGTCTCTTTGGCCTCATCCCGCAATTGTTTCATACCCTCTTCCCCGATTTCCCGACCAAATAAATCACGTCGCGCCGCCTCTTTTTCTTTTAATTCTTCCGCGATTTCCTTAAAACGCTGATATTCTTCTAATCGTCTGACTAATTCATCACGAGGATCTTCCACCGCACCTTCCACAGGATCAGGCGGTAATAACATACGGGATTTTATCTGCATCAAGGTCGCGGCCATAACAAGAAAATCCCCGATAATATCAAAATTAAGGACTTTCATCATTTCAATGTATTTCATATATTGTTCTGTAATACGAGCGATAGGAATATCACGAATATCAATGTCGTCCTTTTTAATCAAATACAAAAGGAGATCCAGGGGGCCTTCAAAAATATCCAATCGGAGTTTATACGTCATCAAAAAATAATTTCTTTTATTTGTCCTAAAGTTTCTTGGGCCAGAGCTCTCGCCTTTTTTGCACCATCGGATAAAACATCTTTAATAAGATTCTTGTCTTTCTCTAAAGAAATTCGTTTTTCTTGTAGAGGCGATAAATTCTTAATTAGAATATCCGCTAAACATTTTTTACAATCCGTACAACCGCGCTGGGCTTTCGTGCATTCTTTAAAAACCGTTTCTGTCGCATCGGGCGAAAAAACTTCATAATAACTGTAAACATTACATTCGTGAGGATGTCCCACATCGGAGAGTTTAATGCGTTTAGGATCCGTAAACATATTTTTTACTTTTGCTAAAATATCTTCTTTAGAGTCAGATAAATTAATCGCATTATTATAACTTTTGCTCATCTTACGACCATCCACGCCTAAAAGCCGAGGCGTTTTAGTTAAAATCGCCTCACAATCGGCAAAAAATTCCACTTGAAAAATATGATTAAAACGTCGGCCGATTTCACGCGTCAATTCAATATGCGGTAGTTGATCTTCCCCGATAGGAACCGCATCAGCTTTATACAATAAAATATCCGCGGCTTGCAAAACAGGATAACCTAAAAAACCGTATGTTTGTAAATCACGCGTTGTAATTTCTCTCAATTGTTCTTTATAGGTAGGGTTTCGCTCCAACCATCCTAAAGGCGTTAAACAGGAAAAAATCATATTGAGCTCTAAATGTTCAGGCACATGCGATTGGATAAAGACAATGGACTTTTTGGGATCAATGCCAGAGGCGAGCCAATCAAGCGCCATTTCATATATGTTTTCTGTGATCGCTTTGCTATTTTCATATTCTCCCATAAGAGCATGCCAGTCAACAATCCCAAAGACGCAATCATAGGCTTCTTGTAATTTAACCCAATTGCTTAAAGCGCCAACCAAATGACCTAAATGAAGTTTTCCCGTCGGGCGCATGCCGCTAAAAATACGTTTTCTCATAATTTCTGGGCTATCCTTTCAATATCATAGACTTCAATCATATCGCCTACTTGGTATTGATCAAAACCTGAAACGCTGATCCCGCATTCCATATTTTCCGTGACCTCTTTCACATCATCTTTGAAACGCTTCAAAGACGAAATGCTTCCAGAATGAAGAATCTCGCCGTTACGCACCACATCCGCTTTGGCTTTACGATTCACTTTTCCTTTAACCACATAACAGCCCGCGATAATTCCGTGTTTCGAAAGCTTAAAAACTTGTCGGATTTCAACCCGCGCCAAGAAATTCTTTCGCACCTTCGCCTCTAACAATCCTTCTAACGCCTTTTTCATATCATCGACAGCATCGTAAATAATACGATATTCGCGGACATCAATCAGCTCTTTTTTAAGCTCCTCTTTGGCCCTCGCGTCTGTCCCTACGTGAAAAGCGATAATAATCGCTTGGGACGCTTTAGCCAAAACAACATCGGAAGTATTAATATCTCCCACGCCGCAATGAATAAAATTAATTTTTACTTTATCGCTCGGAATTTTTAACAAGGAATCTCTTAATGCTTCAGAAGATCCTTGCACATCCGCTTTTAAGATGACATTTAATTCCTTTACCACACCTTGTTGTATCTGCGTTTGAATATCTTCTAACGTCAAACGACTCATAGAGCGTATTTTTTCATTCTTTAATTGTTCCTGACGTTTTGTGCAAATATCCCGAGCCTGTTTCTCATTATCAACCACATAAAACATCTCTCCCGCATCAGGGACATCAGAAACACCAATAACCTCAACCGGCATAGATGGTCCGGCTTCTTTGATATGTTTTCCTCTATCATTGAGCATCGCTCGGATTTTTCCATAATAAGGGCCAACAACAATAAAATCTCCGTCTTTAAGCGTTCCGCTTTGGATAATAAGCGTTGTAACAACGCCTTTGCCTTGACTTAAATGCGCTTCCGCCACAATGCCAGACGCCTTCTTATCCGGATTCGCTTTTAGCTCTAAAACTTCTGACTCCAAAAGTAACATTTCCAAAAGATTTTCTATGCCTTCTCCTGTCGCCGCTGAAACAGGAACCACAATTGTTTTTCCGCCCCAATCTTCCGCCATTAAATCTAATCCGGATAATTGTTTTTTGACTCTATCTATATCCGCGTTTCTTTTATCAATTTTATTCAACGCCACAACAATGGGGACATGCGCCGCACGCGCGTGATCAATGGCCTCTTCGGTTTGAGGCATCACGCCTTCATCCGCGGCAACAACTAAAACTACAATATCCGTAATATGCGCGCCACGAGCCCGCATCGCGGTAAAGGCCTCATGGCCCGGCGTATCTAAAAATGTAATCCGTCCTTTATTGATTTCAACCGAATACGCGTGCATATGCTGGGTAATACCACCGTGTTCGGAATCAACTACTTTTGATCGACGGATTCTATCAATTAAAGAAGTTTTTCCATGATCCACATGCCCCATAAAAGTAATAACCGGAGCGCGGGGTTTCAATAATTCAGGATTTTCTTGTTCTTTCTTATGAAATTCGACTAATTGCTCTTCTTGATTTTTTATCTTTGCGAAATTAAAACCAAAAACATTTGTCAATTTATTCACAACTGATTCATCCAAGCTCTGATTAATATGTGCTAACAATCCCATTTTCATAAGCTCGGTTAAAACCGCACTTGGCTTTTGCTGAATTTTGGCACTTAAATCCTTAACCGTAATCGGAAGATTAATTTCAATTTCCTGAATAGAAACGGGCGCTGCCGGATGAAAAACCGCTTGCGGATGCCCCGCAGCTGTAAGCTGGGAAACATCCTGTCCATCAATATCCCCTTGCAATTTCTCTACTCCTGCGTGGTCAAACCTTTTTTTCTTTCTTGCTAAAGGCTTTAACGTTATCAACGGCTCTTTAGAAAATTTGCTTTTTGGTTTCTTTTCTTTATTTTTATCCTCTTCAAAGATTTTCGGCGCATCAACAGGTTTTTTTTCAGAAGACGCCGAGGCGCTTAAAAGATTCTCTTTATCTTCTTGAACAAGCTCTTGGGGCTCAACAACGATATCAGCAACTTTTTTTTCTAAAATAACCTCTTGTTTCGATGAGGTCGTTTTTGATTTAACGCTTTTTTTAGGCTTTGCTTCCTTAGGGGACTCTTTTTCTTTTTTCTTCATCGTTGTTTTTGGCTTACTCTTTTTATTTAAAGCCGTTTCTTTCTCTTCCTTATCCGAAGATTTAGCAGTTGTCTTACTTTTTAAATGACTTTTTAAAACAGTTACAACAACAGGGCTTAATTCCTGTTCGCTATCTTTCGCCTTTAATTTAAGAGATTTTAAGACCTTTAAAACCTCTTCACTTTCCATATGATATTCTTTAGCAAGATCACAAACTTTCATAAAAATCATCTTTCTTTTTTTAAGGGCAGAATTATTTTTCCAATAACGCCTTTACCTCGTCAATAATCTTCTGCGCTTTAATTTTACCTAAACCTTTTATTTGGGTCAAATCCTCCAAACTCGCTTGGGACAATTGCGTCATAGTAGTGTACCCCGCCTCGCGTAAAGACTCGGCTGTTTTAGGAGTAATCGACTTTACTTGAGAAAATTCTTGCACGACATCAAGCGACTCTTTGGCCTCAATAGCTTCTTGTTCTTTTTCTTCACTTGCGGCCTCATCTTCTAATTTTTTCCATTGGTCAAAAGAAAAAAGGTTGAGTTCCCATCCGACTAATTGACTGGCCAAACGTACATTCTGGCCATTACGGCCAATCGCTAAAGACAATTGATCATCCGCGACAATAATATTCGCTTTCTTCTCTTCATGGCTAATCTGAATCTGAGAAATCTCCGCCGGAGATAAGGCCGCTTGAATATACTCTTTTATATCCGACGAATAACGGATAATATCAATTTTTTCTCCCTGGATTTCAGAAACAATATTCTTAACACGTGTCCCGCGCATCCCCACGCAGGCACCCACACAATCGACTTTTTCATCTTTGGAATAAACAGAGATTTTCGTTCTCTGCCCCACATCGCGTGAAATAGCTTTTATCTCAACAATCCCTTCATAAATTTCCGGGACTTCCATTTCAAAAAGACGCCTAATAAAATTAGGATGCGCCCGGGATAAAATAACCTGCGGCCCGCGGCTTTCACGCCCCACGCCTAAAACATAAGCGCGGATCCTATCGCCTTGTTTAAATTCTTCCTTTGGAGACTGTTCTTTTTTAGGAATACACGCTTCTGACTTTCCTAAATCGACAATAATATTCCCCTTATCAAAGCGATAAACGCCACCGCTGATAATTTGCCCAATGCGTTCTTGAAATTCCGTAAAAATGACATCTTTTTCTGCTTCACGTATTTTCTGAATAACAACCTGCTTAGCTGTTTGCGCAGCAATACGGCCGAATTCGCTGGATCGAATTTCTTCTTGACCCGCGTAAGCCGTTAATTTCCCTGTCTTAGGGTCTAAAACCACCCGCACTTCTTCATCCTTTTCAACGGTCCATAATTTCTTAGCCGCTGATGAAACAGCCGCTTCAACCGCTTTAATAAGAATATCTTTATTAATGCCTTTATCTCGCTCTAATTGTTCAAGAATCGTAATTAATTCGTTTGTTTCCATAACTCCCTCTTTTCACTTTCTTATATGATTTGAACTGCTTTGTTGATTATTTTAAAAGGAATAGCGACCAAGCCGCTCTTGGTCTGAACCTCTAGAACATCTTCAAAAACATTTTGAATTCTTCCTTGATGCTCTTTTTTGCCTTCGATATTCTCTGACAAATAACAAACAACCTCGCGGCTACAAACACGCAAAAAATCCTTTTTTGTCTTTAACGGCCTGTCTAATCCCGGCGAGGAAACCTCTAAAGAATACCTACCGTCTCGAAATTGTTTTTCTTCTAAAAATCTTAAAATCGTTTTATGAATCAAGGAACATTCTTCAACCGTAATCCCACCTTTGTCCTTATCGACAAGCAGTCGGATGACATAATCATTCTGGGATTTATAAAAATTTAATTCAACGATCTCAAGATTTTTCTCCTGAACTAAACGTGTAATATTTCTCTCAATGTCTTGTTCTAAAAATTCCATTATTTCCCTTTTATTTCTTTAATAACGCTGTCTTTATCAACAAGCTCTGACTCGGAGCTCCCACGCGTTTTAATTTCAACTTTTCCTTCTGATAAATTTCTTTTCCCTATGACAATCCGTAAAGGAATTCCTATTAAATCCGCGTCATTAAGCTTTCTTCCCACAGTCTCTTCACGATCATCAACCAAAACCTCAAAACCTAAGCTCTCAAGATCTTGATGGTATTTATCTGCTAAAGTTAAAATTTCTTGCGCGTCGTCTTTTCCTACTAATGGAATAATTTCGATATCAAAAGGAGCGACTTCTTTAGGCCAAATAATCCCTTTCTCATCATTATGTTTCTCAATGATCGCTGCGATGACACGGCTTACGCCAATCCCATAACAGCCCATAATCATTGGCTTTATTTTTCCATCTTCATCAACAAACGTCGCTTTTAAAGACTGGCTGTATTTTATCCCTAATTGAAAAATATGCCCCAATTCAATCGCGATCTGTTTTTTTAATTTTGTTTTCTTACATTCTGGGCACGTGCTTCCCTCATCACAATCCGAAGAAACCGCGCCTGAAAAGCCGCAAGAAGAGCAAAAAATTAAAAAATCCTCGCCGATAGGCGCAGGAACCATAAATTCATGAGAAATATCGCCTCCCATGGCCCCTGAATCCGCTTTAATAATAACAACATCCAACTCTAACCGTTTAAAAATCCTTTGATACGCCTCATACATCCGATCATAATTTTTCGTTAAGCCATCCACATCTTTATCAAAACTATACGCGTCTTTCATGATAAATTCACACGCGCGAACAATGCCAAAACGCGTGCGGATTTCATCTCGAAATTTTGTCTGAATTTGATAAAGGGTTACCGGCAATTGACGGTAAGACTTCACAAAGCTTTTAACCAAATCTGTGATGATTTCTTCATGCGTCGGACCTAAACACATCTCTCGCCCTCGATTATCTTTAAAAGCAATCATCACATCTTTAAGCGTTTGATCACGTCCGGTTTGTTTCCAAATTTCTAAAGGATGCAAACAAGGCAAAAATAATTCAGTAGCCCCAGCCCTATTCATTTCCTCTCGAATAACATTTTCGATCCGTTTTAAAACTTTTAATCCTAACGGCAAATACGAATAAACGCCTGATGTCAACATATGCACTAATCCCGCGCGCAAAGAAAGCTGATGACTAATCGCTTCTGTTCCTATAGGGATTTCTTTTAATGTCGGAATAAAATATTTTGACCAATACATATTCTTAAGATCCTTTGTATTCCCTTAAACGTTAAAAAATCCTTGCGGCAATTTTACTCGCCTTTTTTCAATTTTATAATAAAACGATGGCCGTTGCTTATTCATAGTCCATTCACCCTGAATTTCTCCATGCTCATTCATGCCTTTTGTTTTAAACGCAAAAATATCTTGAAGGATTATCTTATTTTTTTCCTCATCAAAACGGATATCAGAAACAGTTGTCACGCGACGGCGGCCATCCATAAAAAGCTCGACATGAACAATAAGATCCACTGCGCGCGCGATCTGCTTTTGTATTTCAGCGGTACTTAAACGAATCCCCGTCATAAGCATCATCGTGACCATTCGATTATAACAATCTTCTGGGCTTTCAGCGTGAACAATAGCTAAAGAACCGCTATGCCCGCTCGAAATCGATTGAATGAAATCTAAAATTTCTTCACCGCGAACCTCGCCAACAATAATTCTATCAGGTCGCATACGCAAACTATTAACAAAAAGCTCCCGCATCGTAATCTCGCCTTTGCCTTCGACGTTTGCAGGCTTAGTAACTAATGGCACCACGTGCTGTTGTTTTAAACGCAACTCAGGAGTATCTTCAATTGTAATAATACGTTCATCTTCCGGAATATACTTAGAAAAAACATTAAGAATGGTTGTTTTTCCAGCGCCGGTTGACCCGCAAAAAATCACATTTAATTTTGCCTCCATAGCCGCTTTTAAAAGCACTGAAATATCTTTATTCAACATTTTTAAATGCAATAAATCTTCCGCTTCATTAATATCCTTTTTAAACTTACGAATCGTCATAACCGGGCCAATATTCGAACACGGAGGAATAATCACATTAACGCGAGACCCATCGGCTAAAGAGAAATCAACATAAGGGCTTGATTCATCCACTCTTTTATTACTGCCAGAACCAGATAAAATCTTTTGGATCGTATGCGCCAATTGTCTATTGTCCGCAAATTTAATATCTGTCAAATGAATATGCCCATCTTTCTGAATATAAACCTTATCACAACCATTAATCATAATTTCCGTGATACTTTCATCTTCAATCAAAGGTCTTAAGGGCCCTAAACTGATAACCGCGCTAACCAAAGCCCTCACTAAAATTTGTCGCTGTTCAGGCAAAATAGGAATACGCTCACGGTAACAAAGATCATTGATAGCTTTATCAACAAAAACACGCAACTGGTCTTCATTCATCGCATCTTTAACTTTCAAAAAATCAGTTTCACGAATAAGATACCGATGAACTAAATCTTTTAAATTTTCTTCCATAAAACGCCTTCCTTTCGATTCTTTGCGTCAGGATGATGATTAATGAAATAAATTTTTTATTTTATCGATCCACCCGAATCGCGCAAAATCACTATAAAAAACAAACGCGGCTAAAGCCATAATTAAACTAAAACCAACGCGCGCGATCCATTCTTCTGTTTTTTCCGACAAAATTCTCCCTCGAATTTTTTCAACAGCTAACAACAAAATATGCCCGCCATCTAAAGGAATAACGGGAAGTAAATTAAAAATTGCCAAACTCGCGCTAATCACCCCTAAAATAAAAAGGACATGATTTAATCCCATTTCCGCTGCTGATTTAATAATAAAGAAAATACCTATCGGGCCTGTGACAGAATCTTTTAACGGCATAGACCCTGTTATCATAAAATAAAGCGATTTATAGGTCATAACAACAATTTCCGCTAATTTTTCATATGATTTGATAAAAGATTCTCCCCAAGAATATTTTAAAAGCACGATCTCTTCTTTAGGACGAATTCCTATCAACTGCATTTTTTGCTTCTGACCAAAAATGTTTTTTCTATCTTCAATTTTAGGATAAAGGGTAAGAAACAATTCCTCTTTATTTCTTAAAACCTTTAAAGTAATTTTTTCAGCATTTGCCTCTTTAATATTCTTCTGCAACTGCGTCCAGCTTGAAACTGAAATTTCATTGACTGCTTTGATATGATCGCCTATTTGCAACCCCGCCATTTGCGCTGGATAATTTTCAATCAATCCGCCGACTTTTGTTGATAAGTCAGGATATCCCAGCATAAACACAAAAACAAAACAGACATACGCTAAAATAAAATTAACCAAAGGCCCGCTGAAAACAATCAAAGAACGTTTACCCGCAGATTGTGAAAGAAACTCATCTGGCGCGCCTTTACATTCCGATCGCTCATCACCAGCCATTTTCACGTAACCGCCTAAAGGAATCAGACAAATAAGATATTCGGTTCCCTGATATATTTTAGAAAACAATTTCGGCCCAAATCCTAATGAAAAACGCTCGACTTTAACCCCAGAGCGACGAGCCGCAAAAAAATGCCCCCACTCATGAACAAGAATTAAAACACTTAAGACAATAACAAAAACACCCGTGCTTTTCAAATTCGCTAATAAAATATCTACTGGCATATTATTTTTTTATCAACCTTTCTGTTTCTTCTCGCGCCCAACGATCCGCCTCTAAAATATCTTTAAGAGCCGGACTAAAAATACAACGGTGCTTTAAAACAACTTTTTCAATAATTTTATAAATCTCTGTAAACTTTATTTCCCTTCTTAAAAAGGCCTCGACCGCCTCTTCATCGCTCGCGTTTAAAACGCTCGGCAATGTCCCATCTTTTTGAGCCACAAGGCGACACAAGCCCAAACAAGGAAATTTTTTCAAATCAGGTTTCTGAAACGTCAATGCTTTTAAACTAAAAAAATCTAACGATTTTAATCCTGTCGAAATCCGACGAGGATACATTAAGGCGTATTGTATCGGAAGCCGCATATCTGTAATTCCCAACTGCGCGATAATCGAACCGTCTTGATATTCCACCATCGAATGAATAATCGCCTCCGGATGAACCACCACATCAACCTGGTCTTTCTGAAGTTGAAAAAGCCGCATGGCCTCAATCACTTCAAATCCTTTATTCATCAATGTGGCGGAATCAACGGTTATTTTCTTTCCCATCCGCCATCGAGGATGGTTAAGAATTTCCTCAACAGATAACTGATCAAATCGTGATTGGCACACATTTAAAAGAACACCGCCCGAAGCGGTTAAATAAACTTTTTTAAGCTCTCCTCGAGATTCCCCATTTAAACATTGAAAAATCGCACTCTGCTCACTATCGATTGGAATAATCGTTGCCTTATATTTTCTTGCTTCTTTCATAATAATGTCACCGGCGATAACTAAGGCCTCTTTATTCGCCGGAGCAACTATTTTCCCGCTTTTCACCGCACTTAAAAATG
>ERZ795059.5727-NODE-5727-length-11225-cov-5.064011_pt1 | contig 11225 bp, 12 predicted proteins | sample MGYA00375143_ERZ795059 | MGnify/ENA primary metagenome ERZ795059 (study PRJEB30188, sample SAMN05720168) | activated sludge metagenome | isolation source: Anaerobic digester | place: USA | collected 2015-01-07 ... | reverse complement strand
AAGATGTGTCTGGTTGTAAGGGGTCTATTACTTTTACTACAGAATCACGGACTGGGCCGGAGCCTATGATATTCGGAGACAGCCTGATTTGTATGGGTGATTTTGCAACCTTATCTGGAGGAAATCAAACCAATTATTTATGGAGTAGTGGCGAAACCACAAAAGAAATAAATGTCGAAAAAAATGGTGTTTATTGGTTGAAAGTTGTGGATACTTTCGGTTGTGTGGGAACTGACACTTTTACGGTGCAGTTTTTTGAACTTCCACAAATTATGGTTAATCCATCAGATCTGATGATAGCATTCGGAGCAAGAAACACGATCAATATTACAGGTGATATTAATGCTTTCAGCACCATAAGCTGGCAATCTATTATAGGCAGTTTATGCGAGAATTGCACATCCGTCACCTATGAGGGCAATGAAAATGACCGCATTACCATATCAGCGATCGATCAAAACGGTTGCGAACAAATGCTGGAAGTGAATGTGACAGTCCTTGAAGATAAAGAACAAGTATTGTTTTTTTCTAATGTTTTGCGACCTGGAAGTGCTGGAGTCAATGCAAATTTGGTATATGTTGCAAAAGGCAGAGGCATTTCAGTAGAAACCGTAAAAATATTCGACCGCTGGGGAAACCTTGTCTATTTTAATCAAACATTGGACAACAATATGGGTATACTCTGGGATGGACATACCAAAAATGGCAAAATAGCCTTGGAGGGAGTTTATGTTATGTCAGTTGAATACTTGATCAATGATCAAATCAAAAATGAAATAAAAACAGTAACCGTCATCAGGTGATCATAGAATAAGATTGTAACTATTTAGAAATTAAAATATTAAAAAAATGATGAATTAGAAATTAGGTATAATTTTGACCACCCATCCAGCCAATTTTCAAATTCATCTAAAGATAAAAAATGAAAAACTGTTTTTTAATTGCCTTAGTTTTGTTTACTTCTGTGTTTTCTGTTAATGCACAACAATGGGTTCAAGTTGGTGCAGTTGGGGATTGGAAAAACACCATTGACGTTGTTTCCCTAAATGGTAGCTTTTATAGTCTCGAAGCGGATGGAACACTATTTAAAACTGATAAAAATGGATCATTTAATCAGATCGGTGAACGAGGTTTTTTCGAAAATGCTGATTTTTTGGTGGGGCTTGATGGCGAACTATGGACGATTGAATCAGGCTCACTTTATAGACACAATGTAAAATCATTGGTTTGGGAAAGGGTAGGAAAGGAAGGTGACTGGGCCAATACCGTAGCAATGGTAGGTTTGAATGGCAAACTTTACACCATTGAGACCGATGGCACATTGTATGAAACATATAAAAATGGTACTTGGAGACAGGTTGGTGGTGCAGGAGAATTCGCCAATGTTTTTATGTTGGAAGCCATGGACAATCATTTATGGACGGTAGAAAGCGGCACCTTATATAAGAACAATGTGAGTGCCATGACTTGGGAGCAAGTTGGTGCAGTTGCTGATTGGGAACACACAGTCGCCATGGTTGCAGATGGTAGTTATCTTTGGAGTATAGAGTCAGATGGTACGCTGTTTAGAACTGATAAATCTGGCAGATTTGAAAAAATCGGAGAGCGTGGTTTATTGAGTGAAGTATCTATGATAGTGGCTTTGGATAAAGTATTGTATGCTGTTGAAAATGGTACGCTTTACAGAAAAAAATAGCGCTATACTTCATTAAATCAAGGTTTAAATATTAAATCTGAGCGGGTTGAAACCTTGTTTTTAAGATGGTTAGAGTTAAAATTTGATATTTTAAGTAATTCTATTAGTTTTGCTTTATAGTCAATGATTTAAAATGAAAGAAAAAAATACCCCACACTTTACATTATTTGGATTAGAATTTCCAGTTGACCTTGCTAAGATTTTGAAATTGACTTTGGTCATTTATGCGTTGCTATTTATCTTAGTCATGGTGGCGATGAAATTCTTTGGTTATGAGTTGACTGATGCAGATATTCCAGGAGGCATCATTTCTGGCTTTTTATTAGCTTATTTGATCTCAATCATTTAAGCAATCACATGACAACACAAGAATTATCTACTGAAGCTTCCTCAAAGAAGAAGATATACTTTTTTATTGGAGGAGTATTTTTGCTGAGCATTTTCAGCTTTTGGTTTACCAATCAGGATTATTTCACTTCTATAGTTCAACCATTGTTGAATGTTTATACCAAGATTTCTAGTTTTATTTTAAATCTGTTTGGGTACGAAACTTCAGCTAGAAATGAAATATTGAGTTCACCGGAATTCAGCTTGGAAGTAAAAAAGGGATGTGATGCCGTTGCTCCAATGATTTTATATACGCTTTCGATTTTGTTTTTTCCATCACCGTTTAAGGGAAAAATGAAAGCCATTGGCATTGGGATATTTTGGTTGTTTTTATTGAATATTGTGAGGATTGTCACCCTATTTTTCACAAAGAAATACTATCCTGCATCTTTTGATTTTGTCCATACAGAGCTGTGGCAGATCATGTTTATTGTATTTACGCTCTTTTTATGGTTGAGATGGTTGAAAGGTCACATAGCTAAGAATCCTGAAACTCATGAAGCAGCTTGACGAATTAACTAAAAGGTTTGGTATTTTTATTTTGGTGTATTTGTCGCTGATTTTACTATTTCAGTTGAAACCAATGCAGCAAGCCCACAATGTTTACTATTGTAAAATGGGCAAGGGATTTTTTAATTTGGTCAATCCAAATTATTATTCCATTTGGAATCCAAAAGCCCCCGAGAATGAAAAGGATTGGAATACCACCATATTTTTATATAGCAAAGCCAAACATGGCAATAGACTATCCAATATGTCTTATGTGCGCGCTATAAATCCTGAAAGAGCGGTTTATAACAATTTCAACACCATTTCGATGCTGCCAATGCTTTTCTTGGCATCTTTGTTTATTGTTTCACCAGGATTTAAATGGTATGAAAAGCTTTGGAAGTTCTGTGTGTCATTACTCATTCTCTATTTCTTTTTAGCCTTTTTCACCAGTCATGTCATTGAGAATGTAATGTTGAGCGAGGGTAGGATGGGTGAAACTTTCTGGCATAAATTTGTAGCACTCATCGGCTTTTACGGTTTGAAAGAAGCCATCTACATAGTAGCAGCTTTGTCTTGGGCGCTGTTTTTTATTGGTAAATTGAAAATGCCTGCGGCTGCGGAAATCGGAGATCGGAAATCGGAAATAAAAACGGAGATCGGAAAACGGAAATGAAAATGGAGATCGGAAATCGGAGGACGGAGATCGGAGGACGGAAACCGGAAATCGGAAATCGGAGGACGGAAACTGGAAACCGGAAATCGGAGGACGGAAATCGTGAGAACGAAATGGTGAAATCGGAAGATCGGGTGTACGAAGTTCCGAAACCGTGAATTCTAGTAAAATCTGAAACACATGTAATCAGTCTCCTCATTAGACACTGGTGAACGGAAACCGGAAATCGGAGGACGGAAATCGAGCGAGTTTTCAGTTGTCAGCAGTCAGCCGTCAGCTTTTTTCGGAAATCGATGAAACGCAATAGGCAATTTGGCAATGTGCCAATGAGCAATTTTTTGTGTTTTTATAATTGAAATCCAACGTCCCTGCTTTTGCATGGGCTTGAACTCTCATTGAACTGCCATTGGAATCCTACCTGTCCCTGCTTCTGTAAAGGATTGAAATCCTACGCTTCTCTGCTTTTGCAAATGATTGAACTCTCATTGGAATCTCATTGGAATCCCATTGGAATCTTACCTGTCCCTGCTTCCGCAATGGGTTGGAATCCTCCGTGTCCCTGCTTTTGCATGGGCTTGAACTCTCATTGAACTGCCATTGGAATCCTACCTGTCCCTGCTTCTGTAAAGGATTGAAATCCTACGCTTCTCTGCTTTTGCAAATGATTGAACTCTCATTGGAATCTGATTGGAATCCCATTGGAATCCCTGCTTCTGCAAGAGATTGAACTAAATTTTTGAAAACATAGAATTTTGGGTCTCTACCAATTTAATGATTCAAGCATACACCTTTACAATATCCCGATGCAAAATGAACTATTTAAAGGATTATTGGCATTAACAATATAGAGCACATATAAAGAAATAACAACAAACAACTATGGATTATATTGATTACTACGCTGTTTTAGAAATACCTAAAACAGCAGATGAAAAGGAAATAAAAAAAGCTTACAGAAGACTTGCGCGGAAATTTCACCCTGACCTGAATAAGGGCGACCAAAGCGCTGAAACCAAATTTAAACAAATAAATGAGGCCAATGAAGTATTGAGCGATCCCGAGAAAAGGAAAAAATATGATAAACATGGTAAAGATTGGATGCATGCCGATGAAATAGAAAATGCTCAGCGCCAACAAAGAAGCTACCAAGGTAGCCGTTCTAGCGGTGGTAGCCAATTTGATGAAAGGGATTTCTCAGAATATTTTGAATCCACGTTTGGAGGTGACAGATCTGGAAGATCAGATTTTGGAGGTTCCAGGCGTGCGCAAGCTAGATTTAAAGGTCAAGACTATCATGCTGAATTGACTTTGAATCTTTCTGATGTGACAAAAACCCAAAAGCAAACGGTAACTGTCAATGGTAAAAACTTACGATTTTCAATTCCAGCAGGTATTAAAGATCAACAATCCATTGTCATCAAGGGACAAGGTGGACCTGGTGCAAATGGAGGGCCAGCAGGTGACTTGTATTTGAAATTTAATATTCTAAATGATACAAGCTTCAAAAGAGAAGGCGATGATCTTCACAAAGAAATATCTCTGGATTTGTACAAGGCATTATTGGGTGGAGAAATTTTTGTTGACACTATGGATGGCAAAGTCAAAATCAACGTGCCCGCAGGTACACAAAATGATGCCAAAGTGAAATTAAAAGGCAAAGGTTTTCCTGTATACAAAGAAGACGGAAAATTTGGTGATTTGTACATAAAATTTAAAATTATCATACCAACTAATCTTACTTCAGAAGAGCAAGAGTTGATTGCAAAACTATCAAAATTAAGGTCATGAGCATCGAAAGACAGTTTATAGAAATCCAAAAATTGTGTACCATTTATGATGTCACTCCCGATTTGCTCATAGCGCTGGAGGAACATGACCTCATCTCGATTGCATACACTGAAGAAGCCATACTTCTGGATGTCGATGAATTAGGAAAATTTGAGCAATGGATGCGTTTGCATTATGATTTGGGCATAAATATACCTGGTTTGGCTGTTATACAAGATTTGTTGGAGGAACGTGAAAATTTAAGGCAAGAACTTGCACATTTACGCAGCAAAATTTAGGTCAAAATTTTCCCATCGCCCATAGTGATAATGCGGTCCGTTTGATCAGCAAATTCCTGGTCATGGGTAACAATTAATAGAGTGAGGCCTTTTTCTTTGGCCAATGCTTTAAAAATACCCAGCACATTTTCAGAATTACCACTATCCAAGTTTCCTGTTGGTTCGTCACCCATGATGATGCTTGGTTGGTTGATCAAGGCTCTTGCAATCGCTACTCTTTGTTTTTCACCGCCAGAAATGCGGTAAGATTTACTTTCTGCAATATTGGCAATGTCCAGTAGTTGCAAGATGTTTTTTGCATCCGAATAAATCTCCTCATCAGATTTTTTAGCAAGTTTTTTAGCCGGCAAAGTGATATTTTCCATCACTGTAAACTCAGGGAGCAAGTAGTGAAATTGGAATACAAAACCAATGTGTTCATTTCTGACATGGGCGAGTTCATTTGGGCTATTGCCTGTGATGAGTTTACCTTTGAGATACAATTTCCCTTCATAATCTGTATCCATGGTAGATAAAATATAAAGTAGGGTAGATTTTCCACATCCAGACTTACCCATAATGGAGACAAATTCACCTTCATTGATATTGAAATTTATGTCATTCAATACCTGAGTTTCTACGGGCTTGTGAAAGGTTTTGAAAATATGCTCAGCTTTTATGATAGAATTTCCTCCCATGCTCATTGGCCTCTAAGTATGGTTACCGGGTCAATCCTTTTGGCTTTCCTGGCAGGTAAGTAACCAGCAAAAAAAGTGGATATCATGGCAAAAACAATTCCAATCACATAATAAATAGGATTGAAGTTGACAGGATAAGTTTTGATGGTTGGCAATGCATCAGTTTCAAAGGGTAATTGATCAATGACGGATGAGAAAAAATAGCCCAAAATCAAACCCAATAAGCCGCCCATAAGTCCTATCAATAAGGCTTCACTGATGAAAATGAATAATACATCATTTCCCGAAAACCCAGTTGCTTTTAAAATGGCAATATCATTCATTTTTTCATAAATAAACATGTTTAAGATATTGTAGATGCCAAAACCAGCCACAATCAACAATGTAATAGAAACCGCGTAAGTGATGATGTTTCTGATGGCCGTTCCTGTTTCAAACTGTGCATTGGCAGTTCCAATATCTACGGCAGTGATTTGGTACATTTTGGACAATTCTTTTGACATGGGCAAGGCTTTATTGATATCATAAAGTTTGAGATTGATATCGGAAATATAGTTTTCCTTTTCTCCCATAAACCTCTGCACGGTACCAATATTTGCAAAACTTTGAATATTGTCTATTTCTGCAAGACCGCTTTGATACAGGGCCACAATTTTCAAGGTAAGCCTATTACCTTTTGCATTCACTATTTGTATCCGATCACCTACTTTTGTACTCATCTTTTTCGCAATTCCAATCCCAATGATGATGGCATTATCATTGTTATGCAAATCGTAAATGCTGCCATTGATGATGTAATTATCAATATTGAATAATCTACTTTCCTCCAATATGTTTACACCGTTGATGATACCATTCAATTCTATATTGCCAGCTGTAAAAAAGGCTTGGCTTGCCACTTGAGCCGAAACTCCAAGAACATCAGGATTTTGCTTCAGGATATTGATGATGGGCCTTGCATTGTGTATTCTGCTTTGATTTTGTTTTGGTTTTACCGATCGCACCATAAACCAGTCATCCTTAAATCGCGTGGACAAAGAAATGGGTTGATTTTCAGAGGGTATTATTTCATTGTAAAGGTGTATGTGTGGTGTTCTATCCAATATCAATCCATCCAACAAACCATTCAAACCAGTCATGAAAGAAACCAGTATAATAAAAGTAGCGATGCCAAAGGTCACTCCCAGAGCAGCAATAGATGATTGTTTTATCCTGGTCGTAATGTGTTTGTAGGCGATATTCAACAGTACTTTCTTATTCACTTGTTTCTAGTTTATAGATTTCGGTTGTTGTGTCAATGCCATTCAATATTTCTGTAAACTGCAATGAAGAAATTCCAACTTCCACTTGTACAAGTCCCTTTTTAGTGTTGACTTGATTTTTTTCATTGATGTATTGGCTGGGTAAAGTGAGCACATGGTCTTTTTTGGAGACAATGATATTGGCCTCACCACTCAATCCATTCATCAATATTTTGGGCTGTGTTTTGAATGCTGCCTCGATTGTAAAAGTCTGTGATCTCAAATCCTTTGAAGGATATATTTTTTTGAGCTCACATTCAAAGGTTTCGTTTTCAAATGCATCAAGGCTTACAATAATAAGTTGCCCAATTTGCAAACGGGAAATGTCAACTTCGTCTATCAAAAGTTTTAAAATGAAATCATTTTCACTACCAATCAGCGCAACAGGAGTTTGGGGATTTACAGCTTCACCAACTTTTTTCAAAACTTCATAAACGGCACCATTCATCAAACTAGTGACTCGATATTCCTCATTATTGTTTGTACTGATTTGGTAAGTATTATTGGCAATTTTTAATTTGTTGGCCAGGTCTTTTTCAGTCCTTTTATAGGTATTGATCATTTTTGACAATTCGTTTCTAGAGGTTTCAAAGAGCAATTTTTGATTATCAAACTCCTGTTTTGTACCTATGCCTTTCTCCCATAAAATAGCAAATCGCTGATAATTGATAGAATCATTTTGAAATTTGAGGGAAGCAGTCTGAATATTTTCTTTGAGATCTTTGAGAATTGCAGAATTTCCTTCGAAGTTATATTTTGCCAAGTCGTAATTTAATCTAGCATTTTCTTTATTTAAGGTTGATTGAATTTGGTCAATACTAAATAAGAGTTCACCTTTTTTTACAATTTTACCTTCTGTCAAAATGCTGGAAGTAATGATGCCACTAACGGCTGGATAAACATTATAAACTTCCTTTGGCACCACGGTCACAGTACTGTAAACGGCCTCCGTAAGTGGTCTATAGCTTGGCTTGATAAAGTCAGTTGTTTGTTTGCATCCTAGCCATACTAGGGTGAGCAGTAAAAAGACTAATAGATTTTTATTTGATATCATTTTTGGAATTTGACCTTTTGTGTCATACAAATGCTTTAATTAGCTTTAATCGTAAAATCACTAACTCGGTAAATATTGAACAGAAATCTCTTTCATTCATCGACATTGGCAGTAGCTCATGCTTCAACCAAGTTTTCAAAGTTTTGGGCTTTCTAGCTTTCTATTCAATTGATTACGAGCCTCTTAACCACCTGAGTTTTACAGTTTCTATTTTTGAATAGCAAAGTTCTTTGTAGCTTGAAACACGTTCAAAAAAATAAAGATAGGCATCAAGGTCTATGGTTCTCATGATGTAAAACAAGCAAGAAGGTGATTTCTGTCAGCTAAATTGCATCGAAATAAGGTCTGTGTTGCTTTGTTTTTTATTGAAAGCTTGAAAAACCCAGACTGCATCACCCAAAATCGCTATTTTATATTATCCTGAAATTACCGAGCTTTGTAAAAAATATAATCTTGATAAGAGTAGCAATATTTGAGGACAATAAACATTTGCGAGAGACATATGAAATCCTCTTGTCAATTTCTGATCAAACACAATGCGTAGGCTCTTTTCCTGATGGTAGAAATGCGGTTGCTAAGCTCAAAAACACAGCATGTGACGTCATTTTGATGGACATCGAAATGCCTAATGTCAACGGAATAGAAGCGACAACAGCCATCAAAAAGGAATTTCCACAGATCCACATCTTAATTCAAACGGCTTTTTTTGATGACGAATACATTTTCCACGCGCTTTGTGCTGGCGCCTCTGGCTATTTATTGAAATCTACCAAACCAGAAGGTATCATTGATGCCATTTTAGAGGTCGTTTCAGGAGGATCACCCATGACTCCAAGTATCGCAAGAAAGGTAATAGACCTATTTAAATCCAATGTACAAATTAGACAAACTTCAGAATATAATTTGACCAATCAAGAAAAGAAGGTTTTGCAATTGCTGGTTGATGGTAAAAGTTATAAAATGATCGCGACGGAATTATTTGTTTCTATAGATACCATCAAAAGTCATATGAGAAACATATATGCCAAATTGCACGTACATTCTGGAACAGAAGCAGTTGCATTGGCTTTGAGAGAAAAAATTGTTTGATTACACAAATCCTTATACTTCTGTATGCTTTGATTTTGCATGGTTATTCCCAAAATCTGATAGCAAGTATTTTCATCTTTATCACTGTGGGCATTTATTATTTGACTACTTTTGACTCCAAAGATTATAACCAATATTGAACTTTTCATATTTCGTTGCTAAGCGCCTGGCATTTTCAAAGGGTCGTTCTTTTACTAAAACCATTGTTGGTATTGCCATTGCTGCAATAACCATAAGTCTTGCTGTAATGATCCTCACCAATGCCATGATCACAGGATTTAAGCGGGAAATTCACAATAAAATTTTTGGATTTTGGGGTCACATACACATCACAGACACCAATATCAATCGCGATTTTGAACTGAGACCCATCTCTGTGTCTGCGCCATATTATACACAACTCAAACAAATCAAGTCGGTTCAATATCAAATTCCTGCAAAAATGTGGGGGCGAGAAATTGAGGGTAAATACCAAGAAACAATGAGTTATGGTGGCGTCCAACATGTGCAACCATTCATCATCATGCCTGGCCTTGTAGAGTCTGGAATAGATTTTCAAACCATACTTTTCAAAGGAATTGACAATCAATTTGACTGGGGACGAATGAATAGATTCATGATTTCTGGCAAGCAGAACCTGGAATCAATGGGCGAAGATGAAATTATCATCAGTAAAATCATAGCAGACAAACTTCAAATCAAAGTCAATAAAGAAGTCATTGTTTCCTTTGTCAAGAATAAAAACAAAGTGCGTAGGAAGCTCAAAGTAGTGGGAATATTTAATACCGGCTTGGAAGAATACGATAAAAGATTTGTACTTGGGAATATGAATCAATTGAGAGAACTTCTGGGTTGGAATGAAAATCAGGTCGCAGGAATTGAAGTTTTTTTAGACGATATCAGGGACAGTGAAATCATCACAGATTACATATATAACAGCATTTTGCCAAGTAACCTTTATGCTGAAACCATACAACAGAAATTTCCATCCATTTTTGAATGGTTGAAATTACAAGACATCAATGAAAAAGTGATTCTGCAGTTGATGGGCATTGTTGCAGTGATCAATATGATGACTGTTTTACTCATTTTAATTTTGGAAAGGACCCACATGGTCGGCATTCTCAAGTCATTGGGGTCAACAAATTGGCAAGTGCAAAAAATATTCCTCTACCAAGCCAGTGTCATCATCTTATTAGGACAATTATTAGGAAATGTAATTGGACTAGGATTGGCATTCCTCCAAAAGACTTATAAATTCATCAAACTAGATGAAGAAAATTATTATTTAGATACTGCTCCGATATATCTAGATTGGCAGACTGTACTATGGATAAACTTTGGCGCATTTATATTTATACTCTTGTTTTTGGTATTGCCAACTTTTATCATCAATCGCATCAAACCAATTTCAGCACTTAGATTCAACTGATAGACAATGAATTTATATGCTCAAATATGGAAATTTGGATTGGGTAATACCCGTAAAAGATGGAACCGCCTTTTCAGACATTTTATGGTTTTATTCACTTGGAAACCAATCATTCCAAATTCCAGATTTTGGGATTGGCCCATTGACCTATTGTTTTACCTCATTGATGTATTGTACATTCCTGAGCTGCATATGACTGGCTTAAAGATAGTAAAGCCAAAAATGAGGGCTCTGACTGATTTGGAAGCAATGTTGGTAGAAGAATGGTTTGGTACAAGTATAAAGATTCCAGCCGTGATGATCAATGATAAAGCATCAACATTTGTAAAGAGATATGCCTATGCTTTTGTTGGCTACA
>ERZ795059.5725-NODE-5725-length-11226-cov-21.721063_pt1 | contig 11226 bp, 8 predicted proteins | sample MGYA00375143_ERZ795059 | MGnify/ENA primary metagenome ERZ795059 (study PRJEB30188, sample SAMN05720168) | activated sludge metagenome | isolation source: Anaerobic digester | place: USA | collected 2015-01-07 ... | reverse complement strand
AGAGCGGCGCGGGAAGTTTTCAACCCGAATCCGTCATTAGGATTCGGGAGCGATTTTTCAGAGCGGATGAAACGCGGAACGCAAGGCGCATTTTTGCAGTGAATAGAACTCATGGTTCATGAACAAAAAAATGCGGCAGCAACGAAGCAGTTCGCCGCTATGAAAATCGCCCCGGTTCGTCGGCTCTATCGCCGAATCCGGGTTCAGATAATGGCGCGGGCTTTTCTCAGGTCGGCGATCTCGTCGTCGCCCAAACCGAGCCAGTCGCGGAGAATCTCGTCCGTGTGTTCGCCGAGGCGCGGGCAGGCGGAATGAATGTCCGGCGGGCATCCGCTCAGCTTCACCGGGTCGCCGGGCACGGCAATCTCGCCCAGAACGGGGTCGGTCGCGACTGCATGCATGGCGCGCGCGGCAAGTTGCGGATCAGCATTGACCTGATGGAAATTGAGCACGGGCGCGCACGGGATGCCGCTCTTTTCAAGGATGGAAACGACCTCGGAGACGCCACGCTCGGCCACCCAAGGAGCGATCATGGCTATGCCGCCGGCGGCGTTCCTGATGCGCGCGACGAAGTTGTTGAACCGGTTGTCCGCCAGCGCGTCCGGCCTGCCGATGGCGCGCATGAAGTCCGCCCACTGCCGCTCGGTGAGCGCCACTATCACAACATGCCCGTCTTTTGCTTTATAGCTATACCAGAACGGGAGCGGGTTGTCGTCGTCCGTGAGCAGGTTGCTCATGGATCGCCCGATGAGCTTCTCGATGTCTCCCAAGACGGGGGAAAGCGCGTTTTCGCTCAGCGCGGAGAAGTTCTGGAAGTACATGACGTCCTGCATCGAGATGTCGACGAACATTCCCTCGCCCGTTCGCTCGCGGCAGAACAGCGCCTCTACCGCGCCGAGGGCGGCGTACGCCCCGCTCACGAGGTCGCCGAAGTAAACCTTCGGGGTGCGGTCTTCCATTTTGTACGCGCTCATTATCCCGGCGGTGGCTTGAGATACGATGTCGAACGCGAGCCTGTCCGCCAGAGGGCCTGTCGCCCCGAAGCCGGAGATGGAGACGTAAACTAGCCGGGGGTTGGACGCCTTGAGGCTGTCGTAGTCGAGGCCGATTTTTTTCATCAGGCCGGGCGCGAAGTTCTCCACGAGCACGTCAGCCTTGTCGGCCAGCCTGCGCACGGCTTCAAGTCCGAGGGGCTTCTTCATGTCGATTGCGGCCCCGCGCTTGTTCTGGTGCAACACGCTCAGCATCCGCTCCGAGCGCATGAACCCGGCGAGCAGGCGCATCGTCTCGCCCTGCGGCGGCTCGATTTTCACAACGTCCGCGCCCTTCATCGCCAGAAGCTGAGAGCAGCGCGGCCCGCTGAGAAACTGCGACAAGTCCATAACCTTCACGCCTTCGAGGACTTTAGTAGCCATAAAGCAACCCCTTCCCCGCGGCGGAGCCTCCCGCCGCGCCCGACGCGATTCGGGGCAATTATATCATTGCGCGGGGGAGCGTGTGCTATAATGACGCGTGAAAAGGGGGCCGCCGGGCCTCCTGCATAATGAAAGCGGCGGAGGCGAGCGCGATGAGGTTTAAAGGAAAAGTTGCCGCAGTGACGGGAGCCGGGCGCGGAATCGGCAAACAGATAGCTCTGGAGTTTGCGCGCGAAGGAGCCGCGCTGGCGGTGATTTCCACGCGGGAGAGCACCATCATGCCCGCTGCGGATGAAATGCGCGCTCTCGGCGCCCATGTCCTGCCGCTCGTCGCCGACGTTTCCAAAGAGGAAGACGTCGAAAAATTCGTCGCGGCGGCCTACGAAAAATTCGGCAGGGTGGACATATTGGTGAACAACGCCGGAATGAGCAGGGACAACCTTTTCCTGCGGATGAAGGCGGCGGACTTCGACGAGGTGGTGGCGGTGAACCTGCGCGGCGCTTTCCTGTGCATGAGACATTTCTCCCGCAGGATGATGAAAGACCGCGCGGGCAGGATAATCAACATGTCGTCCGTCGCAGGCGAGGCGGGCAACGAGGGGCAGGCGAACTACGCGGCTGCGAAAGCCGGAGTGATAGCCCTCACCAAATCCGCCGCTCGCGAGCTTGCCCGGTACGGTATAACCGTCAACGCGCTTTCGCCCGGCCTCATAGACACCGACATGCTATCCGGCATAGAAGCCCCCGTGATGGAAACACTGAAAAAGAATATCCCGCTCGGAAGGCTCGGCTCGGCGTCGGATGTCGCCGCGGCGGCTCTCTTCCTCGCCTCCGACGCTGCTTCTTACATAACAGGACAAACCATCAGGATAGACGGCGGCCTGTATATCTGACCGCGTTTTTCATGCTAATGCTTAAATGAATTTTTTTGTAAGTTTGCGGGGCAACCGTTTTTTGCAAAAACCGGTTTCCCCGCGCCCCTTCCGAAAAAACTCTTGGACGCCGATTTTACAGAACTTTGTTCTAAGCAAAATCGGCTCTCATTCATTTGTGAAAATCCCTGACGATGTGGATTCCGCTTAATCTCTGCTATTGATCCATCCATTTATCGCCGAAGACGCCGTCGGCGCAGTCGGGGGCGTATTTCTCGAGCAATTTTGTAGTTATGCCGTTTTTCTTGACGATGTCCGCATACATGGCGGCGCTGACGCGCGGAATGCGTTTCAGTTCAGGGTCCGCGTAGTCGCATTCGATCAGGCCGAGCTTTTTGATGAAGCCTTCGCGCCACTCGAAGTTGTCCGTGAACGACCACTGGAAATAGCCCCGGACGTCGATCCCGGCGTCAAGCGCGCGGGCGATCTGCGCCATGTGCTCCAGCAGGTAGCGTCTGCGGTCGATGTCGTCGCGTTGCGGATCCGCGCATCCGTTTTCCGTGATATAAATGGGTTTCTTGAATGTGTTCCACACGAATTTGAGAGTGTGGAAGAATCCCGGCGGATAGTTTTCCCAGCCCATCTGGTTCATCTCTATTCCCGGTTGTATTCCGTGGATGTCAATGAGCATGTCGTCTGTTTTCGCGGCGTCGAACTTTAGAGACATGCGGGTGTAGTAGTTCACGCCGCAGTAGTCGTAGCTGTCCTTGAGGCCGGGCACGTGTTCGAGTCCGAAGGGGGGGACGATCCAGCCGGTGGCCACAGAGTAGTCCCACGCCTTGAAGCTGCCGTAAGCCAAGACGGGGGATAGCGCCTTTTCATACGCTCCGGCGAGTCCGGGCGTGCCGAAGGGCGCGACATGCTGGTAGGCGTTTGCCACGCCGACCTTCGAGGGCCAGCCGTCCGGCCCTTTGGGGACTAAGTCGTGAATCAGCCTGTAGCAACGCGCGTGCGATTTCAGCAGCGTGTTGGAGACCTTGCAGAATGAGGCGAAGGATTTCTTTTCGGGCGGGAATACCCCGGCGAGGCATCCGGCGGCGGCGGGCACGTTCGGCTCATTGAGCGTCACCCATAGGTCGGGGTATTCGCCCAACTCTTTGATTATCAGTTCGCAGAAGGCCATAAAGCGGTCCGCCGCTTCCGGATGCTCCCAGCCGCCTTTCTCGGCGAACCACAGCGGGAGAACCCAGTGATACAGCGTAAGGCAGATTTTGATATTGTGTTTGCGCAGAGAGCGCAGAATCTTTTCGTAATGCCTGACGGCCTTCATGTCGAAGACGCCGTCTTCCGGCTCGACGCGCGCCCATTCTATTCCAAGTCGGAACGCCTGATAGCCGAGTTTCGCCATCATTTCGTGGTCTTCCTCGTAGCGGTTCCAGTAATCCACCGCCTTGCCGGACACCGTGCCGTCGTAAACCTTGCCCTCGCTCTCGAACTTCCACCAGTCGGACTTTTCGTTGCCGCCCTCGACCTGATGTCCGGCGGAAGCCGTTCCCCACAGGAACCCTTTCGGGAATATGATTTCTTTTTTCATTTTTCCTCCCGCGATTAGAAGCTGAAAGTTCCTGCGGAGGTTCGCTCCGGGGTCAGGAATCTTTTCTCGGCGAGTCTGTTTTCATCAAGGCCCAGATTCCCATGCTTTGTTTGCGGGCCTCGCTTTCCAAGCCCTCGAATTTGTTTTTGAGGTCGTGGTCCACCGACCTGTCGCACAAGCCGTAGCCGTTGCCGATCAGCGCTTCGGCGGCGTTCGAGCCGTCGGGGGCGACGATGTGGAACGCGTTGCCGGGCGCGTTGTGGAGCTTAGAGGAATCCGGCCTGCGGAGCGATACGGATTTGCCCGAAAGCAACATTGCCACGAACGAGAGCGCCTGCCTGTACACGCCCCTGTTGCGGCTGTAGAACGCTGCGGGAGTCTGGAGTCCGAGCAGCCGTATCTCGCGCCCGTCTTCCAGTTTCAGCGTGTCCAGCCCGAATATTTCCCGCACGACCGCCGGAGGGGCCGCCGCTTCTTTGGTTGTCTGTTTCTTTGTTCTTTTTCGCGTGGTCGCTGGCTTCGCCCCGGCGTCTACGGACGTTGCGGCTGCGGGCTTCTCTGACGCGCCGGACACGGATTTCATTTCCTTTTCGATGACGCTCCGTTTCGGCCGGTTTTGGCTCTCGAACGAAAGCTGTTTCATTGTCTGTCCGCCGGACACCCGCTCCTGAATCACGGGCTTGAGTTTTTCATCTGTTTCGTAGCCGATGGACGCGCGGCCCGTGTCCCGAGCGGCTACCATCGTTACCCCGGAACCGAGGAACGGGTCGAGCACGGTTTCCCCGAGGAACGTGTACATGCGGATGAGCCGCCGAGGTATCTCTTCCGGCATCTCCTCCGGGCTTTTTGATATTCTGTCGTCTGGGAAAGTCCAGAGGCTGTTGAAGAGCCGCCGCCACTCGCGCTCTGAAAGGGCGGACCTTGACGCCGGAACAGACTCCGGCGGCGGGCATTCTCCGGGTTTCACGAAGATGAGGATGCTGTCGTGTCTGACGGCGATTGAGCCGGAGCGGGGAAGGGGGGATTCCGGCGCTGCGGGAGGCGCGGGCGGCTCGTGTCCGGACTCTCGCAGGCGGACTATCTCGGACTCGAATTTGAACCCGGCCTTCGCGCAGGCGTCCTCTATGAGCGCGCGCAGCGAGACGTTTTGTTTGTTTCCGGTTGCGGCATCGACGATTTCGGGGCAGACCCGCACGCAGAGCCTGCATCCGGGTTTGAGGATGCGGTGGCATTCGCGCCACGTCAGCGCAAGAGACGCCGCGTAGTCCTCGAACTTTCGCATGCCCGCCGTCCCGCCCGGATGCGACGTTGCGCTAGGTTTCCACGCCGGCGGGGAGGCCACCGCCAGATGCGCCGTCTCCTGTTCTACCTCGCCCATCGACCGGGCGTCTCCGATTATCACTCTATGCGTTATTTTTGAAGCCGCTTTTTTTCTTCTGCTCATATTTGCTCTCTTCGATGTTGGATTTATGATTCGTCTTCCGGCGATTCAAAGAACCTGTGGAATTCGGCGGGAAGCTCGCTGTAGTCGTGTTGAGCGGCGATGCCTGACATATCGACCGAATTATAGGTGTTCCAGAACAGGACAGTTTTGTCAGAAAGATCGCGGTTTTTCGCCGTGTGGACAAGCCCCGCGAAGGCTTTCCCGGTGTAGACGCCTTCCAGTTTCACACCCGCGCAATCGGCGCACATGGATATTGCGTCCGCGCTCTCCGGGGTGATTCGTCCGTATTCGCCGCCGAAGAATTCCGTGAGTAGCTCGACGTTGAACGGAGTGAACACGCGGACGGGGAAACTCTGATCGATGGAGAACAGTTTGAACGTGGCCTGATTGGCAAGAGAAGACAGGGCGAAAGTGTTCGCCGCCACCCAGTCGGTGACTTTCACGCCTACCACGCGGGATTTCAGCCCGGCGGCGGCGCAGCCTGCGATCAGGCCGGACACCGTGCCGCAAGTGCCGACTGCGGCGAAGATGTAGTCAGGCTCGGGGATGTCTCCTTTCTCAATCTGTTTCTTCAGCTCGAACGCTGCGTTCACGTAGCCAAGGACGCCTGATACGGAGGAGCCGCCGGCGGGGATTATGAACGGCGGGCGTCCGTCGTTGAACGAATAGCGCGCCGCGACTTTCAAGGTCTCGAACGGAACATCTTTATATCCGCCTTCGGCGAGGTTGAGTTCGGCCCCGTAGTGAAGGTAGCACAGCATGTTTCTTTTCACAGCGGGGGTGACAGGTTGAGGAACAAGCACTCCGGCGGTCTTGATGCCCCGCGACGCCGCGTGGATGGTAGTTGCCAGAAAGTGGTTCGAGCCGATGCCGCCGAAAGTGATAATCACTCGCGCGCCCCGCTTCGCCGCCTCAGCCAGAAGGAAATCCAGCTTGCGGATTTTATTCCCTCCATAGTCCGGATGGCTGAGGTCGTCGCGCTTGATGAACAACCTGCCGATGCCCGTTCTTGCCGCCAGTTCGGGTTTTTCCTCGACCGGGGTGGGATAGAATCCGATGGGGCTCCAGTTCAGCTTGTCGCCCAGCGCGGGATACTCCTCGAAAAGAGCCATCGAGCCTTGACTGCCTTGAGTTTTCATTATGCTGGCCACCGAGGGCCGGGAACCGGGGAAGCTTAGTATGAACGCGGCGATATTGCGAGCGCGCCTCCGTTCTCATGCATTCTTCGGGCATTGCGGAAAAAACGGAATTAGAATCTGTAACCCGCATCGATGACGTAATAGTTCTCGTCGAAGCAGTAGTTGAGTTTCAGTTCCATCTTGGACGTGAATCTGGCTCCCAAGATGCCGTGGTAGTCTATGCCTTCCATCGACTTCTTGTAGTCGTGGCCCATGCCGTCGTATGAGATGGACGCGTTGACTTTGGAACTGGCGTTGCGGTATCCCACTCCCAGCCCGGCGTACATCGTCCCGTCGGCCCCGGCTATGCCGGACAGGCCGTCCCGAATGTAGTTGACGGACAACTCGGTGATTTTCAATTGATACCGGTATGACTGTCCGCTGTAGTAAGTGCTTACCACGGGTCTGGAGTACAATACGCTGTAAACGATGTAGTCGTTCTCGGTTTTTTTTCTGTGCATCCAATAGTCCACGCCGATGGAGGCGGAGCCTGAACTGTCGGACACATTGCCCGGCAGGTCGTGTTTGAGGAACATGAAGCCTGTGTGAACCGAATAGAAAGGCTCTCTGGCGAGCGTTTGAGGCTGCTGTTCCGCCGCCGCACCCGCATCCGGGCTTTCGGTTGAAGAGGCGGAACCGCCTCTGCCGCGCCTGCCGCCTGAAGCGGCGGGTTCCGCCGCCGGTTCTGGTTCCGCCGCCGCTACCGAACCGCCTCTGCCTCGCCTGCTCGATGAAGCTGACGCCGCCGCCGGTTCTGGTTCCGTCGGAGCCGCCGCCGCTGCGCCGCGTCCTCTCCTGCTGCTGCCTGACGAAGCCGCCGCCGGGGCCGCTTGTTCAGCCGCCGCCGCCGGTTCGGGTTCCGTTGCTGCCGCTCCGCGGCCTTTCCGTCCCGAAGACGCCTCTGCCGGCTCCTGAGCTGTTTCCGTTTTCTTTTCCGTTTTGGATTCCGTTTTTGTTTCCGTCGCGCCCGATGCCATCGCGGACACCGCGTCAAGCTCCTGTATGTCCTTCGCCCCGGTCAATACTTTGGCCTGAGCGTAGTGAGGAGTAAGCTTGACGACTTCGAGCGTCCCGACTGTTCTTCCGCCGCGCGCGACATTCAGTTTTTGCCCTTCCCTAAACCCGGCCTCCTTTCCTTTGTAAATTAGAACCGTGCCGTCCTCGAGTATGAGGTCTACCCTGACGCCCTGCGCCGATGCGGGCAGGGCAAAAAGGGCGAGCGCCATTCCGAGCAACGCCACCGCTGTTATTTTTCCTATTTTCATGTTTAACGCCATGGTCAGTGTCCGTTGTTTCTTTTCGGAAAAGCTTATTATAACAATGAATAGTTGTCAATAATGTGGCGGGGCCGGGATGAAACGCCGCCGCAGGGCCTTTTTTTTGCCCGATTCCAGCCGCGCAAGGAAGAAAAAACTTTCTCGGCTATGTTGCCGGGAGGGGGGCGTTGTGTCGGGCTGAGCTTATCGACAAAAGAACTTCCCCCCTGTATATTTTCAATGATTGCCGCGCGCCTCCCTTCGCGCGCGGCGGACCCCGAGGAGGCTCGCGCAGTGGACGCCAAAGGTTTCAATGGAAAAATCCTGAAAGTCAATCTCACAACCGGAAAAATCGACATCGAGCAACCCGGCGAGATGTTCTACCGCAAATACGCGGGAGGCAGCGCGCTCGGATTTTACTATCTTTTAAAAGAGATGCCGGCGGGGACGGACGCGCTGGCCCCGGAGAGCGTTATCGTTCTGGCTCCCAGCGTGCTCACTGGCGCTCCGGTGTCGGGCGTCAGCAGGTTCACCGTGTCGTGCCGCTCGCCTCTGGGCGGCGCGTCGGGCGACTCGCAGAGCGGCGGAAAATGGGGCGTAGACCTCAAATACGCCGGCTTCGACGCCGTCGTCGCAACCGGCAAATCCCCCAAACCTGTCTATCTGTGGGTGTCGGACGGCAAGGCCGAGCTTCGCGACGCCGGGGCGGTGTGGGGAAAGACCACCGGGGACGCGCGCGCCGCCATCCGCGCAGAGCTTGGAGACGAGAAAGTCGAAGTCGCCTGCATTGGCCCGGCAGGCGAGAAACTTGTCCGGTTCGCAAATATCTCCGGCGGCAGCTCGAACTACGCCGGGCGCACGGGAGCCGGCGCGGTGATGGGGTCGAAGAACCTCAAGGCCGTCGCTTGCAGAGGCGCTCGCGCTCCTTACGAGTACGCGGACCCCGACGGCGTGCGCGCGATAGCGAAAAAAGGCGCCGCCTCTTTCGATAATTCCAAGTTCCACGCCATTCTGCGCGACATGGGCACTCCCGGCGTCGTCCGCCTTCAGGCCGGCGTCGGCAACCTCTGCGCGAAAAACTTCACCTTCGGCTCGTTCGAGGGAATGGAAAAAATCTCCGGCGAAACACTCCGCGACTCCATAAAAATTAAAGACGAGACCTGCCACGCCTGCGTCGTCAAATGCAAAAACGTGGTGTCCGCCGAAGAGCCGTTCAAGATCGACCCCGAATACGGCGGCCCGGAGTTCGAGACCATCGGACTCCTCGGCTCCAACCTCCTCATCGACGACATCGCCGCCGTCGCAAAAGGCAACGAAATCTGCAACGCTCTCGGCATGGACACCATATCCGCCGGGGCGATGATAGCTTACGCCGCCGAATGCGCGGAAAACGGGCTGATTGACAAAAAGCAATCAGGCGGGTTCGAAATCAAGTTCGGCGACTCCGCCGCGATGCTCGAAGCTTTAAGGATGATAGGCGAGCGCGAGGGGCTGGGGAACACGCTGGCGGAAGGCCCGGACCGCGCCATAGCCGCGCTCGGCTCCGAAACCGCCAAGTTCTGCATACACGCAAAAGGCCTTTCATTCCCGGCGCACATGGCGCAGGTGAAGATGTCTCAGGCGCTCACATACGCGGTGAACCCGTTCGGCGCGGACCACATGTCGAGCGAGCACGACTGGCTGATAGCCGGGCCGAACGAGGCCGCGCGCGGGCTGTCCCTCTACGAGAAACGCCAGTTCGACGAACTGGACGCGGAAAAAGTCAAACTCGTCGTCTACACCCAGTTCTTCTACAGCGCGCTGGACACGTTCACTCTCTGCGGCTTCTGCTGGGGGCCGGACGCGATTTTCGGATACCGCGACCTCGAAGACCTTGTGGCGGCGGCGACCGGATGGAAGATGACTCTTTGGGAGATAATGAAACTCGGCGAGCGGCGCGTGAACATGATGCGCGCGTTTAACGCCCGCGAGGGGTTCACCGCCAAAGACGACACCCTGCCGGAGCGCATATTCGTCCCTATCCCGTCGGGCGACGCCGAAGGCCGGCGCGTGCCCCGCGAGGCGTTCGAGGCCGCGAAGCAACTCTACTACGCCATGCTCGGCTGGGACCCCGCAACTGGCAACCCCACCCCCGGCAAACTCGCCGAACTCGGCATCGAAGCCTGAACGCAACGGGCGGTGTTTAGCTTTACGGCAATACGATTGACATTTCGCACAGTTGACTAAAGCGTCGCGCAAGGCAACGCCGCAAACATATAAAAAATCAATTTACAGCTTACTGCAACATGCGCGCTGTTATCGCGGCAGGGGGGCGGGGACGGCGAAGCGCTCGCCCCATGCGGGGACGGCGTACGGCAGCCCAAACGCTCTCAACACCCTGTATACGTAACTGTACGGCCTGCGCCCCTCTACCGGGTGGCCTATCTCATGCTCGTGGCTGGACAGCACGAGCGCCGGCTTGATGTGGTCGAGCAGCGGCTTCAGGTTCGGACACCAGATGTTGGGTATCAGCACGTCTATCTCCATCGGCGGCTTTATCTTCCTGTACCACTCCGAGCCGAGCCTCATTATGTTGTTCTCGTCTCCGAGGTGCATTGCGGTCGCGCCGTCTTTCGTCTTAAACAAGTACACGCTGTCGAGGTCTTTTTTCTGATAGCTGGGAAACACGTTGACGAGGACGCCGGGCAGGTCGATTTTTCCCTGCCGGATCACAGTCAGTTCGTCGCGGCGCCGGTATTCTTTCTTCGCCGGTTCGGGCACGACCACTTTTTTCCCCGCGTCCAGATACATGTCCCATACGTCCCAATCGATGTGGTCACCGTGGTGGTGGGTGACGAGCAGAATGTCCGTCCGGGCGACTATCCGCTCGATTATCTCTCGCGGCGTCCGCATTATCCCCGGCCCATGAATAAGGTCTACGGCGATGGCGGTTTCAGGCGTCTGGATTATCACGGTATGATTGTACAGCTTCCAGATGACCATGCCTGAATCGACGGAGGACGCCTCGAAATCGGCGATGAACGCCTCCATGCGGCGGCGCAGGAAGTCCGCCGCGCAGGGCATCAGCTTCGCTTCGGGGTAGAGCAGGGCGTCGTCGATGAGTTTCAGTTTAGCCTCGCGTTCGGCCTGATTGTCGAGGACAGGGGGGCGAGAATCCAGCCAAACGCCCAATTCGGCAAACTTCGGCGAGTATTCGGAACAAGCCGCCTGTATGTCGGCGGTGGGTTGAGCATGGGCTGGCGCGGGGGGGGCGAAAACGGCTGCTGAAAGCAAAATTGCCGCTGTAGCCAGCTTTGCCGCAGTCGCCCGGAGTGTCCTTTTTATTCGGTTCATCGCGTCGCCCCCTTGATTTTCTTGTGTCCCGAAGCCCATTTTATTCGCATCCGCGCTCGCGGGCAACTTATTGAAAAAACGCGGGATGAAAAATGTATGAGAATTAACTATAATGCGGAAAGCCCCGCGCCGAG
>ERZ795059.5724-NODE-5724-length-11227-cov-5.880863_pt1 | contig 11227 bp, 8 predicted proteins | sample MGYA00375143_ERZ795059 | MGnify/ENA primary metagenome ERZ795059 (study PRJEB30188, sample SAMN05720168) | activated sludge metagenome | isolation source: Anaerobic digester | place: USA | collected 2015-01-07 ... | reverse complement strand
CATCATCAAGCGGAGCGCTCGCCAGCGTCGTGATCTCGGGAAAGCGTTCCAACCAGCGCCGGTAAAAAGGCAGTATCGTTTCGATGCGCGTTTGCTGCGCCATGATTTCGGCGATCCAGATGCGATAGGGCGAAGGCTCTTCACGCCACGGCAGTGGGCGCTTGCTGCGGGCAAACCAGCGGCGCATGTTTCGCCGGATACGGGCGATGAATTGTCGGTCGAGCGATAGTTCGTCTTGCTTCATCATTCTTACCGTAGCGACGAGCGTGCGGGTCGACAAGCGGGGGGATGGTTGCCTGAAGTAAAAAAATCAATGAAAATGCTGTTAAGAAAACGTTTTCGACGAAGGGTGGATCAATGTCCGGCGCCGATCATCCAATTCTTATTGTTCGCTTCAATCCAGAGATGGCGGTTGAAGGGATCAAGAACGTACTGACGTTGCTTGGTCTGACGGATGGCATGAATCAACATTGTCGTCTTTACGAAGGCGATTTGTTGACAATCAAACTATCGTCGTCAAAAAAAGTGGAAAAAATCGAAAAGATCAATTTATTACCCGCCGTGCAAAAGGCGGTTTTTTTACCGAAGCATCGCCGCTTGTTTTCCCGGAAGGATGATGGGGGATGCGACATCGTCCGGATTGATCAAACTATTGGCATTGGCGGTGCAAAGCATACGATTATTGCCGGTCCATGCAGTGTGGAAAGCCGGCAACAAATATGCGAAATTGCCGCGCAAGTCAAAGAGGCGGGCGCGCATTTGTTACGCGGCGGGGCCTTCAAGCCGCGGACCTCACCTTACTCTTTCGGCGGATTGGGGGAAAAGGGACTTGAGTACCTGGCGATGGCGCGCGAGGAAACCGGCTTGCCGATCGTCACCGAAGTGCTCGACACCACCGACTTGGATCTGGTTGCGCGCTATGCCGATGTGCTGCAAATCGGATCGCGCAACATGTACAACTCAAAATTATTGTTCAAGGCCGGCAGTCATCCGAGCGGCAAACCGATACTGTTGAAGCGTTGTTTCGGAGCGCTGATCGGCGAATTTCTGGATGTGACGGATTACATTCTTCTGGGCCGGATTCATGCCGGTAACGACGATCCGGGTCTCGTGCTGTGCGAACGCGGCATTCGTACGATGAAAGACACGCTGCGCTTTACTCTCGATATCGGCGCGATTCCGACAATCAAAGAAAAGGCGCGTTTTCCGATTCTGGCCGATCCGAGCCATGCGGCCGGGCGACGCGAGTTCGTTCCCTCGCTGGCCATGTCGGCGTTGGCGGCCGGGGCGGATGGATTGTTGATCGAAGTGCACACCGATCCGGATCATGCGTGGTCCGACGGCGCACAATCCATGTCAATCAATGATTTTAACAATCTGATGAAAGAAATTGAAAATATCTAACAGGTTCCGCTATACGGAATGAACGATGTCCGACAATGCAACGCCTCAATTCGGTAACCTTGTTTTGGATCGTTCGCTGAGCGACCTGGGACAATTTTGCGATTGCGCGCGGGCGGTGATCGTCACCGACGCCAATGTCCGTCGGTTGTATGGGCACGATTGGCCGGTCGAACGGATCGTCGAAGTCGGGGTCGGCGAGGTGAGCAAATCGCTGGCCACTGTCGAAGTGCTGTATCGGCAGTTTGCCGAATGGCAGCTGGATCGCCAATCATGGGTGATCGGTGTCGGGGGAGGCGTGGTTTGCGATCTGACCGGTTTTGCGGCCGCTACCTATTTACGCGGCTTGCGCTTCGGCTTTGTGCCGACCACCTTGCTGGCGCAGGTCGATGCGGCGCACGGCGGCAAAAACGGCGTTAACTTCGGATCGTATAAAAATCAAATCGGCACGATCGTTCAACCGCGTTTCGTTCTGTGCGATCCGCGATTTATTTCAACCCTGTCGGAAAAAGAGTTGCGCAACGGATTGGCGGAGATCATCAAACATGCGCTGATTGCCGATGCCGACTATTTTCACTATTTGATTGATCATTGCGACGATCTCTTAGCTTTGCGGGAAGAGGTCGTACGTGAAACAATTCGCCAATCGATTCACATCAAGATGCAATATGTTACCGCGGATGTTGATGAAAACGGACCACGCAAGATCCTCAACTTCGGGCATACGCTCGGGCACGCCTGGGAAGCGGCGCGGGGATTTTCGCACGGCGAAGCGGTGGCGATGGGGATGATGGCGGCCACCGCTGTGTCGCGCAAACTCGGCATGCTTTCGGCCGATGACGAGGCGCGCATTGTCGGCCTGCTGCGACGCGCCGGCTTTACTTCGCCGTCCGGTGAACTGATCGAAGAAATTCGACCGGCCTTGTATAAAGATAAAAAGCGGCGGCAGGAAACGTTGGATTTCGTGCTGCTGAACGGCATTGGGCGGGCGGTCGTGCAATCGTTGACAATCGCCGAGTTGGAGGCGTTGTTGCATGATTTGCGTTAGCCTCGCCAAAGCCTCGCTGGCGGCCTATCGATTAAGCTTGCAGGAAATCGATTTTGCCGAAATTCGTCTGGATCTTGGACCGTTGAGCGACAAAGAAATTCGCCTGTTGTTCGCCATGCCCAAACGCCTGATTGCCACTTATCGCCCCGGCCGCAACAACGATTCCGTGCGCTTGGCCAGTTTGTCGATGGCGATCGAAGCAGGCGCGAGTTTTGTGGATATCGAGCATGACGCTCGGCCCGAATATCGCCAACGACTGGTCGGGCAGGCGCATGGCCAACGTTGCCGGGTAATCGTCAGCTATCATAATGAACAGGAAACGCCGGATATCAAAACACTCAATTCCATTATCGATCAATGCCGTGCCCATGGTGCTGCTGTGGTGAAGATCGCTTGCTTGGCGCAGACGCCGGCGGACAATGCCCGGCTGCTTGGTTTGCTCGCCATCCATCGCGACCTGATTGTGATCGGCATGGGTGCGTATGGAACGATTACGCGCTTGGCCGGCCCGTTGTTGGGTGCACCGTTTACCTATGCGGCGGAGAAAACCGGCGCCGAGGTCGCGCCGGGACAAATGGATCATGTCATGATGGCCCGCATCCTGGCGAGTTTGCGTCATGACTGAGCCCTCCATTTACGCAGTGCTCGGGAAACCCATTTTGCACAGTCTCAGTCCGGCGATGTTCAACGCCGCGTTTCGGGAAAGGAACATCCCGGCGATTTATACGCGTTTGACGGCGATGACCGTACGCAGGGCCCTGCAGGCGACGCGGGAAATCGGCATCGCCGGCTTGAACGTGACCGCGCCGTTCAAAGAGGAGACAGCCGCGCTGGCCGATTCGCTCGACGAGTCGGCAAGCTCGCTCGGCGCGCTCAATACTCTCGTCCTTTGCGATGGGAATGCGAACGGCTACAACACCGATCCACAGGGCGTGGCGGGAGCGCTATCCGCCGCCGGATTTGCCGTCGCCGGCAAAAACGTGGTGATCGTCGGTGCGGGCGGCGCGGCCAGGGCGGCGGCGACGGCGTTGCATTCAATGAATGCGAAGCGAATTACGATCGCCAATCGGACATTATTTCGGGCAAGACAGGTGGCTGCTCTTGTCGGTGGCGAGGCGATCGGATTGAATGATTTACCCGCGCGGTTGGATGAGGCGCAACTGTTGATTTCCTGTCTACCTGTCGGAGCGCAGATTCCGGTAATCAAATTGCCGCAATCCATTACAGTGTTGGACGCGGATTATGCCGGCGGCGTTTTTCGCTCACTGGCGGAACGCGACGGTTGCCGGATCATCGAAGGATCGTCCTGGTTGCTGCATCAGGCGTTGGCGTCGTATCGCCTTTTCACCGGCAGCGAGCCGCCGATCGTAACGATGCGCAACGCACTGGCGGCCAAACCCGATCCCAAGCGGTCGATTGCGCTGATCGGTTTCATGGGCAGTGGGAAAAGTTCGGTGGGTGTCGCTCTGGCCGAGGCGCTGAACAAGGAATTCGTCGATCTGGATCAAGCGATCGAAGAAGAGGCCGGCCGGACAATTGCGCAAATGTTCGCCGAGGAAAACGAAGCAGGTTTTCGCCGGCGCGAAAAGGCAATGTTGATCGGATTGGATTGGACGAAAATGCCGTTGGTGGCTTGCGGCGGCGGCGTCGTCGAGGATGAGGACAACATTCGCCTGTTGCACGAAAAGGCGACGGTCATTTGGCTCTGGGCATCGGCCGCGACCTGCTTTGCCCGAACGAAGGGCGATAAGCGACCGTTGCGGCAAGCGGACGATCTGCCGGCTTTCGCTAATCTGCTGCACCGACGGATTGCCAAGTACGCTCGTACGGCGGATCTTACCGTCGTCACCGAAGAGGAATCGATCGATACCATCGTGAGGCTGATTGTCGATGAAGTCCATCAGACCAAGCACGATTAGCGGCGCGGTCGATGCTCCGCCTTCCAAAAGCGCGATGCTGCGCTCATTGGCGGCGGCGTTGCTGGCTGAGGGCACATCGGAAATATTCTATCCCACTTTTTGCGGCGATGCGCTCGCCGGGCTGCGGATCATCGAAGCGCTGGGCGCCAAGATCGAACGGCAAAACGATCACCTGATAATTCACGGCGGATTCGACCCGCAAAGCGAGACGCTGGACTGCGGTGAGAGCGGTTTGTGCTTACGGATGTTCGCGCCGATTGCGGCCTTATCCGGACGATCAATCACGCTGACCGGCGCCGGTTCGCTGCAACGGCGTCCGCTGGATTTCCTTGGTGAACCGCTTCGCCGACTTGGCGTCGCGATTTCCGGAAATGCTGTGCGGTTGCCTTTGACCGTCCACGGTCCCCTGCACGGCGGCGAGGTCGAAGTGGATGGGTCGATCAGTTCGCAGTTATTAAGCGGTTTGCTGTTTGCGCTGCCGCGATGTGCGCATCCGTCGAAGCTTACGGTGCGCGAATTGAAAAGCGCTCCTTACATTCGCATGACGCTGCAGACGTTGGCGCAAGCCGGCGTGCACATCGAGGCGGAAGACGATCTGTCCGCTTTCGCCATTCCTTGTGGGCAGAACTATCAGGCGCAGAAATTTATCATCGAGGGGGATTGGTCGGCAGCCGCGTTTTGGTTGGTGGCCGGCGCCATCGGCGGTGCAGTGGCGATCGGACGATTGGATCTGAAATCGTGGCAAGCCGATCGGGAAATCCTTACCGCTCTGCGCGAGGCGGGGGCGCAGGTGAGCGTCGAAAGCGATTTTATCGAAGTCAGGCAATCGCTCTTGCGGGCCTTTTCCTTTGATGCGACGGATTGCCCCGATCTTGTTCCGCCGTTGGCCGTGTTGGCCGCGCATTGCCGTGGGGAAAGCGTTCTTTATGGCGTCAAGCGGCTGCGGTATAAGGAAAGCGATCGTGCGGCGGCATTGTCGGAAAGCTTTTCGCGGCAAGGCATCGAATGCCGAGTGGACAATGATCGGATGATTATCAAGGGCGGACGAATGGTCGGCGGTGCATGGCCGACATTCCATGATCATCGTCTGGCCATGGCCGGGGCGGTGGCATCCTTGACGGCTGAAGCGCCGATCATAATTGACGACGAAAATTGCGTTGCGAAATCCTATCCGGACTTTTTTCGCGACCTCAATCAATTGACGGGTGGCGAGCAATGAACTCATTCGGACGCTTGTTTCGCATTTCAATATGGGGGGAATCGCACGGCCCGGCAGTGGGGATTGTCATCGACGGTTGCCCGGCCGGCGTGCCGTTGCGGGAAGAGGATTTCCTGGCTGATTTATCCCGTCGCCGACCGGGTGAAGTGGGTACGACAAGGCGGCATGAAGCAGATGTGCCGCAGTTGTTGAGCGGCCTTTTTAATGGCCATACGACCGGCGCTCCGATTTGCCTATCCTTCGCCAACGAGGATGTACAATCAGCGCCTTATGAAACGATCCGCCACACGCCACGACCGGGTCATGCCGATTTCACGGCCCGGCAGAAATTCGGCGGTTTCCACGATTATCGCGGGGGAGGGCATTTCTCCGGTCGGCTGACGGCGGGCCTGGTGGCGGCGGGCGTGATCGCCAAGAAATTGCTGCCCGACGTACAGATCGAAGCGGACGTGATTTCCATCGGCGGTAAAGGCGAAGGCGAGGCGGAACTGCGCGCGGCATTAGCCGATCGCGATTCAATCGGCGGTATCGTGGAATGTCGCGCAATGAATGTACCGTTGGGATTGGGCGAACCGTTTTTCGATTCGGTGGAAGCGTTGATTGCGCACCTGGCGTTTTCCATTCCGGGCGTCAGGGGCATCGAGTTCGGTTCCGGTTTCGCTTGCGCCGATATGCGGGGAAGCGAGTGCAACGACAATCTGCAGGATGTGAACGGCCGCACCGCAACCAATCACGCCGGCGGCGTCAACGGCGGCATCACCAACGGGAATGACCTGGTGTTTCGTGTGGCTGTCAAACCACCATCCAGCATTGCCTTGCCGCAACAAACGATCGACCTGAAAACGGGCGAAACGCGGTCTATTGTGTTGGAAGGACGTCATGACGCCTGTATCGCTTTGCGAGTGCCGCCGATTCTGGAAGCGATATGCGCGGTGGCGCTAGCCGATCTGACGATGATCGCCGGGCACATTCCGCGCATTTGGAATGATCGATGAGCGGAGTGGAGAGGGTGCGAATAAAAACGTTTACCGTTCAGCAGGTCGGCTTAACCGCTGCGCTCTTACTCCTGGTGCCGGGCATGCGCTATTTCATGCCCACCGGCGACTTGTTCATGTGCAAGCTGATGCTCGCTTTGGGCTTTGCCTGGCTGGTTCACACGATCGCTGCGGCACTGGGCTTGACCGGGCAATGGCACGCCCGCCTTCGCATCGGACTGGCCGTTATCACTGCCATATTTCTCGTCCATCCTAACCTTTTTTTCGGCTTGTTGCTGTTTGCCTTTTTCCGTCATCTCTTGATTGCCGTTTATTTGGTTGTGTTGATTTTAATCCTTGTCACCGCCTTGCGCCTACGCACTTATTTCATTTTTCTGCTGATCGCTTTGTGTCTGGCGCCGCTTAGCGGAATGCTTGCGTTTTGGTGGAACTTCACCATGTTCGGCGGCGGCGGATTCGATCCGAAAACCGCTCCGCCTGGAGTCAGTGCGGTGTTTTCTCTTGCCGAATGGCGAGACAAGTTAGATGTCGGCAAGGCTCACCCGTACGCCCTGGCATATGACGAACAAAATGAAGTATTGCTTGCTTCGTTCAAGGACGATTGGCGTGCCGTTTTTCACTTGGGCGGAAAGCACAATCACAATTTTATTGTCATGCGACCGTTGCATGATTCGCAGGCCGATCCGAAAGTTCTCTTTTTCGGCACTTCCCTCCAACCTGAAAATATTGCGCTTTATCCGCCGGATAAAATCGGCTGGGTCAATTTGCTGGACGTCAAAGGACAGACATTTCATGTGGCGTCCTTTTCCTATGCCGATAATGAACTCAAATTAAAGTCGATGAACCCATTGCCGGCCGAACCCAACGCAATATTTTTCGATGCCGCCCAGAGGCGATTGTTGATCGTCGGCATTCAAATGGAATTGATGGACCTGGATCCGGCAACCTTGAAGGTGCGGTCGGTGCGCAATTTGTTGCCCGATCTTCATCCGGCCGGCATGAAAAATGACATTTTCAATCGCCTGTTGAAGAGCGAATTGTCACTGATGATGAGTTTGTACGACAGGCAAAACGATCGAATGTTTTTAGCGATGGTCGGTCACTATGTCCATGCCTTGTCCTTGAAAAATTTCAAGGATGTGCGGACCCCTTCCTATCCGTTGTCGGTCGGGCTGGACTTTGATGAAGCTCGGCACGAATTGGCCGTGGCCCGTCCAGTGCAAGGACGCATCACCATCATCAACACGAAAACGATGGAAGTGAAAGAGGAATTCGATGTCGAGGCGCCGCTTAGACCGATAGCACTGCTGCGAAAGCGCAATTGGATCCTCACCGGCGCTTATACCGCCAACGAAACAATGATTGTCGATCGTAACACAGGCCGCGTGGCGCATCGATTCCAGTTAGGACGCTTGCAGCGGCATGCGATCTCAACCCCGGCGGGAGACCGGGCGTTTCTCGCCACCGGCTGGGGCGTGTTCGCCATCGACATCAATCAGCTTCCTTAGTCCAGAGGTAAAAACAAGCGAAATCTTCCTTATCAATTTTTCTTGTGATACCATACGTTTCATCTGGGCGCGCATGGAGGGTGGACGATCAACCTATTCGGTGAAGAATGACGGCATCTTTATTGATACTGCTTTCGCTCCTTTCCGGTTTCGTGGTCACCTTGATCAACGGTTGGGGATTTGTCTATCGCTGGAATCTGCTGGTGCATCCGGCGATCGGTCTGGTGGCGGCCGTGGTCGTCCTGCAACCGCTGTTTCTGGAACTCCGTCATGTTGAACGGCGCTTGGCCAGGGCGACAGTTTTTCTCTGGCCGTTGTTAGGCTTTTTTGTTTTGGTGTTGCTGCTGTTCAAAACGTCGTTCAATTTATTCTCCGACGTATTGCTTGTCTTCGGCTTTGTTTTCTTTTTGAGCCTCAACGATCTGCGGAAGCTGACGGAACCTGATGTGCGGCTTCGAGCGATCTATCTCTATATTGTTTACACACTGTGGATGCTGCTGTTTTTTACCGGGTTGGCCATCATCCTCATGGCGCAACGTGGTGGAGTGAAATACTTATTCCAAACTCATTTGGCGTTGGCCATCGTCTTTGTCGTTACCTTTTTATTTGAATTGGTTGCGCCGTTTATTAAGACCCTGAATCGCCGGTTCGCCTTACCGCCGGCCTCGCGTGCGACTTTCGCCATGACAATAGTCACCGCGTTGGTGTTGGGTGGCTGGATGATGATGGATCGTCTGGAGCAGGATCCTTCGTTCCGAGTTCCGCTTAGCGTGATTCCGTTGGAGTTCCGCGAACCGCAAAATCAGCAGATGCATTTCTCCGATCCGCGCTTCGAACCGGCGGGCGTCGACCTGTTGTTGTCCTGCACTCGCGTGCCTGGTTGTCATCAGTCGTTGGAAGAGGAATACCGGGAGTCCAACCACAACATTTCGATGATGACGCCCCATTTCCAGAAAAACATGGATGCGCTGGTTGAGGAGATCGGATTCGAAAACTCCATGATCTGCGCCGGGTGCCACTTTCCCTTGGCGCATTTCGACAAATCGAAAAACTACAGGTATTTTAAAGATCATGACAACGTATCCTGCTCGTTCTGCCATATCGTCACCGACGTTGAGGTGACCAACGAGGACCGGCGGCGTTCTTCCTATACACTTACCCCACCGATCAGACATTTGGCGCTGTTTCTGGAAAATGGTGAGGAAAAAATCCCCGATAAGCTGACGGCAATGCAGATTCGTCTCAGCCCGCTCAATCACGGCCGGCAGTTCATGGATCCATTGTTGCGGGAAGATCGTTTCTGTGTGGCCTGCCATCATCACCAGATTGCCTTACCGCCCGAGGAAGGATTACAGCGCCCCAAGTGCATCACCTGCCACATGCAGCCGCAGGAGGATTTGGGCATACCCGGCAAGTTGGCCAACCATTTCATGCCGGGAGCGAACCTGACGGTGCCATACTTCGCCGGACGGCATCGGGCGGTGGAGCGTATCAATAAATGGTTGCGTGGCGAATACCTGCTCAAGATGGACGGATGGGAAAATATGTGGGAGCCGCGCGACGTGCGCAACGAAGATCCGTCCAAAGCGACATGGTTGTATATGGTCTTCGAATCGCTGACGCCGCCGATTCCGGGTCGCGAATACACGATTCGCATTTTAACGACGAACGCCGGGATGGAGCACCCGATTCCGGCGGCCGACTTGGCCTTGATCGAGTTGTGGTTGGAATTGACCATCACCGATGCCGACGGAAAGATCGTTTATCAGTCCGGCGCCCTTGACGAAGGCGGCACTATCGATAAAGAAGCCCATAAAATGGGTGGATACATGATCGGGATGGACGACCAGGTCGTGGTGAAAAACCGCGTTTGGCAGATAAAACAGAAAGTTGTTCATCGGATATTGAATGAGGGGAGCCGGGTTTACGACGACTTCACGTTTGCAATTCCGGACGATTGCCGCGGCCCGCTGAAGGTGGTCGCGCAATGGAATTATTACAAAACCAATGAGGATTTCGCTCGGTGGGTGTATGGCCCGACTGTGCGGCCGCCGCTGGTGCGGATCGGATTGCTGGAAGCGCCGTTGCTGTTGAAGGAAACTCCGGCACTTCCGGATGGAAACCAAAATGATGAGCCCACGCACTAATCGCGCTTGGCTTGCTTGGTTGACCATGCTGGCGATCGGCCTGGTTGCCGGTGTGTTGTTTTGGGCTTATTACCGGGTGACTACAGCGAAGTTCCCACTCGTTTTTCTCAATCCGCAATTGATGGTTTTCGCGTTGTCGGGACTGGCCTTCGGTCTGTTGTCGGCGCGCCGACGTCCGACTTCCTCATGGCTTTTGGAATTGTTACTCGCCGGAGGCTTGGTCGTTTTTTCCTTGGCGACGTTATTGTTCAAGGACGCCTCGGTGCATTTTCTATTTTTCTCGCTCTACTATGCATTTCCGGCGCCGACGCGGTCGTTTCAAATATTATCCGGCCATGTCTTAGCGTTTTTATTCAGCCCGGTGCCTTTTTTTATTCTGGCACGCCGTTATACCGCGGTTGTCGCAGATGACAAAGAATCCATTCCGGCGCTGTGGTTGGGCGCCGGGGCGGGGTTTGTTATTGCTTACTTTTTATTGCCGTTGGTGGGCGCCTATATTCTTTTATTCGCCGCATGTGTTCCTATCTTTTTCTTTCTCGATCGTAAAACAATCGCTATCGGCGGGGCACTGCTGCTGGTGGCCGGCGGTTTTTTGATGGCTCATCCGCCCACCGCTTTCTATACGTGGCAGTTGCGTGAATACAAGCACATTGATTCGTTTTGGACGCCCTTTTACAAGCTCGATTACATCACTTATGACGATGATCATTGTTTGGCCGCCGTGCACAATACAGCTTTTGTCTGGGCCGTTTGCGATGGGCCGGAACGGCAACTGTTGATGTACAAACGCATCGCCCAAGTATTGGCTGAAGAGGACAATCCACCGCAACGGATGCTCAACATCGGCCGGGTTAACGGAACATTCCCTCTTTCGGTGCGGATCAACAATCCGCACATCCAGCGTCTGCTGGCCGTGGAATACGATCCCTACATGACGAAGGATGTTGCCGGACGATACGCCAAGTACAACGATTATCTGTATGCCGATAA
>ERZ795059.5723-NODE-5723-length-11228-cov-4.350577_pt1 | contig 11228 bp, 8 predicted proteins | sample MGYA00375143_ERZ795059 | MGnify/ENA primary metagenome ERZ795059 (study PRJEB30188, sample SAMN05720168) | activated sludge metagenome | isolation source: Anaerobic digester | place: USA | collected 2015-01-07 ... | reverse complement strand
GTGCCTTACCCTGCGTGGCTGCGCAGCTTCGTGACTCACTTCCGGGAACTATCCGCAACCTCGAGCGTCAGATATCCTACAACTATCGGGCTGACGTGCCGGCGGTGGCCGGGCGCGTTCCCTGCAACCAGGAGGCTCGCGATGAACCGGATTGCGCCAGTGTTTCTCAGCGTGCTGCTGCCCCCCGCCCTGCCCCTCGCCGCCGCCGACAAGGTCGATCTGCCCGTCACGCGGGTCGCCCTGTTCTCCAGCGGCGTCGGCTACTTCGAATGCGACACGATGGTCAAGGGCAGCGCCCAGGCCGAGCTGAAGTTCCGCACCGACCAGATCAATGACATCATCAAGTCGATGGTCGTGCAGGATTTCAGCGGCGGAAAGATCGGCGCCATCAGCTACGCCTCGCAGGACCCGATCGAGAAGACGCTGCGCAGCTTCGGCGTCGACCTGACCGGCAAGCCGACGCTCGGCCAGCTTCTCGATCAGCTTCGCGGCGAGCCGGTCGAACTCGCCGGTCCGCGAGCCATCAAGGGGATCATCGTCGGCGTCGAAAAGGCACCCGTGCTCGGCCCGGACGGCAGGACGCTCCAGGAGATCGAACGCCTCACCGTGCTCACCGAAACCGGCCTCCAGCAGATCGAACTGACGCAGATTCAGGGCTTGAAGCTGACGAGTGAGAAGGTGGACGGCGAGCTGCGCAAAGCTCTCGCGACGCTCGCCACCGGCCACGACGCCGACAAGAAGAGCGTCGTCATCAGCTTTGACGGCCAGGGCGACCGCCAGGTCCGCGCCGCGTACCTGCTGGAAGCACCAATCTGGAAAACGAGCTACCGGCTCGTGCTGTCCGACGAGAAGGACAAGAAGCCGTTCGTGCAAGGCTGGGCCACGGTCGAGAACGCGACCGAGGAAGACTGGAGCAACGTCCGGCTGTCGCTGGTTTCGGGCCGGCCAATCTCGTTCCGGATGGATTTGTACACGCCGCTGTATGTGCCGCGGCCCCTGGAGACGTTGCAGCTCTACGCGTCGCTGCGTCCGCCGGAGTACGCCGGGGGGTTTGGCGCCCAGCCGAAGGATGAACTCGCCGAGCAGGAAATGGTGGCCGGCGGCGGGATGAAGATGGCCCGCCCGAGCCGCGGGCGCGCGCCGGCTGCGGCGGCTTCGCCGGCGGAGCCGACCCCAGCGCTGGAAAGTCTCGGCTACGTTGCCGGCGCGGAGCGTCACGCCGGCATCGCACTGGACAACGCCGGCGTAGCGTCCGTCGCAACGGCGCTGGAAGCGGGCGAGCTGTTCGCGTACCACATCGATGCGCCGGTCTCCATTCCGCGGCAGCACTCCGCCATGTTGCCGATCGTCAACCAGGCAATCGACGCGACGAAGGTCAGCATCTTCAATCCGGCGACGCACCCGAAGTATCCGCTCAACGGCCTGGAGCTGAAGAACACGACCGGGCTGAACCTCATGCAGGGGCCGGTGACGGTCTTCGACGCGAACCTCTACGCTGGCGATGCGAAACTGCCGGACTTGAAGCCGGACGAGAAGCGGCTGGTGGCGTACGCGCTGGACCTTTCGACCGAGATTCTGACGAAGCAGAAGCCGCAGCCGGACGAGCTGGTCAGCCTGAAGATCGCGAAGGGCGTGCTCTGGCAGCGGCGGAAGTTCGTCGACAGCCGCGAGTACGAGATCAAGAACAAGGCGGACAAGGATCGCACGCTCGTGCTGGAGCAGGCGTACACCGAGGACTGGAAGCTGATCGAGCCAAAGGAACCGTATGAGCGGGCACAGAACCTGCTGCGGTTCAAGGTGGCGGTACCGGCGCAGAAGACCGTGTCGCAGAACGTCGTGCTGGAGCGTGTCGCCGATCAGCAGATCGCGCTGACGAACGTGGGGCTGGATGATATCCGCATCTACCTGCGGGCGCAGGTGATCTCACCCAAGGTGAAGGAGGCGCTGGAGAAGGTCATCGCCCTGCGAACCGAGCTGGACGAGGTTGCCCGGCAGCGGGGGCGGCTCGAGAAGCAACAGGAAGAGGCGGTCGCGGAGCAGGCCCGCATTCGCGAGAATTTGAAGACGCTCGACAAGAGCACGGACGCGTACCAGCGGCAGCTCAAGTCCTTCGACGAGGTGGACGCGCGGATCGTCGCCTCGCGCCAGGAGATCTCGAACAAGCGCGACCAGGAAGAGCAGAAGCGCAAGGCGCTGGAGAGCTACCTGCTGTCGCTGGACGTGGAGTAGCGAACCCCCTCCCCCCTCCCTGGGACGGAGGAGAGTTCTGATGGCGGCCTCACGCGCCGACGTGTATCAGCACGTGGCGTGTGCCGCCGCGATGGCGATGCTCCCACACATAGATGCCCTGCCACGTGCCCAACCCCAGCCGGCCGTTGACAATGGGGATGGACAGGCTCGTCGCCGTCAGCGCCGCCTTGATATGGGCCGGCATGTCGTCCGCGCCTTCGGTCGCGTGCGTGTAGAGCGACTCATCCTCCGGCACCAGCCGGCTTAGCCACTGCTCCAGATCGTGCCGCGCTGATGGATCGGCGTTTTCCTGGATCGTCAGGCTCGCCGAAGTGTGCTGAATGAGCAGCGTGCACAGCCCCTCACGCACGCCGGCCGCCTGGACGACCGCGGCCACATCGGCCGTGATCTCGAAGAGCCCCTGGCCGTGCGTCCGGATGCTGAGCTGCTGAATCATTCGCCGGGCTCGTCGAGGACGCGCGTGGTCACACGGAAATCGACCACCAGTGGGAGATGGTCATACTCCTTCCCCACGTCGTCCGCCGTGACGTCGAACTTCTGGAGGCCGGTCGCCCGCAGGTCCTCCTCGGTCATGGTCGAGGTGTCGAGGGCGAACTTCTTCACAACGTCCATCACGCTGTCCGAGTAGATGACGTAGTCCAGCCGGCCGGGCGCCCACTGGTCGTTGTCGTTCCGCCAAGTCCAGTCGTCCGTGCCCGTGCCGTTGTGCAGCGGGTGAGCGTCGGTCAGCGGCGAGTCGTCCCAATCGGGCGCGAAGTCGTCACCGTACTTCGCCTCATCCTGGATGTCGCCGCGCACCAGCGTCTCGATCGGCTGCACGCTGCCGACGATGTTGAGGTCACCGACGATCACGAGCGCAGTCGCCTTCGGCAGGTCGAGCTTGCCGCCCGGCGTGCGGGCGTCGCGGAGCCAGGCCACGAGCGCGTCGGACTGCTGCTGCCGCAGCGGGTCGTTCTTCTCCGCGTCGCAGCACTTGAAGTGGTTGTTGAGGATGTACAGGTCCACGTTGAAATCCTCGTCCGGCAGATCGACGAGTGCGAGGGCCAGCTTGCGCTCGCCGGGCGGATCGAGGGTGTCGGCGGTCATTTTCAGCGGGTATTTGCTGACGGTAACGCAGTCGCTGCCCTGCCAGCCATGCCAGGTCGCGCCCTTCGGCAGCGGCGCGATTTGATTCATGAGTTTGACCACGTGGTCCGCCGTCCACTTGCGCGCGTCGGACTTGTCGCGGTCCTGCGGATGCAGGCCGACCTCCTGCAGGGCGAGGATGTCGGGGTTCAGGGCCGGCATCAGCCGGGCGAACTTGGCAGCCGCATTCGCGGACACGTCGGGAAAGATGCTGTTCCAGCCGACGTTGTAGCAGACCAGCCGGAGGTCGAGCAGGTCTTCGCGATCGATGAACGTGCCGGTCGGGCGGCCGAGGATTACGGTCGGCGCGGCGGTGGCCGGTGCGGTGCCGGCCGGCGGCGGCGTTGTGGCAGGCACCGCGCGGGGCGTCGGCGGCTGGCTGCGTTCGCAGCCGGCCGCCAGCGCCAGGCAGAGGCTGAAGCCGGTGACACAGCCTCGGAACGTTCCACGGCAGGCGGGGGTGCGTACAGGCAGCATCGATGTCGTCCTTGTTCTGGTGACCGATTGCGGATGCCTGCGTATACGCGATCCGCCGGCGCATCGTCAAGTCAGCGGCGGTCGGACCGGGGTGTGGCCCCGTCGCCGGCGGGCCGGCGGTGGCATAAAATGACCCGATGCCCGAGCTGCCCGAGGTCGAAACCATCGTACGCATGTATCGTCCGCGCCTCGAGGGGCGGCGAATCCGCGCGTTCGCGACCCGCTGGGCGAAGAACTGCAAGCCTAGCGCAAAGGACGTGCGCTGTGCGCTCGTCGGTCAGACCATCGTGCGGTTGACGCGGCGGGCGAAGTGGATCGTCTTCGGTCTCGGCGACGGCAGCCACCTCCTGGTCCACCTGCGCATGAGCGGCCGATTCGCGTGGGCCGCCGAGCAGCGCTGGCCGCCGCAACACATCCGCGCCACCTGGGACCTGGATGACGGTCACCGGCTGCTGTTCTGCGACGCGCGCAAGTTCGGGCGGATCGTCCACACGCGGGACCTCGCCGCTGCCACGGCCGACCTGGGCCCGGAGCCACTGGGGCGCGGGTTCACGCCGGGGCGGCTGGGCGAGCTGTTGCAGGGCCGGCGGCGACAGCTCAAGCCGCTGCTGCTCGATCAGGCGGTCATCGCCGGCCTGGGCAATATCTACACGGATGAAGCCCTGTTTCGCGCCGGCCTGCATCCCCTGACGCGCGCGGATCAGCTCACGCCGGGCGACGTGCGGCGATTGCACAGTGCCATTCGCGCTGTCCTGCGCCTGGCCGTCCGCAATCATGGCACGTCGATTGACTGGATCTACCCGGATGGGTGGATGCAACGGCGCCTGGCGGTGTACGGCCGCACGGGCGAACCCTGCCGGCGGTGCGGCACCGTCATCGTCGCGCTGCGGGTCGCCCAGCGCGGCACCCACATCTGCCCGCGCTGCCAGAGCCGTCGCGACTGAGCATTGTGCCTGCCGGGCCTTGGTGCACCGCCTCCGGCGGTAGATAATCCCTGCGTGTGCGGCATAGCCGGCATCCTGAGTCTTGCCCCTGACAAGCAGGTCGCGCCTGCAGCGCTGGCCACGATGGCCGCGCAGCTTGTGCACCGCGGACCCGACGACGACGGGCAGTACCTCGACCCGCAGGGCCGCTGCGGATTCGCATTTCGCCGGCTTGCGATCATCGACCTTGCCGGCGGGCATCAGCCAATCACGAATGAAGCTGGCACCGTCCAGGTCATGCTCAATGGCGAGATCTACAACTTCCGCGCGCTGCGGGCGGAACTCGAAGCCCAGGGACACCGCTTCGCCACGCGGGCCGACAGCGAGGTCATCGCCCACCTCTACGAGCAAGTCGGCGAAGCGTGCTTCAACCGACTCGCCGGCATGTTCGCGATTGCCATTTGGGATGAGGCCCGGGGGCGGCTGCTGTTGGCCCGCGACCGCTTCGGCAAGAAACCACTGACCTATGCCATCCATGACGACTGCCTGTACTTCGCGAGCGAGGCGAAGGCGATCCTGGCGCTGCCGGGCCTGCCGCGCGAACTCGATCCGCAGTCGCTGCACCGCTACCTGGTCTTTCAGTATGTGCCCGCGCCGCACTCGATCTATCGCGGCTTCCGCAAGCTGCCGCCGGCACATTTCCTTGATCTCCCGGCGGCACAACCCGCCGTCTCCCGGCCGCAGTGCTACTGGCAGGTCCCCGCGGAACCCTTCACCGGCACATACGCCGACGCCCGCGTGCGGCTCGGCGAACTGCTGACCGCCGCCGTCGAGCGGCGACTCATCGCGGATGTGCCGCTCGGCGCGTTTCTCTCCGGCGGTATTGACTCGTCCATCGTCGTCGCGCTGATGCGAAAGCTCGGCGTTTCGCCCTTGCGGACATTCACGATCGGTTTCGCTGACGCGCGCTATGACGAGACGGCGTACGCGCGGCTGGTCGCCGAGCGTTTTCAGACCGAGCATCACGAGCATGTCGTGACGCCGCAGGCACGCGAAATTCTCGACACGCTCGCCTGGCACTACGACGAGCCGTTCGCGGATTCCTCGGCGATTCCGACCTATTACGTCTCGCGCTGGACGCGCGAATCCGTGACGGTCGCCCTGACCGGCGATGCCGGCGACGAGTGCTTTGCGGGCTATGATCGCTATCGCGCCGCGCAGCTCGCCGCCCGGCTGGACTGGATCCCGGTCGGCATGCGCCGCGCGCTGGCCTGCGCCGGAACCGCCCTGCCCCACAGCCAGCCGCGCACGCTCAGCAATCGCCTGTACCGCTTCGCGGCCGCGCTGGCCGAGTCGCCCGCGCAGCGCTACCTGGCCTGGGTCAACGTGTTTCCGCCGGCGCTGCTGGCGGCCGGCTATCGCCCGGGGTTCCGCGCGGCGCTGGACTTCGATGAGCCGAGCCGGTGGTTCCGTGAGTTGTACGGCTCCGGAACGGGTCCGGCGCCGGAGCGGGCGATCCACGCCGACTTTGCCAGCTACCTCCCGTATGACCTGCTCACGAAAGTCGACAGCGCGTCGATGGCGTGCAGCCTGGAGTGCCGCGCGCCGTTCCTTGACCATGAGCTCGTCGCGTTCGCGCGCAGCCTGCCGCTGAGATGGCGGCTCGGCGCTGCGGGTGGGAAACGCATCCTCAAGGACTGGGCGCGCGACCTGCTGCCCGCCGAACTCCTCAACCGGCCTAAAATGGGTTTTGGCGTGCCGGTCGGAGCGTGGTTTCGCACCGAGTTACAGGACCTTGTGCGTGAGCGACTGCTCGCGGCCGACAGCTTGCTCGCCCGCGTCTTTCGCCCGCCATGGCTCGCTGAACTCGTGAATGCACACATTTCCGGACGTGCCAACCACGAGCATCGGCTCTGGGCACTGCTGATGCTGGAGCTTTGGCACCAGCGCTGGAACCCCGTGTGCAGCCTCGACGGTCCCTGAATCTTAGCTCGCGCGGAAATCAGTCCGATGGTGACGGTATGAGTCGGACGCGCCGCGGGCACCTGAGTCGCCCGGCGCGCGGCGGCCCGACCCGGCGTGCGACATGATCATTGACCAGTCGGAAATCGACTCGTTGCTGGAGGAAGCCAGCGGACTGGCGGCGGAGGCCGCGGATACGACGACGATGGCGCCGGCTCCACCGGCGCCCCCACCCGCGCCGACCCCGTGCACCTTCAAGATGCCGACCGATCCCAACGTGCGCCGGCTGCTGCGGCTGCGCGTGCCGGTGATCGTTCAGCTCGCCTCCCGCCCCATGCCGATCTCGAACGTGCGCGACTTGTCGGTGGGTGCGATCATCGAGTTCGAGAAGTCGGTGGAAGACCCGCTCGACCTGCTGATCAACAACCGGCTGATCGGGCAGGGACAGTGCGTGAAGGTCGGCGAGAATTTCGGCCTGCGGGTGACGCGGATCTGCGACACGGCCCAGCGCATCCGCTCGATGGGCGGCGATTGACCTAACTCACGCCGGGGGCGCCGCGCTTCGCCGCCACCGTCGTGGCCAGAGCAAGGCGATTTCGTGCAGCCGCATCAGCCACGCGGCCCCAACGTACACCCCCGTGCCGATCATGAGCAAGCCCAGTGTCTCGGCGGCCCGGGCCGCCAGCCGACTGGGCACGTGCGCCGTCAGCGCGCCCCAACCCGGCTGCACGGCCGCGACCAGCACGCCGGTCACCACGCCTGCCAGCACGATCCAGAGCAGCGCCAGAATCGTGGCGCGATCCAGCAGCGCCACACCGATCCGCCGCTGGAGCAGGACCAGCCCGATCACGATCGAAAGCGACGAGGTCGTCACGGAGCTGATGGCAAACGCGGCCTCGCGGATGGCGTCGAACCAGATCAGGCTGACATTCAGCGCCACGTTGACTGGGAGCAGAACTGCGCTGATGGTCAGCGGCGTGCGTACATCGCCTACGCTGTAGAACGCGCGCAGGACGATGTGCTGGGCGCAGAAGGCCCACAGCCCGAAGCCATAGCACGCGACCACGTAGCTTGTCCGCACCGTGTCTTCCGGCGTGAAGTGGCCGCGCTCGAAGAGCAGCCGGGTCAGCGCCTGCGGGATCACGATCATCATGACACCCGCGAGCACGCCTTCGAAGACAGCCAGCCTTAGCGACTGTCGTACCTCGGCGACCCACGCGGGCCATTCCTGGCGCGCTGCGAGCCGACTGAACGCGGGCAGTGCCGCCGTGGCGAGCGAAATCACGAGCACGCCGAGCGGGAACTGGTACAGGCGCTGGGCGTAGGTGATGGCAGAGAGGGCGCCTTCGGTCAGGGGGTAGGTGAACGTCCAGCCCAGCACCGTGGCGGTGTGCGGGGTCCCTGCGACGTGCGTGAGCATCGTGCAGACCTGGGCATCCAGGAAGACGCCGAAGGCCAGCACGCCCTGCCCCAGCGCGACCGGCACGAGCAGGCGGAGCATGTGCTGCACCGTCGAATCGCGCCATGTCAGATCCCACCTGAACCGCACGCCGTTTGCGCGCAACGCCGGCACCAGGAAAATAATCTGCAGGACACCGGAGACCACCACGGCCAGCGCCACGACGTAGACCTGGCGCGTGGGCTGCGCGGGATAGAGCATGGGGCCCAGCCACGCGATGGCGGTGATCATGCCGACATTGAGCACGATGGAGGTCAACGCCGCCGGTACGAAGCTGCCGATGCAGTTCAGCAGGCTCGACAGCAGGGCCACGACGCAGATGGTCAGCATGAACGGCAGCATCAGGACAGTCAGTGACAGCAGCAACTGGCGGGCGGCGGCGTGCTCGGCATCGAGCGGCGCCAGCCACCAGATGGCAGCGATGATCAGCGCGATCGCGATGATGACGAGCACGAGCGTGACGGTCATCAGGGCCAGCGTGCGGGCCAACAGTTTCCAAGCGGCTTCCCGGCCTTCGTTTTCGAGCGTCCGCGTGAACGTCGGGACAAAGACCGGCGCCATGGCTCCTTCGCCCAGCAGCCGGCGGAAGAGGTTCGGAAACTGGAACGCGTAGGCGAAGGCGTCCTGCACCCAGCCCAGGCCGAACGCCTGCGCGAGCAGGATGTCGCGCACCAGCCCGGTGATGCGCGAGATCAGCGTGCAGATCGCGATGAGCTTGGCGTGCGAGACGACGCTGCGCTGTGCGGACATGGGGCGGATGATAGCCGGGAGCGACGCCGTGACCAATGGCCGGCCGTGCTACGGCGGCGTCGCGGGCGCGGGCGTCGGAGCGGACGCCGGCCCGCTGGTGGCCGGCGGCAGCGGGGCGCGTGCGTACCAGCCGCGATCGATCCGGGCCTTGTCAACATAGACTCCGGCTACCATGACGGCCACCGCAAGTGCGCCTTTTATGTAGCGGCTGTTGCGCCCGCCGCCGAGCTCGCGTGTTCCGAACATGATGTCCGCCAGCAGCGCCCCGAGACAGATCAGCAGCAGCGGGTCCGAGACGACCCGATACCGCTCGACGAACGCCGTCAGGCACAGGCCCGCGCAATACGAGCACGCCGGCAGCGTGACGAGGCCGAACCGGCGGTAGCGCACGAGAGCCCAGATGAACGCCAAGAGGACCACTGGAGCCACGGCCCGGCGCAACCGCTCTTCCGTGCGCCAGTTCCAGTCGATGACGGACTGTGCATGCTGGCGCTGCGCCGGCCTGCCCTGGTGGTGCCGGTCCCATTGCAGCATGGCGGCGTCGATGTCGGGCGTCGGCCACCAGTAGCGGTTGGCGAAATCGTCCACGGACTTGCCGAAGAAACGCAGCAGGCGGATCCCGCATAGCTCCGCGTAGCGCTGGGGGTTGGCGCGTACCCAGTCCAGTGCGCGCTCAAAGTAGAGCTGACTCGCGGCAACCTCGCCCAGGCCCTTGCCCTCGGAGACGTCGACCGCACTGCTGCCGCCGTCGTGCGTCGACGGGTTGTTGCCCCACCACAAAGCCACGCCGGTCTGCGTCGAGAACGTCAGCGGCCCCAAGCCCAGGCGGTAGTTGCGGATCAGCCACGGCGACAGGGCCACCGCCATGCCGACGACGAGCCCCATGGGTGCCGGCCAGCGCCAGGCCCGCCGTTCGAAATCTCGCAGCGCCACCAGCAGCAACCCCGGCGCAAAGAACAGGTTGGACGGCCGCACCAGCATCAACAACCCAAAGACGAGACCCGCCGCCAGGAACCCGAGGACGGCTGGTCGGCCCACACGGCTGTGCGCCCGCGCGCAGAGGAACACGCACAACAGCAAGAGCGGCGTGGCGAGATTCTCGGAGACCAGTACCGGCACGTAAATGACCGAGGTCGGCCAGACCGCGTGGAGCAGGCCCGCGATCAGGGCGGTCCGCGGCGAAGCCACCCGCCCTGCGATCAGTGTGACGAGCGCGGTGCAGGAGCCGCCGAACGCCGCGTGAAACAGCCACGCGGCCCGGAGGTTCTCGCCGAAGACCGCGTACACCCCGGCGAGGAACGCCGGGTACGCCGGCGTGCGGTACGCGCGGCCGTGACTGTGCCGGAATTCGCCCGTCTTGAGCCAGTTGAGCGCCATCGTGTGGTAGCCACGACAATCGCTGACCGGCGTAACCGTCGCCAGGGTCGCCCAACCGAGGCGCAGGATGAGCGCGAAGAGGAACAGCCGCCAGGCCAGGCGCCGGACCTGGCGCCCGGTGTCCGGCGGCGGCTGCGGCGTGGAAGTGGGAACGCTCCCCGCCGCCGCGTCCGCGGCGGTGCTACTCACAACCCCCTCCCGTCCCGGGCGCGCTGGGGGGCGCGCCGCGCCGGCCCTTCGTCTGGGCGTAGTACTCGCGCTCGGCGAGGTCCAGGTCCGCGTCGACCATCAGCTGGACGAGTTCCTTGAAGCGCACCTTGGGCTCCCAGCCGAGGACCTGGCGCGCCTTGCGCGGGTCAGCCAGCAGCACGTCGACTTCCGTCGGCCGGAAGTAGCGCGGGTCCGTCTTGACGAAATCGTGGTAGTCAAGCTGCAAGCGGCCGAACGCCTGCTCGCACAGCTCGCGCACGGAGTGCGACTCGCCCGTGCCCACCACGAAGTCGTCGGGCTGGGTGTGCCGCATCATGCGGTGCATCGCGTCGACGAAATCGCCGGCGAAGCCCCAGTCGCGCTTGGCTTCCAGGTTGCCGAGGTAAACCTCTTTCTGAAGGCCGACCTTGATGCGCGCCGCCGCCCGCGTCACCTTGCGCGTCACGAACGTTTCGCCGCGGCGTGGCGACTCATGGTTGAACAGGATCCCGTTCACCGCGAACAGGCCGTACGCCTCGCGGTAGTTGCGCGTCACGTAGTAGGCGAAGATCTTCGCCGCCGCGTAGGGGCTGCGCGGCTCGAACGGCGTCTGCTCGTGGATCGGCCCGCTGGTCGCGTTGCCGAACATCTCGCTGCTGGAGGCCTGGTAGAAACGCACCTGGGGGTTCACGTCGCGGATGCACTCCAGGAGGCGC
>ERZ795059.5710-NODE-5710-length-11242-cov-8.331903_pt1 | contig 11242 bp, 9 predicted proteins | sample MGYA00375143_ERZ795059 | MGnify/ENA primary metagenome ERZ795059 (study PRJEB30188, sample SAMN05720168) | activated sludge metagenome | isolation source: Anaerobic digester | place: USA | collected 2015-01-07 ... | reverse complement strand
GGTACCCAGCAAAAGTATTTCCTGGAAATATTGTTACCTATTTAATTGGTAGCATTATAGCTGTTGTTGTGATTATAGGAGGAATAGAATTCTATGGAGCTATTCTTTTAACACCACAGATAATTGAATTTTTACTTAAAGCACTTTCAAAGTTTAAGGCAGAAAATTTCGGAACGTGTAAAGAAGGAAAATTATATTATACTGGGAAAATATATTCATTAACTCACTTAATTATGAAAAAGTTTAAACCAACGGAAATTCAACTTGTTTTATACCTTTTTGCCATACAAATTATGTTTGGATTAATTTCAATTTTTACACTTATTATTTAATATTTACATACTAAATTATTTCATGATTAAGAACATCATTATATCTAATTGGAGATCACATAAAAAAACAGAAATTGAATTCTCTAATGGGACTAATATATTAGTAGGTATAATGGGTGCAGGTAAAACTTCTGTTCTTGAAGCATTATGTTATGGATTATATGGTAATTTCCCAGCATTACAAAGAAAGAAAGTTAAACTTTCACAAATATGTTCAAGATTTGCACCAGATGAAATCACAGAAGTTACAATCATATTTGAAAAAAATAATAAGAATTATACTGTTAAAAGAAAAATTGAGAAGGGTAAAGGTAATGCTGAATTAAGAGAAGAGGAAAGAATGCTTGAAACTAAACCTGAAGCTGTGACTAATTTAATTGAGAAGATTATACAGGTTGATTATAACACTTTCATAAGAGCAATTTACACCGAACAAAATTCACTTGATAGTTTTCTTAACATGAACCCCCTTGAAAGAAAAAGGAATGTTGATGAATTAATGGGAATAGATAAATTTGAACTTGCAAGAACTAAAACAATTAAATTGGCTAACATAATGAATAGAAATTTAAATGAAAAAATGAGAGACATTGAAAATTTAAATAAGGAAAAAAAGAAATCTGAAAGGGAAGAATGTGTTAAGGAAATTGAAAAAAATAAATTTCTAATTCAAAAAAATCATAATGAGATAAGTGAATTAAATGTTCAAAATGAAAAAAATGAAAATATAATAAAGGAAGGAAATTTAAATAGAGAAAAATATAACAAAACTAAAGAAGAATTAATTAAAGAAAGAGGTTTTGTTGAAGAGAATGAAAAAATGTTGAAAAAATTTAAGAAAGAAGAATTTGATAGATTTGAAAATATAATCAGAGAGAAAAGTGAAGAAAGAGAAGAAAGAAAAAATAAATTAAACTCTATCGAAATCGAATTGAATTTAATATCATCAAATTTAGGAAAAAATGAAATTGAATTAAGAAATATAAATTTAGCAGAAGAGAATAAAGAAAAAATATCAAAGGAAATAAGTGAAATTAATGAAGTAGTAGATGACTATGAAAAAATTAAAAAAGAGATAGATGAGAATAATGAAAAAATAAAAATAATTGACAAGGAAGTTTGGGAAACGGAAAGTTTAGTTACAAAAAGTAAAGAAGAAATATTAAAGATTTCGGAAGGAAAAAAGAGAGTTGAAGAAATAAATAAAGAAATGAATACACTTAAAGGAATAATAAAAAGAGAAATTGAAGAAAAGAAAAGTGAACTTGAGAATGCAATTGAATGGTTAGCTACAATTAAAGGTATAATTAAGTCAAATCAAGAAAGCATAAATATGTTAAAGAATGAAGATCTTGGTGCAAAATGTCCTGTTTGTGAAAACGAATTATCAGAAGAGAAAAAAAATAAAATGATTTTAGATAAAGAAGAAATAATTGTGAATTCTGAAAAAGAACTTGTTGATGCAAATGAAAAAATTGAAAAATTAAAAGTTGAAATTAAAAATGGTGAAGAAGGATTAATTAAAAGAGAAAAATATCAAAGGGAAAAGGAAGAAATTATTGAAAAAATTAATAATTCTAAAATTACTGAAGAAAAAATAAAAGAAATAGAAATTATTTTAAATGAATTGAAAACCAATAAAGAAAATCTCAATAAAAATAAAAAGGAATTAGAAATTAAAATTGATAAAGCAATAAGGAAAAAGGAATTGGAAATTAAGTTAAATGAATTGAATAAAATTGTAAAAAATAAAGAAGAAATGAATAATATAAATATGAAATTAAACGAGAGAAAAAATGTTATTGGAAAGGAAATTAATGAATTGAAAAAAGAGTTAGAAGAAAGAGAACAGAAATTATATATAATGAAAAATGAAATTGAAAATGTTAAGAAGGATTTAGAAATGCAAAAAATAATTTTTGAAAAGAAAATAAAAATAAATGAACTTGAGAAAACACTTAATGAAATTAATTTCAATGAAATTGAATTAAATAAAATTAATAAGGAAAATAATGAAATAAAAATTAAACTTAACGGACTTGAAACTGAAAAAAGGATGAGTGAAATTAATTTAATTAACTTGGAAAAAACTTTGAAACTTATTAATGAAGATATTGAAATTATAGAAAAAAATGAAAATGAAATTAGAAAATTAAATGAAGGGTTAGAATCACTTAAAGTGTATCAGAACTCATTAATTGAAACGCAGATTAGTTTAAGGAACGGATTGATTACATCAATTAATAATGTATTGGAAAAAGTGTGGAAAGTTCTTTACCCCTATGGAGATTATGAAAAAGTTAAAGTTGAAATTACCGAAAGTGATTATGTTTTGAGTGCATTACATGGAAGTGAATGGGTGGCGATTGAAGGAAGTGTAAGTGGTGGTGAGAGGGCATCAATGATTTTAGCTTTAAAGGTGGCATTCTCTGTAGTACTCGCACCTCATTTAAGCATGTTAATTTTAGACGAACCTACACATAACTTGGATAGTAATAGTGTAAAAGCATTATGTGAAATATTAAGAGAAAAATTACCTAAAATAATTAAACAGGTAGTTGTCATTACCCACGATGAAAATCTTAGGGAAGGGGCCAATGGTGAATTGTACTTATTCTCAAGGAATAAAGATGAATATGAACCTACAAAAATAGAAAAAATATCTAATGGTTTCATTCTAAATTAACAAGTATATTTATATTATTTATTATTTCAAAAATATTCGTTATGAGGGCTCATAGCTCAGCTTGGTAGAGCGGCGGACTCTTACTCTGCGGAAGGGGGTCTTTTTTCGGCGAAGCCGAAAGGGATCTTAGATTCCTTCGGAATCAAAGAAGAGTCCCTTCCCCGAGAGCTCTGCCCTAACCCCCCTAAAAAAGGTAGTTAGGTCGGAAAAATACAAAAAATATTTTTGAGAAATCCGTAGGTCAAGGGTTCGAATCCCTTTGAGCCCGTTATGGGGCGCATCCGCCCTGTTTATTCATAAATGAATAAACATGCCCTTCGGCTTTGCCGAAGTAACACCTTTAAGACCCCGGTAATGCTCAAACGGCAAAGCCGTTTGGCATGACACAAACGCTTTGCGTTTGTACTCATTTCACCTCCGTGAGGTGAAATTGAAAAAATAATTTACATTGATTTTCATATCGTAAGGTATATAAATTCTATTTGTATTAAAGAAAAGATATGAGATTAGAATATTTAATTTTCCCTTCAGCTATAGAGAAACTTGAAAGAAATGGAATTAGAAGTAAAATTGAAAAATTCAAAAAAAGTGAAAGTTGTTATATAGAAAAAAGTATAGATTTAAAAGATGCATTTGAAAAAATCAAATATATTCATGAAAAGGGATATTTTAATGAATTCCCTAATGGGTTTAAGGAACAATATCAAAGAATATTGAACGGAATTTTAAGAAATTCGGAAGAATACGTTTGGAAAATTAAAAGAAATAATGGAATCATAACCGAAAAAACTAATGTTTCTGACATTGATTTGTTTGGGGGGAGAATTACCTCATTGATATTAAAACCAAAAGGAATGTGGAACTATCAAAAATATGGTTTTAGTACACCTTATGAAATGTGTGCAATTGTAAGTCAATATTTGTTAGAAAATGGACAATATAATTATGAAAATAAGGGGTATACTTGGACAAAAACTGACGAGCAAAATAGAAAAATTGAAATTATAATTGGAGGAAGTCAACATTTTGATTTACGTATTTACAAGAAGGATATTACTCCTTATGAAACTATTGATCCGTTCGGTCGTGCAATTGAAATGAGGCCAATAATTAGAAATGATTACGAAACATTAGCAGCATACCATTCAACAGAAACTACATTATTTATTATTGTAATGAAATGGATTGAACAGATGAAAATGGATAGTGTTCTAAAGAATAATGGAACAGAATTATTAGATTATGTTAACAATTTACAAAAAAATAATAATCCGTTCAGTGGAGGATGTGCAGAACATTTTTTCAGTGAAAGATTTTATCCACCAATGTTCTTTGTAGGTTATACTTTACCAATACCACAGTTAAATGAAAACAATCAAAAAAATAAAAATGAATATTCACATTTTTCATTAATACGAGAATTTAATAATTCATGGTATAGTCCTTACATAAATCCTAAGGGAAATTTAGTTTTTGCGGATGAGAATTCAGAAAATAGAGATTGTTTAAAAAAGAAGATAGTAATTGAATTTGAAAAACAAGATGCAGAACATTTACTTAAAGGTCTTTTATATCAATGTCAATTCAATTTAGGTAGAACTCCAGTAAAAAACCTTGTAGAATCTTTGAAGTATAGATTTTCAGAACAATTTGAAAAGGAAACTAAAATATAGAAAAGTATATAAAAAGAAAAAAGAGGAATAAAACATGAAAGAAAAAAAATTAATATTAAACAAAGAAAATGGAATTATACAATATCAAGGTAGAACTTATAACTTCCCTGTAAAAATGAATTTGAGAACTGATGCAATTAATAAACATAACGCGTTTGGTAATATTCAATTATTGGCTGGAGAACTTGGCCTTGAAATGTATGATGACGGAATAAGTTGTACTGAATGTAAATATAACGGTGTTTTTGCACAAGCAATTAAAAATGGCTCTTTTTCCTGAGACCCTACTAAAGTATGTAAATACGATAACAAGGATGAACCGCAATGGTTATCATATTTTTATAAAAAGGATTTTTTTAGTGAAACAGGTTTCGCTGCAAGAATGAACCCTTGCGTTGCAGATACTGCATTGTTAAGAGTGTTAATTGAATTAAATGTGTTCAAAAAATTTGAAGTTAAAACGGATTTAGATGTGAAAATATTTCCATACATTAGAGAAGTTAATGAGAAAAATGAAAAGAAATTTGTTAAACTTTACAAGGAACATTTCAAAAACTAATCCTTAACAATTGCTTCGCAATTTTAAGGTGCCGAAATGCAAAGCATTTCGAGCATTTTCAAATACTTTTTAAATAATTTAAGTATAAATCTAATTTATAATCCAATAATAAATCCTCATTTTTTGCCACGGGCAAAAAATACCGAGGGGTTTAAGGGGGACGGAAGTGCCCCACACATTGAAAATTTTGGGTTAAGCCTTTTACCCTGTCCAGGCGTAAAACGCCGTGGAGTGGGAAAAGGTTATGCAGGGATGACGGAGCGGTCAAACGTGCTAGGCTTAGGACCTAGTTCCCCAGCGGATTCGTGAGTTCAAATCTCACTCCCTGCATAAGGGCGCTTCCGCCCCTTATGAACCCCGGTAATTGCTTAAACGGCAAAGCCGTTTGGCATGCCGCAAACGTGAAACGTTTGCCAGCATTTGCCTCCGTGAGGCAAAATTGAATAATTCGTGCTCCTCTTGAGCTCGCTGGCTATAATTAAATCATTCGTGAGTTCAAACCTTAGCTTGCGATAGCAAGGTAAGGGGCAGTAAATGCAAAGCATTTGCGAGCATCTCACTCCCTGCATATATTTTATAAATAAATATTCGAAATTATATCATATGATTAAAGGAATTCTATTTGACATGGACAACACATTACTTGACTTTATGTATTACAAAAGGGAAACGGCCAAAGCAACAGCTAAAGCAATGGTTAAGAAAGGCCTACCAGCAAGAGAAAAAGAAATTTACAATAGAATATTCCAGATTTATGAAGAGAAAGGAATAGAATATCAAAAGACATGTTATGATGTTGTTAAACCATACAATTTAGAAATCAATTTAGCAGAGAAAATACAACATGCAGGAATTATTGCATACATAAAGAAAAAATATGAAATAATCAAACCATACAATGGAGTTAAAAGAACATTAAACAAATTAAAAAAAATGAAATTAAAATTGGGAATCGTTTCAGATGCACCGAGAAATAAAATCTGGGACAGGTTGATTCTTTCTGGTTTGGAAGATGAATTTGAAGTTATAGTTTCACATTCAGATACTTTGAATTTTAAACCGCATCCTTCCTCATTTCAATTAGCGTTAAGTAAACTCAAAATGAAACCAAGTGAAGTTATATTTATTGGAGATAATCCAGGAAGAGATATTAAAGGAGCGAAAGAGTTGGGAATGAAAACGTGTTTAGCTAAATATGGTCAAGAATTTAAAGGGAAAGATAAAGCTGATTATGAATTAGAGAAATTTGAAGATTTACTTAAAATAATTAAAAAGGTTTGAATTAATATAATAGTGTATGGCCGAAAACGATAAGTATACAATGTATAAGAGACAAGAAGAGAAAGAAGAGGAAGAAAAACAGTTAAAGAAAAAGAAAAAGGAGGCCAAGGAAACGGAATTTAAAAGTCGAATTGAGAATGAATTTAAGGTTGGTGAAATTAAAGTTGAAACTCCGCCACCTAAAATTGAATTTAAAAGTGGTGAAAGTAAAGCAGAATCAAAGAAAGATACAGAAGTTTCCATAACAACTAATTTACAAATTAAAGATATAATTATTGATGAACAGCAAGGAACTTTAAGTAAAGATTATAGTGTTAAGGATGACTGGCATTTCAAGTACAATGAACAAATAGAAATTGAAGAGAAGAAAAGGAAAGAAGAAAAGGAACATAAAGAAAAAGAACAAAAACAAATAGAGAAAAAAGAAGAGGAAGAGAAATATAAAGAAAAAAAATATGTTGAAGATAGAAACATAACCGAGGAAGAGAAAAACAAGTATAAAGAAATTGAAAAGGAAAAGGAATACAAAGAAGAAAATAAAAAGAAAGAAGAAAAAGTAGTTAATGAAAAGAAAATAATTGAAGAGAAAATAAAAGAAAAGGAGAAAAATAAAGTCAAAGAAAAGGAAAGGAAAATTGAAGAGAATAAGAAGAAAGAAGAAAAAGTTAAAGAGGAAATTAAATTTAAGGAAGAAATTAAATTCAAAAAAGATAAAGCACAACTTGAAGTTGAAGAATTACAAAAGAAATTGTTAGGCCCTGAAGCTTTCAAGGAAAGTAAAAAACAAAGTAAAGGGATAAGAGGAATGTTTGATAATATAGTTCAAGGAATTTTAGGTAAAAAAATTAAAAATGCATTACCATATAAAGGAAAAGGGGATGGAAAAGAAAAGGAATATGGGAAGAAATATTATGAAGGCCCACCTCCACCACCAGAAGAAAAACCTAAGAAAGAAAAGAAAAAGAAAAACTAATCTACTTTTATGAATTTCATTTCTTTTTTGTTATCCAATTTGTAAAAACCTTTCCTCTCAAATTGTATAACATCATTTTCATTTAATTTTTCACAAACCTTTTCACAATATCCTTTTAATTCAACTAAACTTTCCTCGTTAAATTCACCTTCTTTAAGTAAATCGTTAAAATTGTAAATTATAGCAGGAATAAAATTTATTGAAGAAACCCATTGTATCTTTTTAGAATTTTGAATTAAATCTTTACCGGCAAATTCACATATTAATTCATTTTCTTTCTTCTCAATTATTTTAACATTATAAAGTTCTTTCAACCTAAATATTTCATCTTTGTTTAAAGAATTGAAATCATTTTCATCAATGAAGAATTCATTGTTAACCTCATAACTTTTCTCACCTAATTCTTTATTTGAAGGATGTAAATGCATCACAACTTTTTCATTTTTAGCATTGATTACTTTAACTTTCTTAGGGTTTGAAACAAAGAAGTAATGAGGTGAAACGGGTTCAATTATTTTTTTATTTTCAATAAACAACGCTTCAAGAGTAGGTTCACTTTCAACTTTACTTATACCAAAAGATAGAACAAATTTCTTTATAGCTTCCGGGGAAATTGCTTTTCTTCTCAACCCAGAAAGTGTTGGAAGACGAGGGTCATCCCAACCCCATAATTTACCACTCTCCACTAAAGGTCTCAATAACCTCTTTGAAATTGGGGCATTCTTAATAGCTAAACGTGAAATAGTAATCATAGAAGGCACACGTAAATTTAATTTGTTAAGTAAATATACATATAACTCATCTCTCAACTCATACTCCTTTGAACGTATAGGATGAGTTATACCTATAATTGAATCCATAACTGGCCCTTGGAAATCATACGTTGGCCAAACATTAAATTTATTGTTTTGCCTGTAATGAGCTGTTTTAATTATCCTGAAAAGAGTGGGGTCACGCATAACTGTGTTAAGTGAACTCATATCACCCCTTAGACGAACAATATATTCACCTTCTTCAAATTCACCTCTTAACATTTTACTCCACAATTCAAAATTCCTATTAACGGAATTCTTACCACAATCACATCTCTTTTTCAATTCCCTACCTTTAGCTATATCCTCTTGTTTACAATTACAAACATATGCGTCATTATTTTCAATTAAAACATCACACAATTCATACATTTTAGAAATATAATCACTACAATATACCTCTTTATCCCAATCTAACCCTAACCACGTTAAACCTTCTTTTATTGAATCAACAAATTCTTTCTTCTCAGCTTCAGGGTTAGTATCGTCCCACCTTAAAATTACTTTACCATTATACTTCTTAGCAATTGTCCATGAAAGCGTGAACGCTTTAGCATGCCCAATGTGCGGCCATCCATTCGGTTCAGGAGGAAACCTCGTTACAACTTCACCTTCAATCGCATCAGGGATTGTAATCTCTTTACTTTCCTCTTTCTTTTCTTCAAAGGTATAATTTGAAAGTTCCTTTTCAATATCTTCCTTGCTCATAGAATTAACTTGATTAACAATATCGTTCACTAGGCCCATTGTGGTCTTCATGTCCTTTTTGGCATCAGGGTTTTCTGCTATGATTTTACCTACAATGTTACCGGGGGATGCCTTCCCATAATCGTAAGCATTCTTCAAAACATGCTTTCTAATAACTTCATGAATATCCATAACTTAATTAGAGAAGGATAATTATTTTAATATAAAATTAGTTTTTATAATACCCGTCATATTATTTCTCTTAATAAAATCAAATAAATTTTCTTCAAGGACGGAATAATTCTCATCAAAAGAGGAAGCGTGTATAATGTTACCCTTACCAGAATAGATGGCAACATGCCACACCCATAAATCTAAATTGTTATTTTTTCTAACAGGAACATCTTTATCATTTTTATATGGAAGTAAGAAAAAGAGAATATCACCTTCTTTAAAATTATCATTTATGAATTTTTTATCTTTAATTTCTCCATTGTAAATTGTTTTTTCTTTACTTTGATCAAACTGTTTAAGCAATTTTGAAGGAATAACACTCCACTTTCTCCAACCTTCACCTGTAACTTTCTCAATTGATTTAAAGAGAAGACCTAAACAGTCAATTCCGGGTAATTGAGTGGTGTTTCTACCACCAAAAATATATTGTGTACCTAAGAATTCTTTAGCTTTCCTAACAATTTCCTTATTAATATTTTTAACACCTATAACACGAATAATTTCAGGTTTATTTGAACCGTGAGCTTTATCAAATTCAATTGATTCAGGTTTTATATTTCCCGTAGTAATTATTGTTGTGAGGGCCAAACCTAAAAGCATTGATTTCTTGTTAGACATAAATTATATTATTCGATTCAGGATTTAAATACCTTTTTAAAAAAAAGGAAATATTAAAAAAGATTGATTGAGAGTGAAATGTATGGCAATTACTACTACTAAAAATGAAATTATAAAAATGTCAAACCCTACAGAAAAATCTTTATTACAAAATAATATAAATCCTAAAGAATTATTGAACCATTATAATGGAACAAAAATATCTACTAATTTAGATGTGAAATTATATTGTGAAATAATTGAAAAAAACAATAGAGTAAAAAATGGAATTCTAACTTTAGATGGAAATACAATTAAAGAATTTCAATCTAAAAGAAAATTTAAAGAAGTTAAATTAAAAATTGGTGATTTATCTGAAAACCAAATACTTGAAGTTGTAAATAATTTCCATGAAGAACTACAAAAGGAAAATAAAAAAGATATATGTGCCACCTACGCAGTTATGATTGGGCAATGGTTAGGTTACGAACTTAAAAATAGTGAAAGTAAAGAAAGTATGGGCGTAGATGCTTGTGAACTACCTTATACCTTAAAAGAAGACGGGTATGTTAATGTGGGAAAAAAATTAAATGTAAATGAATTAAATGAATTGCCTGATGGTAGTATGATATTAATAAGGAATGAAAAAAGTAAACATTTAGATACATTTGAAAAAAAAGTCCGAAGACACGTTAAGACTATGAATGAAATGGATAAAAAATTCCCAACACATGTTATAGTTAAAATAAATGGTAAATGGCATGAATCAAGAGCAGGAAGGTTAGTAGAAAGCACTTCAGAACAATTGTTAAATGAAAGAAATTCAAATTCGCACATTACACATGTAATGAAACCTGAAACCGCAATTAAACATAACACCATAAAAATTAAACAAACATATACTCCCTTAAGGTCAGCGGGTGATGCGTTAGATCTTTCAAGGAAAAATGAAGGTTTTAGTGGTATCGCAGCGTTAAGAAACTATTATAATGCAGAAAATAAAGCTTTATCTAACATACAAAAAACGGGAGAACTTTTAGCTTTATTAGAAAGCATAGAAATGGAACGAAAAATGGCTTCAATCGTTGCTGAAAAAAATGTTTAATTTTTTTAAATAGAAATATTAAAAAAGATTGATTGAGAGAGTTTATTTATGAATAATGTTGCTACTACTAAAAAGGAAGATTATAAAAATCATTTTACATCTAATACCATGAATTGGTTAGAGAGTAGAGGATTTGATCCTGAGAAAATTTACAAGGCATTAAATAAAGAAAATATAAATTTGAATAGTGCTGAAAAGAAATTAGTAAATCATGTATTAAAATTAAATTCAAAAACAGATAAATGGTTTAAACCCGTTGGAGTTCAAGATGATTTAAGAAATATTAAGAATACAAAAGAATCA
>ERZ795059.5693-NODE-5693-length-11261-cov-5.367392_pt1 | contig 11261 bp, 17 predicted proteins | sample MGYA00375143_ERZ795059 | MGnify/ENA primary metagenome ERZ795059 (study PRJEB30188, sample SAMN05720168) | activated sludge metagenome | isolation source: Anaerobic digester | place: USA | collected 2015-01-07 ... | reverse complement strand
AGAGGATATGACGAGAATAAATTTAACTCTTGGAAAAATCAATTGAAATGATTCAGTTTCCTAAAAAAATAGATAGAGAATTAATTACTGATGAAGAAGGTAAGTGGCTTGCTGCAAAAAGAGATTTAGAAGAAGCCATAAAATCTTTACCTGGAATTAAAATATCTTGTTCTTGTGACATTGGTCCAAATAAACCTTATATGCTTTTTCTACGAGCTACAAATAAAAAGGGTATTGGATTTTTGACTCGCTGTGTTGACCAAAGATATTGGATGCATGGAGATAAATGGAAATTAGAATTAATTATAAGTGATACTCTTTATAAGGGCAGCGCAATAGTTTATTTTTTACACAGTGGTAATGTTGTTGGAAAAGAAGCTTACGATCAAGTTTCCGATTTGCTTGACAATATGGAATATCACCTAAATCATGAAAATTTTATGAAGTTTTTTAAATTAAAAATAGAAGATTTTAATATATGAAAGTAGCTGTAATAAAATTAGGTGGAAGAATTGCTAATGAAGGACATGGAATTACATCATTTGAAGCTGTTTCAATTAGCAAAATGCTAAGTATTGGTGGCCTTCATCATGCTGATTGCTATACAAAAATTTCTGATAAAGATCTTCCAATACCTGAATTAAACATTTTTGATATTACCAAACATTATAATTCAATTTCTGGAAATTATGATGCTTTGATAGTTATTAACGGAAACATCAATTTTTATGGAGGTGCTGAGACACCAGAACAATTGATGAATCTACATGTGATTAATAACTTCCAAGGCCCTGTCTTCTATGTATTCATAGACACATTACTTCCACTAAAGAATGTATGGGAGAGCATCAAAGCTAAGCCCTGGAGTAAAAAATATGAAGAGAAGAACATGAACATAACTCGTGATGATATTATTTACATTACGATGTGCTATGATACTGAAGCAGTATTTCAAATAACTGAAAAGACAGGAATAAATCCTAAAAAGATTGTTTACTTTCCATTTGAAAAATATCCATTTTTTAGTGAACGATTAAATTTTATTGGAACTAAAACTATTGATCTTATTTATGGAGCAAATAGCTTTAGAAATAAGAGAGAAAAGAAAATGGTCAAATATTACTTTGATCTTCCATCAGATATAAGTGGTGTATTTTATGGAAAAATGAAACTTGAAGATTTTAAACCTTCGTTAGTTGCAGGTAAAATACTTCCAAAATTTGAAGGTCCAATTCAATTTAAGGAAAATCTTCAGAAAATGAATAGCGCAATTGCTACTATAAACATAAGCGATACATTTAATGAAGGTAGACAATTAAATCCAAGAATCTATGAAACAGTTTTAGCAAATGTAGTTTCATTTATGGATTTAGAATATGATCCGCAAAAGAGAGCATTCTCAGATAAGTTCTTACAAGATTTTTTGTATGTTAAAAATCAAAAAGAATTAGTTGAAAAATTAAGACAGCTTAAAGCTGACCCTGATTTTATGATTGAAGTTCTAAAGGCTCAGTATGAAGATTCTTATATTTCAAAAGAAGATTTAAGCAAACAATTTTGTAAGTTAATAGAAGATTTATATTTAGAGAATGCAGAAAAAACTAGGACGATAAATAATATAGAAATTGTTGATGTTAAATCATTGAAGCCAAAGGCCTTATTCTAATGGATGCTCAAATAGATAAGTTTATTGATTGGATTTATAAAAGTTCTTCTTTGAATAATTTTGTAAAAATGGTGCAAGCTCCTGCTCCTGTGTTCAAATATTCTACATTAGTAGAAACTCAAGAAATTTCATTACAAAATTATAGAGAAGATATGATCATTCCATATAATCAAGGCCAAGCAGAACCTTCATTAGATATTGCTTCAAAAAAATTTCTATTAAATCTTGAAGACAAATTTAAAGAATTTGTTGAAAATCATTGTATCACAGAACGAATTTCATTTTATAAAAATAACATTTATAAACCCCCAATAAAATATTTAAAAGTTAATACTCGATTTCATTTAACTTCTAAAAAATTAGATGTTAATCGTTATGAAAATATACTTGGGATCATAGAACAATGTCAAATAGAAATTTACAATTATTATCAAGATGATTTATTTTATGCAATTGTTTCACCCGAAATAGCTAATTTTATAGGTCATAATACAGTTTACCCAGTAGCTTTTAGTACATTTAATGTAGATACAACTAATGTTGATCCTGTATTTATTCATCCATTTGGGAAATTTAAAAATATGACAATTTTTGTAGATCCTCGTATGAATCAAAATACAATGATATTTGGAACAACTAAGAGATTTGACCACGGCAATACTTTGTTTTATTATAAATCCGAACACCCATTTTTTGAATATGCAGATTCTGGTTATTCTTTACAAAAGAAAATGTGTTTAAATTTATATCATACAATTAAATCAATAGATTACGAACCAAAATTTAAAAAAATAATATTAGACGTATGACACCAATAGATCTTAGAGTAAAATTTATTATGGAAACAGGGGAATATCCTGTTTGGTGCGATGAAAATGAATGGCATCCATGGGATGGTTGGATTATTAAAGACAGGCATGTTATCAGAGGTACACCTAAATCCATTTATGGACTTTGGATGGAAGAACAATTAGGTATACGAGAAATTCGGGACATTTATCATTGTGATACTGCTTGCTACGCTACATATCCAACAAAAAGAAATTCGCCAGAAAGATTAACTTCTGATTATACTTTATGGCTTGAATATCAATTATGTGGTTAAAACTATCAATGAACATCTTCATAAAAGATATATGAGTCTAATTAACGAGAAATATAACAAAGTTGTATGTATTTGTTTGAAAGAACGTGATGACAAGTACAAATATATGCTGTCGCAGTTCATAAAACATGATATTGAAGTAGAATGGTTTAGGCCTGTTATTCCAGGATATGCAGCAAGATTGTTAGAACCTTATTGCCAAAAACATAATATTGTAAATAGAAAAGTTCTTTTTAATCCTCAATTTCCAAACGAATTAGGGGCAATGCAATCACATTATCACGTAATTAAAACTGCATTATTAGAAGGAGTCCAAAGTTTGTTTATTTTTGAAGATGATTGTGCCTTTCATAAAGATTTTGATACACTTATTAAAAAATATTTAGATAGTGTTCCTGAAGATGCAGATGGAATTTTATTATATTCATATATGGCAAAGCTTGAACCACAAAACATTCGAGTAAAGCCACGTTGGACAAAAGGATTTGCAAGCTGGTCAATATTAGCATATGGAATGAACAGAAGAGCAATGGAAAGATATATTCAAATTGCCGATACACAACCTATGATAGCTGATACAATTACACTTCATATGATGACTCATGATAAATTTAATTTTTATATAGCGACTCCTCCTCTTGTAATTCCAACTAAAATGTTGAGTTCGGATATAAGAGGTAAAAACAAAAACTATGATCAAGTACAATTCCTCGGAGGAAATGTTTTTATGCTTGGTTTAAATGAGAATGATTACGAATAAAATATATAATGAAACCCGAATTAAAAATATGGTTTACAGATTTTTGGCCTGAATGGAATGTCGAAGATTTTATAACCCCGATATTGAATGGACACTTTAGCGTTACTCTTTCTAAAAGCAACCCTGACGTTCTTTTTCATTCTATTTTTAATAGAATGGTGGAGACGCCGAAATACAAATGCAAAAAAGTTCTGATATTAGCTGAGAACTGGAGACCTCATCAATTTGGTTCAAACTATTCTATTTCATTTGATCCTCATTCAAAAACAAACTTTCGTTTGCCTTTATGGCAAATATACTGGTTAATGAAACCAGAACTTAAAGATCGATTATTTGAACGTAAACGATTGGACAACTTTGAAAGATTTTGTGCTTTTACAGTTTCTAATCCATCTAACATGTTGAGGAATAATCATTTTGACCTTATATCATCATATAAAAAGGTCCATTCTTATGGTAAAGTTAGAATGAATACGTTCGAATTAAAAAATGCTACAGAAGGAAAATATTGGAGAGATGCTAAGGATGAATTCTTTTTAAAACACCCTCATAAGTTCATGATGACTTATGAGAATACTTCATATCCATATTATTCAACTGAAAAATTAATGGATGCCTTTTTAGTTGGTTCAATGCCAATATATTGGGGTGATCCAAAAATCGAACAAGATTGGAATCCAAAAGCTTTTATCAATGTTATGAAACATCCTGATTGGTTAGATTGGATTAAAACTGCTGACGAAAATCAAAGTTTTTGGGAAGAAATGTATGAAGAACCTGTATTTACAGAGGAACAAAAGAACAAACATATTGAAAATTTGATTAATTTTGAAAAATGGTTAATAGAGATAGTATCATAAAACTTTGGGAAGACAAAACTGAAGCTGTCACATTATGGGAAGATTTAATCCATAAATCTATTCCTAATTTAAATGATTATGATCTTATGAGAATTGCATGTTATATGGATGAGTTTTCTAAGAAAATATCCAATGGTTATGATCGGCTGTTGACAGATGGAGAAATGCAATTAGTTTCAGGAAGTTTATATCTTCTTTCTAAAATAAACGATATATCAAAGATTGTTTTTACAAATGAAGAGTGTGAAATAAAAGAAATTAAGGGGCTTTTTGAATCAGCAGAGCAGATAGAGTCATTACGTGAATGGAATATCAATGCTGTAGAAATGCTAACGCATGCTTTATTAGGAGAAGCAGCAAACGAAATAAATAAAAACATTGACGAGGGAAAAACTATTTATGTTCAAAACCTTATAAAAAGTATTTCATTAATTGTTGAAGGTACAAGAGCTCCTGCTTTAATATTAAAAATGAATTTAAAATGTACGGAACAGAAAAAGAAAGACACTTAGGTGGATGGTGGAATTCCAAGAATCCATGGGGAGATCCAGGAACATGGGGTCCAGAAATATGGAATAAAATTATAAAAGATTATAATATCGAGAGTGTTGCAGATATAGGTTGTGGGCTTGGACACTCTACATTATATTTTTCAAGAAAAGGATTATATGCAGTCGGTGTTGAAGGTGGCAGTAATGCCATAAATAATAGTGTTTTTGAAGGTTATTTAATTAAAAATGACTATACAAAATCTTCAGCATTTACTGAAGGAGAAGAATTTGATCTGATTTGGTGTTGCGAGTTTGTTGAACATGTTGATTCTAAATTTGAATCCAATTTTTTAAATGATTTCAAAGCTGGAAAGTATTTAGCAATGACGTATGCAACTCCAGGACAATCCGGGTTTAATCATATTAATTGTCAAAATGAAGATTATTGGATTTCAAGAGTTGAAAATTTAGGATTTAAATTTAATAAGGAATACTCTTTGTCATTGAGAAAGATTGCTGAACAGATGAATAATCTTCCGTCATTTCCTCATAGTTGTCATTTACAGAAATTATTATTTTTTGAAAAAGTATGATATACGACGTAGCAATAGTTATTAGTCTGGAAAGACGACAAGATCGTTCAAAAAGAGTATTTAAACATCTTCAGGATAGAGGAATACAAAATATTTATTCTTTTCCAGCATATGATGGAAAAATATTACCATCTTGGTTGCTTATTTCCCCTCCTAGAAGACCTTATTTTTCTTGGATGAAATTAAATAATTATCAAATAGCCTGCACACTGTCTCATGTTGGAGCTATGAAAATGGCCAAAGGATTGGGTGCAAAAAATGCTTTAATATTTGAAGATGATGTTGTTTTGTGTTCTGATTTTACTAAAAGATTAGAAATTTTTGAAGAGGAATCAAAAAATTTAGAATGGGAACATATTTATTTTGGCGGGGTTCCTAGACGTTTTGATGAATTAAAACCAATAACAAAACATATTTATAAATCGGGATTTACTGATGGCTTACAAGCTTATTTAGTAAATACTAATGGAATCGATAAATTATGTGAAGCTATGTTGTCATTTAAAACAACAAACGATGATAGCGTAAATGACATATCCCAAAACGGATATTTAAAATCATTTACCTTTTTACCCATTGCTTCATATCAATTTTCTGATTTTTCTGAATTAGATCAAAAATTTGTAAATAGAACAGACATGTTAAACCATTATAGAGAAACATTATGAAAGATTTGATTGAAAAATTCGAAGAAAAAGTTCGGAAAGAATTTCCAGACTTACAAACCATGACTGTTCATCATGATAAAAAATGTATTTCATTTGATATGTGGCCTTATACTGAAGAAGGAATGAATGCTTTAGATGAGGTTATTGAAAAAGTCATAAAAAAATCGTTTAAAAATCGTTTAAAACGATTATATGAAGAAGAATATTGGGACTTCGTAGGAGAAGAAGAAGTGAATTTTAGTTACGATGAGGATATAGTTGTAAAGATATTATGAAATTATTTCTGTGTTCATTTGGAGATAAAAAATATGAAAGAAGTTTAAATCTTTTAAAATCAACTGCTTTAGAAATAGGTAAAGTTGATGAGGTATTTTTATATACACCAAAATTATTGTCTAAAACAGAATTCTGGATAAAAAATCAGTTTATTTTGTCAAGACCAAGAGGGGCTGGATATTGGATTTGGAAACCATATATCATGTTAGAAACATTTTCAAAAATGAATGACGGAGATGTTTTAATGTATGTTGATGCTGGTGTAAGAGTTACTGCCGATTTAACACCGTTAAAAGAAATTGCCCTACAAGATGGATATGTTTTATTTGATCTTGGATTTCCAAATAAAGTTTGGACAAAAAGAGATTGTTTTGTGTTGATGAATGCAGATGAACAAAAGTATTGGGATGGCGGACAAACAAATGCTTTTTGTCAATTTTATGTTAAAAACGAACAAAATACTTTGTTTATTAAAGAATACTTAAAATATTGTCGAGATGCTAGAGTAGTAACTGATGATATTAATTTATGTGGAAAACCCAATTTTCTTGGATTTAAGGACCATCGACATGATCAAAGTATTTTGTCTATTCTAACGATAAAATATGGATTAAAGAAACATGCCGATCCATCTCAATATGGAGAAGAAAATAGAAAATTATTCAATAGCCCATATGGACAATTATTATATCACCATAGGAATTTTAAACACTAATGAATACAGTTTTAATAGCACATCATAATAAAGACGTTTCTTGGATAAATGAGATTACATCAGATGTAGATATTAAAATTTATTCAACAAGTGATCCTACAAAGATCTATGTAACTCCTAATAAAGGTATGGATGCTAATATGTATCTGCGGTATATATTAGACAATTATAGCAATCTTCCCGATAGAACATTATTTGTTCATCATCATAGAGAAGATTGGAGTCAGGATTATGATCTTCCGTATATTATTAATAATTTGAATTGGAAACTTGCAGATTATTTTAATATTGGAGCCAGAAAATGTTATGGCGATCCATATGTTCTTGAATCCCCTGCCAGAGGATGGGTTACATGTGCTTGGCAAGAAGTTCTAGGAAAATATCTTCCATTTCCAAATAAACTATTAAATTATGCAGGCACTCAATTTATGTGTCATAAAAAATTAATCTTACAATATCCAAAAAGGTTTTATGCAGATCTTCATACATGGTTAATGTTTACTTCTCTTCCAGATAGAGCATCTGGTCGTGTTTTTGAGTATATTTGGCATTATATTTTGACCAAAGATCCTATTGATAAAAAATACGAAATAAATCAAATATTAAATTTATAGTTATGTTAAACAATTATCGAAAATTAAGCAATGGTGTTATTGAACAAATAATAAAATATCCTTTTATATATGATGAAAACTATATCAAATCATGTATAAAAACTACTGAGGATTTAAATTATCTTCGTTATGGACATATGTGTGGAACAATTGGACATATACCATCATCTATATTAGACATAGGTTATGGAACTGGTGATTTTCTTAAAATATGCAATAAAAAAATAAAAAAATGTTATGGAAATGATATATCTGGGCATTCTCTGCCTGAAAATATTGAATTTTTAACATTTGAAGAACTTATGAATGTTAACGTAGATGTTATAACCTTTTTTGATTGTTTAGAACATTTTAATGATATATCATTTGTTAAAAATTTAAAGGCTAAATATATTGTTATATCTCTTCCTAATTGTCATTATTTTTCTGATGAATGGTTTGAAACATGGAAACATCGAAAGCCAAATGAACATTTATGGCATTTTAATGAAAAATCATTAAGTCAATTTATGAATGAAATGGGATTTAATACTTTAAATTTATCAAATATAGAAGATATATTGAGAATAAATAATGAAACATATTCTAATATTTTAACTGGAATATTTATAAATGATAAATGGTGAAAAAATTATAATTAGTCCAGGAAATGGCAAAGGTTTAGGGGACATCATTGTTCTGACCGCTATTTGCGACATTCTGAAATCAATAGATGAAGTTCATCTAAGTCCTTCTTCAGAAAAATTTAAATTTTTTTTTGAAAATTATGATTGTTCTATTATAATTAATTCTTCACCTCCCCAAATGAAGAGTATAGGTAGTGGAAATTTTATTGAACGATGTTTAAAACCAATTTTAAAAGACAAAACACCTATAATTTATTATCCAAAAATCTATGTTAAATATGATGATAATTTAAAATGGGCTATAGAATACAGCAATCAATATTCAAAACCTATTTTAATTTTTAATGTAAATGGAAATCCGGGATGGAAAAAGACACATCATAATAAAGAATTTGATAAAGAAGAAGAAATTTTAATTTTTCAAAAATGTTTAAATTTTTTATCGAATGAATATACTATAATTCAAACGGGATTATCTAGTAATTTTAGTAAATATTATACAAATGTAATTTTATTAGAGGATTTACCTATTGAAAAATTGACAGCATTATATTATATCAGCAAATTATATTTTGGAATTCCAACAGGAGATTCACATTTAATGTTAGCTGTTGGGGGAAAAACTTTATTAGTTCATAAAAATACAGGAGAAGGGCAACATTTATTAAATGAATGGGGGTATAAGGGAAATAGATTTAAAGGAATTTTTTTATCTGATTTGGAAAATATTATTTTTAATAAAAATTTCTTATGAAACAAGGCCAAATAAATAGAGGAACATTACTCGGAGATAAAATATACGGAATGTGTCGTCAATCTAATGTAAACACTATCGTTGATATAGGAACATGGAACGGCATGGGAACCACTAAATGTATTTATGATGCTGTCATAGGTACAAGAAAAGAAGTATATTCATTGGAATGTAATAAAATTCGTCATGAAGAAGCCAAAATAAATTTAGGATTTATTCCATCAACATTTAAATTAATTCATGGAACTATTGTTGATGCAAAAGAATTACAACCAATAATGGACACATTGGAAAATGATACCTTAAAAGGATGGTTAAAGGATGATTTAAATTGGCTTAGATCCACACCAAATGTTTTAAATCAATTACCCGAAAAAATAGATGTTTGCATTATAGATGGTGGAGAATTTTCAGGGGATTTAGAATTTTTTAAATTATGGCAAAAATGTCATTACATTATTCTTGATGACACAAATGCTATTAAACATAAGAAAACAAAAGAGTTTATCTTATCAAATCCTGATAAATTTAAGGTTCTAGATGATAATGTGACCCATAGAAACGGTTATTTAATTTGCGAGGTAATATGTTAGATTTTATAAATGGAAATAAGTTTTGCGATATAGCAGATTTTGCATTTGATTTTGATCATTTGCAATTAGATAATGAAATATTCCGTAAAAATTCGATAATATTTTGTAAAACAGATCTTCTTGAAAGACTATTTACTTTTATCAAATTATCAGGTAGAAAATATATCCTTATTTCTCATATGTCAGATTACCCAATTAACGAATACAGATTTAAATTAGCCCCTAAATCAATTGTTAAATGGTATGCTGAAAATGCATTATACGAAAATGAAAATTTAATTCCTATTCCACTCGGACTTGAAAATCATTGGGGAAATCAAAAGGGAAAATTTACAAACCATAAATGGTTTGAATCGAATGTTAACGAGTTAAAAAACACAGCAAAAGATTGTGCATTATATTGTAACTGGAACATAAACACAAATAGAGAAGTAAGAGCAAATATCATCGAAGAATTACAGAAAAATGATTTGCAAATAGTTTTTCATAGCAACGTATCTTATGAGGAATATTGTGAACATATGGCTCATCATCGATGGGTTGTTTGTCCTCCCGGAAATGGAGCAGATACTCATCGATTATGGGAAGCTCTTTATCTAGGATGTTATCCCATCACTTTAGAGAACAGAATTTACAAATATTATGATCTACCAATCTTACAAGTAAAAAAATGGTCTGATATAACATATGAATTATTAGATGAACATTTTCTTAAATGGAAAGACAAACAATCATTTGATCAATTAAAAATGAGTTGGTGGCAAAACTTAATTAAAGAAGAGTTTTATAAATTATAATGATGAAATCAATTTATATATACGGACATTTAGGAATGGGCGATATGATTTCCTGTAATGGAATCGTTAGATTTTATGCAGAAAAATATGATCGTGTTTACGTTTTTTGCAAACCTAAATATACTAAAAACGTATTATGGATGTATAGAGATAACCTAAACATTCATGTACTACCAATGGAAGATAGTCAAGTTCAATTATTTATGCATGTAAATCCTCAACACGAATTTTTAATTGTTGGACATGAAAAATTACATGAAGAATTAAGAAGGGATCCAAATGGAAGATTTGATCAAGTATTTTATAAAATGGCGAATGTTCCATTTGAAGATAAATGGAATCGTTTTTATATTCAAAGAATGCCTGATCTAGAATTGGATGTTTACTATAACAAATTAAAACTTAAAGATGATAGTGAATTCATTTTTGTGCATGACGATTTTGAAAGGTCAATACCACAAAATAGATTACCCTCTGATGTAAGAATAATACGTCCTGATCGTCAAGATATTTCTATTTTTGATTTTTTGTACACAATAGAAAAGGCTAAAGAAGTTCATTGCATCGATTCATCCTTTTTAAATTTAATCGATTGTATACAACTCAGACAAGATCAAAATCTTTATTTTCATAAGTATGTTAAAATACACTTAGCCGGGGAAGGAGGAACACCAACAACAAAATTACCATGGAAAATTCTTTAAAAAACTTAAATGATCTAAAAGAGTATTATAAAAAACTTT
>ERZ795059.5683-NODE-5683-length-11277-cov-7.412404_pt1 | contig 11277 bp, 8 predicted proteins | sample MGYA00375143_ERZ795059 | MGnify/ENA primary metagenome ERZ795059 (study PRJEB30188, sample SAMN05720168) | activated sludge metagenome | isolation source: Anaerobic digester | place: USA | collected 2015-01-07 ... | reverse complement strand
TCTGGAAAATCATATTTCGCTGCATTGATTTTTTTGCCGGGTTTGTAATCACGAACTGCTTTGGTAAAGGCTCTGTATATGTTAGCAAATGCTTCAAGGTATCCTTCCGGGTGACCGGCCGGTGTGCGTGTAAAAGCTTTCGCTTCATCCGACAAATATTTTTGTCCTGTACGCAACACTTCAATTGGTTTATCTAACCATTTTACAACCATTGTGTTTGGCTCCATTTGTTTCCACTCCAATCCACCCTTCTCTCCATATACGCGAATGTTCAAATTATTCTCTTCGCCCGCGGCAACCTGAGTGGCTATTAAAACACCTGTTGATCCATTATCAAACTTGATCAGCATGGAACAGTCGTCATCAATCATACGACCTTTCACTACTGCATTGAGCATAACACAGATTTCCGTGATGGGTGAACCCGTAATGTATTCTGCAAGATTTGCTGCGTGCGTTCCAATATCACCAATTGCACCGCCCATTCCAGATTGCTTTGGATCCGTACGCCATGAAGCCTGCATGTTTCCAGATTTCTCTAATGCAGTTGAAAGCCACCCTTGAGGATATTCAACATATACTTTTCTGATTTTTCCTAATTCACCTTTTGCCACCATACTGCGCGCGTGTTTCACTAATGGATAGCCAGTATAGGTATGCGTGAGGCCTAACAACAAACCGGTTTTGGCAACCAGCTTCTGTAATATTTTTGCCTCCTCTAATGAAAATGCAATTGGTTTTTCAACCAGAACATGGAAACCAGTTTCCAGAGCCATTTTGGTTGGTCCAAAGTGAACATGGTTAGGAGTAACTACAATCACAAAATCGATATGCTGATCGGCAGGCATGTCTTTTTCCTTCTCAAACATCTCCTGATACGTCTCATAAACTCTCTTTGGATTCAGATAAAGAGCTGCACCTGTTTCTTTTGATTCACCAGGAACGATACTGAAGGCACCACATACCAATTCAATTTCGCCATCAATGCCCATAGCTTTGCGATGAACAGGACCAATAAATGAGGTAAGGCCACCGCCTACCATTCCTACACGTAGTTTTCTTTTCATACTGTTTTGAATGCGAAATTACCTTCGTTACAATCTTTATTTCGGTAGATTGAAAGGCAAGGCAAATTTCATTTGGTTAAAATTAGGTTACAAGTAAGGACTTAACTCTTGAAAAGTAAAGAACTAAAATTTCCGAAAACGATTGCGGCTACGCTTGGCGGTCTTAAATTTTAAGGTACTGGCACTATTTCAATCCATTGCGAGCAATTGACAGTCAAAAAGCCACTTTGAGCGAATCATTCCAGAATCAGGTGTTATTTAGAATGTGATTTCAAATCATTTAATCGAACCGTTAATTTTGCAAACTTATCCTTTACCTCTTTCTTTGACCTTTCGGCAAATTTCAATCGCATGACAGAATCTCTCTTTCTTAAAAACCTCTGGTACTTTGCCATGCACGGCTCCTTTCTTGAAAAAGGGAAATTAGTTGGAAAGGAGATTTTAGGTGAACGCATCGTTTTTGGTCGCGATGAAAATAACGAACCCTTCGCTTTAAAAGATAACTGTCCACATCGGGGTGTGCCTTTGTCAAAAGGATGGTATGATGGTAAAACCATACAGTGCTGTTACCACGGCTGGAAGTTTGATCACACCGGAGCCTGTCAGGAAATTCCCGCTTTAGCGGATGGAAACTTTGACACTACAAAAATTAAGGTATTCCGGTATCCTTGTAAAGAGATCAATGGTACGGTCTGGATTTATATTCCTCAAAACAAAACTCAGCTTCAAGGTGCAGAAGAAAACCTCCCTGACTTACTTGCGCCAAAGGATCAGAAATTTTTGTTTGTTGAAAAGGTAACAATGCCGAGCAACATCGATCACTCCGTTATTGGTTTGATTGATCCGGCACACGTTACCTTTGTTCATCAATCCTGGTATTGGCGATCAGCTAAAAAACTGAAGAAGAAGGAGAAGAAATTTGAGCCAGCAGATCTTGGATTTAAAATGGTCCGTCATGTTCCCTCATCAAACTCAAAAGGATATTCTATTTTGAAAGGCGGCACGTCAACCGAAATTAATTTTCAACTACCGGGCAATCGATTTGAACATATTCAGGTAGGGAACAACGAAATTATTTCCATTACCTGCCTCACTCCTATTAATGAAAATGAAACAGAGTTGAATCATATTTTCTTCACCTCACTCAGCTTCGTGAAATTCATTTGGTGGCCTTTGCGCTATTTAGGAAAACAATTTATTCATCAGGATTTAGGTGTTTTCCGAAAACTAAATGAAGGACTTGAAACCAAACCTACCTTAATGCTTCTGGGTGAACCCGATGCACAAGCGCGTTGGTATCATGAACTGAAACGTCAGTGGGATTTGTCGCAGCAAAACAAAACACCTTTTGTTAATCCGGTTAAACCGCAGACTTTGCATTGGATAACGTAGGGTGTTATACTTTTAACTTAATTAACTCGTTACGTTCCAACGCAAAACATAATTGCTGGCTACAAGCTTCATGCCGCAAGCTTGTAGCCAGAAGCGTGAAGCCTGTAGCTAAAATTTTATAACAACACATGCACAAGTTAGTATTCGCACTCATTCTCCTATCGTTCGCTGCACAAGCACAAAAAGAAGTGCGCACCTATTATTCAAATGTTGCCACACGAACCGTTGAGGAAATTTACTTTGTTGCTAATGATGACAACGAGAAAATGATTGGCAAATACCAGCGCTTCTATGAAAATGGAAAAGTAATGGTGGATGGTAATTTTGATGACGGAAAAAAATCAGGAGTGTTTATTGAGTATCATGAAAATGGAAAACCATCCCGAAAGCTTTCTTATATAAATGGATTGCGGCATGGTGCCGTTGAAGTCTTTGACGATGATGGTAACCCGATTCAAAAGGCCTATTACCAAAACGATATTCTGACCGATAGCATTCAACTCTATTTTGCCAGTGGTGTTGTTCGTGGCCAAAGTAATTTCGTAAAGGGAAAACCAGAGGGACTGGTTAAAGAATATTATCCTAGCGGGAAAATCAAAAAAGAAATCCGCTACAAAAATGGAAAGCCCAACGGAATCACCCGCACCTTTTTTGAAAATGAAAAAATAGAAACCGAAGCCAATTACCTGGATGGAATATTAACGAGCTTTTACAAGACCTACTACTCCAACGGCCAGCTTGAAACAGTTTCCACGATGGAAGCCGGATCAAAAAATGGTGCTTATAAAAGTTATGATAAAGAAGGTTATCTTTTATTGGAAGGAAGCTTCTTATCCAGCAAACTTCATGGGGACAACATCGGCTACTTTACAAATGGGACAGTTCAGCACCGTTATCATTATAAAGAAGGGAAGAAAACAGGAACCAACTTCGATTACTTTCCATCCGGAAAACAAAAACGCAAAGAGACTATCGCATCTAATGGAATTGATTCCTCTGTAGAAGAATACAATGAAGCGGGCGTATTACTTTCAGAAAAGAAGTTCAGAAATGAAAAGCCGCACGGTAACTGGGTGATGTACTATGAGAACGGAAAAACACCGCACATAAAAGAGACGTACGAAAACGGAAAACTGAATGGTATTCGCTCTACCTATTATCCTTCCGGGAAAATCCAACAGGAAGAAACGCTTGCATTCAATTTATTGGCTGGGCCTTTTAAAACCTATTACGAACAAGGATCGGTTGAAACGACTGGCGAATATAAATCAAACCGAAAACACGGAATGTTTACTGCCTATTATCCAACCGGCATTATGAAAGAGCAAGGCGAATACGTAGCCAACAAAAAACATAAAGTCTGGAAATCATTTGATGAGAAGGGAAATTTAATAAGAACTATTACTTTTAAGGCCGGAATTGAAATTGAAACCAAGACATACTAATGCAAGCCATAAAAGAAACCTATTTTAACTTCCCTAACCAGACCGGTTTCTATAGAGGTAAAGTTCGTGATGTCTATTTTTTTGGAGACCTGATGGCAATGGTCGCTACAGATCGCATCTCCGCTTTCGATGTCATTCTGCCGAAAGCCATACCTGATAAAGGAAGGGTATTGAATCAGATTGCTGCCTATAACCTCAACGCCACCAAAGACATAGTACCGAATTGGGTTATTTCAACACCCGACCAAAACGTAACAATCGGTTTTAAATGCGAAACCTTTGCCGTTGAAATGGTGGTGCGTGGATACCTTGCCGGCCATGCGGCTCGCGAGTATAAAGCGGGCAAAAGGCTGCTTTGTGGAGTGGCACTTCCTGAAGGGTTGAAAGAAAATGATAAACTCCCCCATCCAATCATTACACCAACCACAAAAGCGAGTGTCGGACATGATGAGGATATTTCCCGCGAGGACATTTTAAAAAGAGGTATTGTAAGTGAGGCGGATTATAAAGTATTAGAAGATTATACCTTGAAACTTTTTCAACGCGGAACTGAACTAGCCGCTCAAAGCGGACTCATTTTGGTTGACACTAAATATGAGTTCGGTAAACACAACAATACCATTTACCTTATCGATGAAGTCCATACTCCAGACTCGTCTCGCTATTTTTATGCCGAAGGGTATGAAGGCAGACAGAAAACAGGTGAAGCTCAGAAACAACTCTCGAAAGAGTTTGTGCGGCAATGGCTTATTGAAAATGGTTTTCAGGGGAAAGACGGGCAACACGTACCCGAGATGACGCCAGAGATTGTATCATCCATTTCAACACGCTATCAGGAATTGTATCAGCAGATGCGCGGAGAAACACTTTCTTCAATTGATTACACTCAGATTGACCAAAGAATCGAACGCAGCATCCGCGATTCGATAAATTCCGTTAACTTGGAGGCCAAGAAAAACTAGTAAAAAAGGACTTATGAAGTATACGATTGACAAATTAGAGAAATACAGCTTGTTGCGCCTGCACGAAGAAAAGTTGGATTCCAGCGTTGCACCAGGACTTAAATCAGAGTTGATCACATTACATGCTGAAGGTGTTACAAACATCATTCTTGATCTGGCTGAAGTGAAGTACACCGACTCATCCGGACTAAGTGCCCTTCTGGTAGGTAATCGTATCATGCAGGAGGATGGAGGAATTTTTATCCTTACCTCTCTTTCTGACCACACCATGAAGTTGATTAAGATTTCTCAACTGGACAGCGTTTTGAATATTCTTCCTAAAAATGAAGAGGCTATTGATGCTGTGTTTATGCACGAGATTGAAAAAGATTTAAAAGATCCCGATGGGAATTAAAACTTTGAATGCTACTTTACAAAACCAAAGCTCAAAAGGCTTTGGTTTTTTGTTTTAAAACTGAATCGAATCCATTGAGTTTTTCCATTACCATTTTAGGCTCCAGTGGCGCGATGCCGGCTTATGGCCGACATCCCTCTGCTCAGTTGGTAGAAATACAAAACAGACACTTTCTTGTGGATTGTGGTGAAGCTGTACAAATGCAGCTTATGCGCTTTCAGGCAAACTATCTTCGCATCAACCATATCTTTATAAGTCATTTGCATGGCGATCACTATTTAGGTTTGATGGGACTGGTATTCACCATGCACATGCACAAAAGAGAAACTGATCTGCACATTTATAGTCACAAAGGTCTGGATGAAATTATCACGACACATCTTCGCTATTCACAATCAGTACCAAGCTATAAAATCTTTTTTCATCCACTGGAAAAAGATGCAAGGGAAATTATATTTGAAGACAATGCCATTACCGTGGAGACCATTCCGTTAAAACATAAGTTAACCTGTTCTGGATTTCTCTTTCGCGAAAAGCCGAAGCCGAGAAGAATAGATAAAGCAACTCTACCGGAAGGATTGTTGATCAATCAAATTGCAGGTTTGAAAAAAGGAGAAGATGTTCGGGATGGTGATGGCAATGTGTTATACAAAAATGAGGCTCTTACTTTATCTCCCAGAAAATCGCGCAGCTACGCGTACTGTTCGGATACCGCTTTCAAAGAAGATATGATCAACCAGATCCAATCAATTGATCTATTGTATCACGAAGCTACCTTCACAACCGAAGATGAGGCAAAAGCCACTGAAACAAAACATAGCACCGCTGCGCAAGCTGCTACAATTGCCAAACGAGCAACTGTTACAAAACTTTTAGTGGGACATTTCTCTGCGCGGTATAAAGATTTAAATCCGATACTGGCAGAGGCAAAGGCAATATTTCCAAATACCGCATTAGCTTTAGAAGGAGAAAAATTCACCCTTCAGGAATGAAGGGACTATGTACGATTTAAGAGGTACGATTTACAATTCATAGACAAATAAAGAATGTTGATTCGATTCAAAAATTGCACATCCTACATTGTCAATCAAAAATTATTAAACCGATGGAAAGTTTACTCGCTCAAAAGAAGAACAGGTTATTCTTAATCCTGGCCAGCATTGTGATCAGCAATGCGATATTGGCCGAAATGATTGGTGTAAAAATATTCTCTGCAGAAGCAACGCTTGGATTGAATCCGGTAAACCTTAACATCATGGGGTTTGTGATGGATTTCAATCTCACAGCAGGCGCAATTATATGGCCAGTGGTTTTCATCACCACCGATCTAATAAACGAATACTTTGGTAAACCAGGCGTGAAACGAGTGAGTTACCTTGCTGCTGCTCTGATTGCTTACGCGTTTGTTGTCGTTTTCATTACCATGCAATTATCACCTGCTGATTTCTGGCTAGAAACAAATAGCAAAGACGCAGCCGGCAATTCTTTCAACATGGATTTTGCATTCAATAAAATATTCGGACAAGGCCAGCGCATTATCATTGGATCATTAAGCGCGTTCTTGATTGGCCAACTTGTTGATGTCTTTGTTTTTCAGAAGCTTCGACAGGTAACAGGATCAAAAATGCTTTGGCTACGGGCAACGGGTTCTACCTTGGTATCACAACTCCTTGATAGTTTCGTTGTATTATACATTGCCTTTGCAGGTATCTTTACACACGAACAGATTATTGCCATTGGCATCACCAACTACATTTACAAATTTTCTGTTGCCATCCTTCTGACTCCCGTAATTTATATCGGTCATTCCATGATTGATAAATACCTTGGAAAAGACAATGCTGAAAAAATTTCAGAAGAGGCTAGTCATACGAGTAAGGGATTCTTTTAAAGATTTACGATTTCAGATTTATGATTTAAAGAAGCCATTGGAAATTACTCAATCCAAAACATTCTGAAATCCAAAACTTACTTCGTACATGTTAAATCGTAAATCATCTCCTGATATTATCGCAAATAATAGCTGTAGCAATTGCCGCATTTAAAGACTCTGCTTTTCCGTAACGGGGTATTGTAATTTTATCAGTAATATACTTCTCCAAAGAAGGCGATATACCTTTTGACTCATTCCCCATAACAATCAATCCACCGGTTCCGAAATCGGTTTTATGAACATCACTTCCAGATAGGTATGCACCAAATACCTTCAATCTGTTTTTGCTCAGAAATTCCTCCAGGTCCGTGTAGAAAATCCTCGTTCGGGTGAACGATCCCATGGAAGAGGTGATCACTTTTGAATTGTAAAAGTCTGCCGTCTCCGCTGATGCAATAATTTTTTGGATACCAAACCAATCCGCAGTTCTGATAATGGTTCCTAAGTTTCCAGGATCTTTGATGTCATCCAACACAAGAGCAAATTCATCAGGCAGAACGTCAATTGGGTTATTGAGCCTTTGTCTGGCAATGGCCAGCGTGGTATCATTCGTTTGAAAATCACCCAATCCTTCTAGTTCTTTAACGGACACTTCAATTACCTCACACTTTATCGATCGATTAAGGCCAGATAAAAAATCAGAAGTTCCCAGCAACGTAACGAGTTCAAAATCTGAATCCAGTAATTCGTGCACGCTCTTTGCTCCTTCTACAAGAAAACATTGCTCCTGTTTGCGGTATTTCTTTATTTGCAGGGATTTAATAAACTTAATTTTGGCTTTAGATAGCATTAGTAGCGCTTGAATACTCCGAAAAATAAATATTTTCTTCTAACAATACTCTGCCTCGGGCTAATGCTGTCGGGCTGTTTGGGAACAAAGCACCTGAAAGGTGACGAAAAGATGTTGTTCAGGCAGCGTATTCAGGCTCCAAAGGGGATTAACACAGACGAACTGAATGACTTATACGTTCAGCGAGCAAACCGCAGATTTCTTGGTCTAACGATCTATCACTTAGTTCTTCTTTATTATTGGGGAGAGAAAAACTATACCAAAGAAAAATTCATCGAAAAGAAAGAAGCATCGGACAAAAAATTCAACGAAAAGATTGCTGCTACAACATCAAAAAAGAAAATCGACAACCTCAATTTCAGAAAACTTAAAAAGTCAGACAAGTTTACAAACTACATAGAGAACGGAAACCTAAGGATGCAATGGGGGGAGCCAATATCAATCTACGATAGTGCGAACGTAAAACTTACAACTGATCGATTCGGACAATATCTTTTTTCGAAGGGATATTTTAGAAATAAAGTAGATTCACGAGTAAAAATAACCGGTAAGTTCGCCACCATTACCTATTCGGTAAAACCAGGTGCTGTCCATCGAATCGACACCATACTTTACCAAATCAATGACACAGCCGTTGCACATATTGTGTTTGACAATATTCCAAAAAGTCTATTAAAAGCTCGGGACCCGCTTGATCAAAACATTCTAACACAAGAGCGCGAACGAATTGATTTGCTGCTAAAGGACAATGGCTATTTTGATTTCAGCCGACAGTACATTGATTTTGATTTGGACACTAGTATGCTGAGTAGTCCGTTAATTGTGAGAATAAAAGATCCGGCTAAACGAGGCTATCACAAAAAATTTACAATAGATGATATCACCTTTACAACTGATGCCGGATCACCATTGGCTGGAGAGGAAAGACAAAAGACAAGATTTCACGACATACAATACCAATACTACAGGGATAGTTACAACTTAAGAGTATTAAGTCAACGGGTATTTCTAAAAAAGGGCGATTTATATAGTCGCTCGAATACCTTTAACACACAACGACAACTTGGAAATGTAGAAGCATTCAAATTCGTAAACATCAACTACGACACATCCAATGGAAAATTCGTTGCCAATATTTTTACGAGTCCATTAGATCAATACGAATGGAGCAACGAAGCGGGGGTTACCGTCACGCAAGGATTCCCTGGTCCTTTCTACAATCTTACGTTTCGTAAAAGAAATCTGTTTCGAGGAATGGAACTACTGGATCTAAGTGGTCGCTTTGGATTTGAAGGAGTTGCCCCAGTGAGTAGCGAGGATGATATTTACAAAAGCACAACAGCCGGATTAAATGCAACCATTACCTTTCCCCAATTCATCTGGTTTTTAAAGGAAAGCAGACGCTATAAAATTGCGAAGTTTAATCCCAAGACAAAGTTCACCGCCAGCTACTCATACACCGATCGACCAGAATACAGAAGAACAAATGCTTCGGTCTTTATGACGTATACCTGGTCTAACCAGCGCAAGCAACAATACTTCTTTACCCCTGTTAGTCTGAGTATTATTAAATCTGATCTTGATCCAACTTTCGAAGAAGAACTTCAACGGCAAGACAGCTTAGGTAATTACAGTCTGGTGAACAGTTTCAATCCTTCTTTTGTAAACAGTATGATTTTTGGATCGACATGGAATTTTGGCAACTATGGAAATAAAGAGAAAACCTCAAGCTATCTGCGAGCACAAATAGAAAGTGGTGGAACAATCTGGAACTTCATTAGTCCATCTTTTATTACAAAAAGAGGACTTCAATATTTCAAATATGTGCGGCTAAATCTCGATTATAGAAGAATCGAAGTAATAGACAAAATCACAACGTTGGCATTTCGTATTGATGGTGGCGTGGCATATTCCTACGCCAAAGAAAGAAGTCTTCCCTATGAAAAATTCTTTTTTGCAGGAGGAAGTAATAGCATTCGAGCCTGGCGGCCAAGGAGGTTAGGCCAAGGTTCATTCAAACCACAAACCAGTGAAGCTGTAGGGAAAGACCCAATCAAAAACGGTTACTTTGATTACAGTTATGAGCAGCCCTCAGAAATATTATTAGAAGCGAGCTTAGAATTCAGAAGAAAAATATTTGGGTTTGTTGAAGGTGCCATTTTTGTTGATGCCGGGAATGTATGGACCTTTCGACCGCGGAAAAATATAGTAAATGGAGTGGATGTACCGAATGGGAATTCACAATTTAAATTCAACCAATTTTATAATGAAATAGCCGTTGGTACAGGCTTTGGTCTTCGTTTCGATTTTTCTTTTCTGATTCTCCGTTTTGATATTGGTATGAAAATGTATGATCCTGCTCGCGAAAAAGGAGAACGGTTTGTCCTACGTGATGCACGTTTCTGGAATCCATACGCGAGTAAAAACGAAAATGGTTATACAAACTATAAGGAACCTGTTATTTATAATGTGGGTATCGGGTATCCGTTCTAATCTTGGTTCCAGGTTCAAAGTTCCAGGTTCCTAGTTTTGGACAACATTGAACTTGGAACTTAGAACTTTGAATCTTAATATCTCAACAAATCTTCCAATGCTTTCTTAACTTTATCCGAATTCGGCAACATCATCTTTTCAAGATCAACATTTAGTGGAACAGCAGGTAAGTTCGCAGCACCAAGTGTCCAGACAGGTGCATCCAGTTCTTTAAAACATTCTTTCGAAATTCTTCCAGCTAATGATTCAGCAAAAGAATTCATGAGTGGTTCCTCAGTCAATACAAATGCGCGATTGTGTTTTTGAACAGATGACACAATCGCATTCCAATCCAATGGATTAAGGGTTCTCAAATCCATAATCTCAACACAACCTGCGAATGAGAGTGATGCTTCTTTCGCCCAATAAACACCCATGCCATAGGTAATTACAACACACGATTCGCCTGTTTTTATTTTTTCTGGAGATGCTGCTTGAATGATCGATGCTTTACCCAGGGGAATAATATAATCTTCATCTGGCTCAATAGTTTTTGCATCACCGGTTCCAGGAACCTTTGACCAATACAAACCTTTATGCTCCAACATCACAACCGGGTTGGGATCATAAAAAGAAGCTTTCATCAAGCCCTTCATATCGGCAGCATTGGAAGGATATACCACTTTGATCCCTCGAATATTCAATAACGTAGACTCAATGCTTCCCGAATGATAAGGACCACCACCACCATACGCTCCAATAGGTACGCGTATCAGAGATTGAATTGGAAATTTACCTTTCGATAAATAGCAACTCTTTGAA
>ERZ795059.5681-NODE-5681-length-11279-cov-5.205898_pt1 | contig 11279 bp, 8 predicted proteins | sample MGYA00375143_ERZ795059 | MGnify/ENA primary metagenome ERZ795059 (study PRJEB30188, sample SAMN05720168) | activated sludge metagenome | isolation source: Anaerobic digester | place: USA | collected 2015-01-07 ... | reverse complement strand
TGCAATACCAACCCAATATTTGGACCTTCAGGCGTCGCAATCGGACAAATTCGACCATAATGAGATACATGTACATCACGCACATCAAAAGAAGCGCGTTCACGCGAAAGACCACCCGGTCCCATTGCCGATAAACGGCGTTTATGAGCCAATTCCGAAAGGGGATTGGTTTGATCCATAAACTGTGAAAGTTGAGAAGAAGAGAAAAATTCGCGTAAAGCCGCTGTAATTGGACGAGCATTAATCAATTGCACTGGTGTTACCTGTTCAAGGTCCATCACGGACATGCGGTCCTTAATAATTCTTTCTGTACGCATTAAACCTACTCGGAATTTATTTTGGACTAATTCACCTACCGAACGCACTCGCCGATTGAATAAATGATCAATATCGTCGGCTTCATCTTCATGATTATTTAGCTTAATAACTTGAGCCAAAATCGCAAAAAAGTCTTTAATTTGCAAAACGCGAGTCTCTAAAGAATCCGGAGTATCAAAACCAAAACGTTTGTTCATCTTATAGCGCGCAATCGGCCCCATATCATAGCGTTTGTAATCGAAAAAAGTACTAGTAACTAGCGCTTTCGCATTTTCGGGGGTAGCTAAATCTCCCGGACGAATCTTACGGTAAATAGATTGATAAGCTTCTTCTACTGACTTGGTAGTATCTTTTTCTAAAGTATTTAAAATATAATTTTCCTTACTATTAGCTAAAACTCCTTCAAATTCTTTTTGCATTTTACTCGCAGTATCTAAACCGAAAATTCGCAAAAATTGAGTAACCGGAATTTTGCGTTTACGGTCAATCTTAGCATAAATTACATTCTTTTTATCCGTTTCTAATTCCAACCAAACTCCACGTCGAGGAATGATTTTTGCATTATATTTCCCCGGAACTGAAGAGGAAGCTCCAAAAAAGGCCCCCGGTGATCGAACTAATTGATTAACTACAACTCTTTCAATTCCATTAACAATAAAAGTTCCATTTTCCGTCATCAAAGGTATATTTCCCAAGTACACATCTTGTTCCTTAATTTCTCCCGTTTTCTTATTAATTAACTGTACTCGAGTTTTAACTTGAGTTTGATAAGTTATCTTTTTTTGCCGCGCCACTTCGGCCGAATACTTTGGTTCTTCAATTAAATGCGAAAGGAAAGAAAGCGACATTTTCTTTGTCGAAAAATCTTCAATCGGCGAAATCTCTTGCAATAATTCCGCAATTCCCTCTTTTAAAAGCCATTCATAAGATTGAATTTGAATTTCAATCAAATTTGGCAGAGCAAATTCTTCTTTTTCCGTAAAAAAGTAGCGACCATTCTCTACTTTGGAAACCGGAACAGGTAATTTAGAGACCAGATCAGGAGTTTTTGTGACCATAGCAATAATTTTTTAGATAAACAAAAAATATCCAATTCTACTCTTAATTAGAATTGGAACGATATATATAAAGTGGTGTTTTTCTCATAAATGTGAAGTAAAAGCTCAATGCTAAAACGAAATAATAAGAAGTTTTTTGTGCACTACGAAAAAATGCGCGCGAGTAAGAGTGTCCGGATTTTAATGGAAAAAATTATTTTGTCAATTTTTTTTTGAGTTTTTGTTAGGCATTATCTAATTTCGGCTCAAAAACTGCCGAATTAAATCTTCCGTACTCGCATTTTCTTCGCAATTCTTCAAAAATCCTAAAATCTCGCGTTTATCAAAACCGAGATTTTCGAGTGCATCACAAGCTTCCGACTGAGCTAAACTCGCTTGTTGATAATCTTGCGACATTACTAATTCCCCAATTTTATTTTTCAGTTCGACTACAATCCGTTCGGCCGTTTTCTTGCCAATTCCTTTCACCTGAGAAAGAAAACTATGATCACTATTCGCAATAGCATTTTTTATTTGTTCGATGGGAAAATTGAAAAATTCTAGAGCCGATTTCGGACCAATCCCACTCACCGAATTCAATAAAATAAAAAATTCTCTTTCCTCCCAATTATTAAACCCATATAAACTTATTTCATTTTCTCTCACCGCAGTAAAGACATAAATTTCGCAATCTTGATCCACTTCACTCTTCACCCACAAAGAAATCGGCACCGCTACCAAATACCCCACACCTCCGACATTAACAATAATTTGTGAATTATTCTTATGCTGAACTCTCCCTTTTAAATAAGCAAACATAGTCTAAAATTAAAATTGTTCATTCCAATCTAGTTCCGAATTGGCTTTTTGCCAACAAGTTTTAGCTTTACAACGCGGTTTAATAAAAAAATAAATTAAAGCAAAAATAGGAAAAACTAAAAAGTAACAAAGACTCAAAATTATATAAGTATTAATAATTCCGAGAATTTGGCTAAATTTTAACCAATAACGCTTGAAAATTGTCCAAAATTTCATATTTAAATATTTAAATTTTTTTCTTTTAATTTAGTAATTCCTCGACTTAAAAGCACCCGCACTGCCGTTTCACTTTTATCTAAGACTTTCGCAATTTCGACATTTGATAAATCGTTAATATATTTCAGGATAATCGCTTCTTTCTGCATATCTGGCAAATTTTGAATCGCTTTTTGTAAAATTTGCTGATTAAAGAAATTTTCGGTTTCTTGGCGCGGATCTTCGGCGCTTAAAATATCTACTTCATCTAATTCTTCCAGAATAGTTTTATTTTGGCGAAAATAATCCATCGTAATATTATGAGCAATCCGATAAACCCAAGCACTGAAATTTTGTCCCTGATTTTGGTATTTATCTAGATTTTGCCAAACCTTAATAAAAGTTTCAGCACAAAGGTCTTCCGCTAGCTCCTTTTGATTAGTTTTGTAATAAATAAACCGATAAATTTCATCAATTAAGAGGTCATAAAGTTCCGCAAAAGCCGAACTATCTCCTGCTTGAGATTTTTCTACTAAGCCGTTAATTTGAGTGTGATCTAAAATACTCATGAATCTAAAAGTGAGCGGATTGTAACAAATTTATTTCAAAATATTCAATCTATTTTTATTCAGCATATAAAACGGTAATTTTTATGATCCCATCGGCATCTTGCCCTATCCCGATTCCTATTTTTTGCCATTTTTTTAAGCTTAAATCTTCATTTTCCTGAATATTTTTTAAAGCATCGGACCAGAGCGTATGACCGGCAATAAAGCTGCCAACACTTTGACCGACTCCCCCTTTGCGCAAAGAAGTTTCTAAATTTTCGCCATTAGGATCCGTAAAATCAAAAAAATTATGGTTTGCCATCCGTTCTGACCAATCTTGCGCAATGGCATTTAAAGTGGCGGAAGGTTGAAAAGGATAAGTGCGGTGTAAGTTCACCAAATCCAAGATTTCTTCGCGTTTATTCGGCAAATCTTCCGCTTGAATTGGCTTACTCGCAAAAATTTCCACTACAATTAATTGTTTTTTTTCATTGCGGGCTAAGCCAATTCCCAATTCTTCCCAATTGGGATTTAAGACATTCGCACGATGCACCGCTGATCGCATCAATCCTAGATGACTATATAATAAAGTCTCCGCGAGCGCGATATTTTCTGAAACGGGAGTTTTAATCGCAAAATTATAACGATGAGCATTGGCATCTTTTCCCTCTTTATCCCAATGCGAAATATAATTATTCGTCTCCATGTCATTTGCCCGGTATTTTGCTAATTTTCCTAAATCTTCATTTAAGCTAAGGGGAGAGAGATTATAATTCTGGCGTTCTTTATTAATTAAAGACCACAATTCATTATAACTAGGATTATTTGCCGTCGCTTTTTCCTGATTTTGTTGAATTTCTAAATAATCCGGAATTAAGGGAACTACTCCATCTTCATATAAGGGAACATTAAAAGCCGCTTCCCCACTAGCATGGTTAACCTCGAGCAAATAAGTCCCGTGTTCATCGGGATTAAAATTCCAAGTTAAAGTTTGCGCTGGTGGGATCATACTCTTTGCCTTATTTTGCCAATCTACTAAATTAATCGCCTTAGTATCAATCCCTAAATTTTCTACCTTACCACTGGGGGTAATTAAGGCAATTTGCGGAGAAATTAAATCTAAAGTTTGCATTTTAAATCCCACATTTTTTCTAAACCAAAAGATTGTAGGCCAATTAAGAGCTTCTAATTGTTCCGTTTTTCTGAGCGCAGTATAAAAATTTGCAATCGTAAAATTTTGCGAATTTCCCTCCCGCCACTGAGTTTCCCGATCAATTAAAGCTCCAGAATAACTATAAGCACTATCAACCTGAACTTGGATGAGCCCCGGAGTCCAATCCTTAAAATTCATCAAATTTATCGCCCAAGATTGACGATTATGTCCAAAATATTTAGTCACGACTTGGTCACCTTGCCGAAAGATTAAACGACTTAAATTACCGTCTTGATTTTTCCAGGTAAAGATTGGCCGATAATCCTCGATTTTAAATTCATAATTGTTTGCAATTTGCTGATGACCTACTACTAAATTCTTTTCACAACTAAGATCGATAACTTTAATTTCCGCCAAAAAATTACTACCACTTTCTCCCGGAATTAAGGTTAATTGTTTATCCCCAGCTTTCCCAAAATCTAAGTTAAACTTAAATTGATTATTTTCAATCGGCGCACTAATCCGTTGATATAATTGATCTCCCTTTAAAAAAGCCGTAATTGTTCCCGTTGAAATTTGCGGCGTTTTACCACTTAATTCCACCACCTCCTGACTTAAAAATTGTTTGCGCAAAGGATAATTCAAAGTAATTTGGTGCTTTTGTTCAGGATTAGTAAAAAAATCAGCGGGATAAGTATCCGCAGCCAAGGTCCACTGACAATCCGCCTGAGCTGGAGCATGATCATCAAGTTTTGGAGTCTCCACTAAGCGCAAATTTACTGGGACAATTCCCCGCGAAAGGGGTGCAATTTCCGCAAAGGCGGATTTTGATAAATCAATAATACGTTCCGCCTTTTGGGGGCCTCGGTCAATAATACGCACAATTACCGATTTTTGATTTAAAGTACTAGTTACCTCTACCAAGCTCCCGAAAGGATAAGTACGATGGGCCGCGGTAAACTGTTGCGCATCATATTTTTCCCCACTTGCCGTTTTTTTTCCCTGAATACCATCCCCGTAATAAGTAGCCAATCCTACTTGAACTTCTGTTGCCGGTTTAGCTTTCTGATATAAATAAATTAAATTAGCGAGTTCACCCCGACTTAAATTATGCGCCGGTTGAATTTCTTTTTTCGCATTAGCTTTTAATAGCTGATATTTCTCCGCTTGAATTAAATAAGGATAATACCAAGCTTCAGCATTAACATCGGGATAATCTAATTTACTGGTCACAATTTTATCAATTTTCTCCCCTCCAGTATTTAATATAATTTTAAGAGCTTCCACTAAATTAATATTGTCTTGCGGTCGAAATTTTCCAAAACTATCGCCACTAACTATTCCTAATTCTTGAGCTCTTAACACATAAGGATTAAACCAAGCGCCTAAAGGTACATCGGCAAATAAATTGGCTTTTTCATTTAAATCAACTTTGATTTGATAACTCAAAAGAATAATTTTAGTTGCCTCCGCCCGATTAACCGATTGATCAGGCTTAAAACTACCATCGGGATACCCATTCAAAATCTGGCTTTGTTTTAAATATTCAATCGCCGCATAATAAGGGTGAGAAGAATTAACATCTTTAAAACTTTGGGCCCAAACTAAGTTCGGTATCAAACTAAAAACAAGGCTAAGGGCCATGATTTTTAGAAACTTCATAAGAAAAAATTAAAATCTTTTAAATTAATTGTACGAATTTTTCCAAAGAAAACAAGCTCTTGAATTCTCTTGATGGCTTCGTTATCCTAAGAGCCATGAAAAAAAACTCTACTTTTACCGGCCTAGAGCTCTCCGAACTCCAGTTTAATAAACTCGAAAATTTAGCCCATATCTTTTGGGAATGGAACCAAAAAATGAATCTTTCGGCTTTACGCGATTTAGAGAGCATTCGTTTAAAGCATCTGGCGGATTCTTTATTATTTTGGCCAGAACTTTCTCCCTTAATCCAAGAAAAAAATCTCGATTTAGGGACGGGGGGAGGATTCCCTCTGCTTCCTCTCGCGATTATGAGTGAAAAAGCTTGGTGGGGGATAGATGCTACCCAAAAAAAATTAACCGCCGTCCAAGCGATGGCGGATGAATTAGAATTAAAGATTCAAACTAAAAGCGGTCGATTTGAAGAATTAGCCCATCAAAGCGCCTGGCGATCACAATTTGATTTTATCAGTGCCCGCGCAGTAGCCCCTTGGCCCCAACTTTTAGAATTAGCCCTCGGATTTTTAAAAAAAGATGGAGTGTTTGCCGCTTGGCAAGGACCTTCTTTCCTTCAAGATCAACAAGATTACCCTCAATATGTCAAACATTTTGGCGGCGAAATTATCCAAGTTTATCAAAAAAAACTGGCCGCTGATGCCGATCGTTATCTAGTTTTAATTCAAAAGCAAAAAGATACTCCCTCTCAATATCCTCGAGCCTATTCTCAAATCAGAACTAAAGTCCTAAGGGAATTTGGAAGAAAAAACTAGTACCTTGACCTAACTCACTTTCCAGCCAAACTTTTCCATCGTGTAACTCAATAATCTCTTTTACAATGGGCATTCCGAGTCCCGTGCCATGATAATCTCTCTGTAAGGGGTTGTTTATTTGTTGAAACTTTTCAAAGACCTTAGAAATATCTTCTTTGGCAATCCCAATTCCTTGATCTTTTACTTCGACTAAAATTTGATCTTCTTTCCGCCTTAAGTTTATTTTTACCTCTTTTCCCGCGGGAGTAAATTTATAGGCATTACTCAAAAAATTCGAAAATACTCTTTGCATTTTATTCTCATCCACTAAGCATTTATAACTTTGCTCGGGATCAAAATTTAAACTCAAACTTAAATTCTTTTCTTGAAACATCAATTGGAAATCATTTTGAATTTTCTGCAGCATCACACTTAAATCCACTTCTGTTTTGACTAAATTCATTTTTCCTAACTCCATTTTTTTTAAATCTAGGGTATCGTTAATTAAATTAGACAATTCTCCACTCCGATCAATAATTTTTTGTAAAATATCTTTTTGCTGAGCAGAAAGATTCTCTGCCAAAGTTTGCAATAAAATTGTCGCGTATCCGCGAATAACCGTAATTGGGGTGCGTAAGTCATGAGTAATCATACTAGTAAATTCTCCTTGTTGACGCTGCATTTCTTCTAAATTTTGGTTTTTTAATTCTAAATTAAATTTCAAACTCCGAATTTGTTGTAAATCTGAAAGGTTATCGTAAAAACTTTTAAAATTATTTAATTCCAGAGAAACATCTTTTACGGTCAAAAGATATTGCATTTCCTCTAAAGGAAAATACTGTATTTTTACTTCCCAGCCCCGCAACAAATACTCATTATCGCGCACAATATGATTAAAAGATATTTCTTTTTTCAAATGGGATTGTTCAAAATATTTTTTCATTTTTAGTGGATCAATCCCTAAAAAATTAAAGGGCTGATCACTAATACTACCCGCCGCCATTTTTAATAAATTATGATTGGCAAAGCTTAAAGCTTGATCCTTATTGATCAAAGCAATTGCCAAGGGGAGCTGCTCTAAAAGCGAATATAAAGCGGAAACCGACATATTTAATAAAAAAAATTAAGGAATATAGCGCATTATCAAAGTAAGGTTTTTTGGATTATTTTCAAGATAATTTCCATTTAAATCACGTAAATTCTGAATTTTTAACCGGAATCTTTGTTTTTCTTGCCAGTTTAAATTTGCTGATTTAATCCATAAAAGGTTTTTTTCAGGATCAAATTGCAATTTCTGCAATGGAATATCTGCCTCCGTATCTAAATTCGACAAGCTAAAGTTTTCGATTTTTAAGGTACTTGGATCCAATTCTTCGGACCAAGCTAATTCAATCAAATTTTCCGCCAAAAACTTCTGCCAAACAATAACTGGCGGAGTTACATCATTTAAGATTTCGGCGCGTAAAATTTTATCCCGGAAGATTCTGCCTTCAAAAATTGCCGTACTCTCGTTAATTTTCCAATCACTATCGCCTTGCCAGAAATTATCGAGTTGAGGAGACCTCAAGACGATGCGCCAATTTTCGCCATTATGCCCCGGCATCGGGATCAAGCGAAATTGATATTGCGGCCAGTTATCACTCCGGGGCAGATCATAAGTAAAATGTAAGTAAGCTTTTTCTCCCGGTTGTAAATGAATCAAAGTCCCAATACTAACTAAATTATGTTCCGCTTCGATCACAAAATCTTTTTTATTATCGCCCCAGTGTTTTAAATTAGCGATTCCCATGGGCAAATAAGTCCGCACATAAGCCTGATAAAAATCGGAATATAAACCCTTGGTTCCCGTATGATGAAACTCTAAATCTAGTTCCGCCTTCGCTTTTCCATCATTAGTAAAACTAATGGTATTTTGATAATTAGTTAATAAATAGCGATCTGCCTTTCTTCCTCCAATATTTGCGACATTAATATGAAGAACTTGCTCATTAGTCTGAGGTGTAATTTCCCCCGCCCACTGGTATTTTTGCGCGATTTTTTGCCAATGCCCATTCCGGAAAAAAAGTAAGATATGTTTTTCATCGAGTAAATTCCGTATTTTCCAAATTAAATCATCATAACTCCCCACGTTTTTTACGACTTTTTTTAGCATTAAAGGTAAAAGTTCTTGCATAAATCCCTTCCGCTGAGAAAGCTCATTTTCGGAATGGAGATCAATGTTTTTCGAATAAAACTGGCTCCAATGAAAGAAGTTATCCGCATTAATTTCGCGATTTTCCCATTTCAAAGATCCAATATGTTTAAAAAGAGTTTTGATCACATTGAAATCCATCGCAATTACCCCATCGGGAGTTTTTTTATGAGGAAAAGCCGTTCGGTAAAATTGCGAAACTTGCTCTGCACTGCTGGCATAATCCGGATCCCAGTTTCCATCTCGAAACACCCAGCCAGCATAAAAAGGATCAGTTTGAAAAATTTCTTTTAAAGGAGAAGGTGGATCAATCGGATTTTCCGGATCAGGAACTTGATATGAATCTTGAAATTTTAAGCCATACCAAACACAATAAGCATCTAATTCTCCATAGGCACTAATAAATCCTCCCGTCGGGCGAGCTTCCGAATTATTTTGTAAAACAATTAAATAATGTTTAGGCCCCAAGCACCCCATCAAACTAGGTAATTTGGTCCACCACATCGCAAAGGGACTAGCAATTTTTAAAATCCAAAATAAAACCAAACTCAAAAAAATCCCTAAAAATAGTTTTAAATAAAAATGATAATCTTGATAAAAAGGACGAGAACGCCGAAAAAAAGGCGGTTGAAAAGAAAGTTTCATAATTTTTTTTAACTAAATACATCTTAAAGCCAGAAACTAGTCTTGGCAAATATTTGAAAAATATTTATGCTGTTTTTGTTCTAAAAACATTTTTATGCCAAAAACTTATATTTTAGGAATCTCAGCTTTTTACCATGATTCCGCTGCCGCCTTAATCTGTGAGGGAGAAATTATTGCCGCCGCCCACGAAGAACGCTTCACTCGCAAAAAACACGATGATTCCTTTCCTCAACAAGCCATTAATTATTGTTTAAAAGAAGCGGGGATTGAAGGTAAAGATATTTCGACTGTCGTCTTTTACGAAAAACCTTTTTTGAAATTTGAACGCTTAATGACCAATGTCTTAGCCACTTGGCCGCGCGGATTTAATCAGTATATTAAAGCGATTCCTTTATGGTTAAAACAGAAATTATGGTTAAGATCCGATATTTCTAAAAAATTAGGCATTCCAAAAACCCAAATTTATTTTACAACTCATCATCTTTCGCATGCGGCAAGTTCTTATTTTACTTCGCCTTTTCAGGATGCCGCAATCTTAACCGTAGATGGAACGGGAGAAATGGCAACTACTATGATTTCAAAAGGAGAAGGAAATAAGCTTACTCCGCTCTTAGAAATTGGTTTTCCTCATTCTTTAGGGCTTTTATATTCAACCCTCACAGGTTATCTAGGATTTAAAGTAAACTCCGCCGAGTATAAGGTAATGGGGCTTGCTCCTTATGGTAAAGACAGTTTTCACGAAGAAATGCGCAAATTAGTCGAAGTATTTGACGATGGATCGATTCGCTTAAATATGAAGTATTTTGCCTTTGATCGAGGCCTAAAAATGCATAGTACAGCCTTAGAAAAATTATTTGGCGGACCAGCGCGAGAAAGTGAATCTAATCTGGGACAAAGAGAATTTGATATTGCTCATTCTTTGCAAGTTTTAACTAATGAAATTATGTTAAAACTCGCCCAAAAAGCAAAAGAAGTTACGGGCTCTTCTAATCTATGTTTGGCCGGAGGAGTAGCTTTAAATTGTGTCGCAAATGAAGTAGTTTTAAAATCGGGAATTTTCAAAAATATGTATATTCAGCCCGCTTCAGGTGATGCTGGAGGCGCACTTGGTGCGGCTCTCCAGTATTGGTATCGCGATCATAATTTTTCCGGAATGGATTTTTTCTCGCCTTACTTAGGTCCACAATTTAGTCGAGAAGATATACAAGATTTTTTAGATAAACGCCAAATTGCTTATCAAGATTTAGGCGATGATGAAAACTGTTGCACAACCGTGGCGAAATTAATTGATGGAATTAATGTTATTGGTTGGTTTCAAGGTCGCATGGAATTTGGTCCCCGCGCTCTCGGTAATCGTTCAATTCTCGCTGATGCACGCCGGGCCGAAAACTGGCAACGCGTAAACTTAAAAATTAAATTCCGCGAAAGTTTCCGCCCCTTTGCCCCGACAGTAATGGAAGAAAAACGCGAGGAATACTTCGATATTCAGGTACATAGCCCTTATATGTTATTAACCGCTCCAGTCAAAGTCAAAGATTTTCCCGCAATTACTCATGTCGATAATTCCGCACGCTTACAAAGCGTGAGTAAAACGGAAAACCCAAAATATCACCGTTTATTAGAAAAATATCTCGCCCAAAGTGGAGTCGGCTGTTTTATTAATACTTCTTTTAATGTGCGTTCCGAACCGATTGTCTGTACGCCTCAAGATGCTTTTAATGTTTTCATTAACACCGATATGGATTATCTGGTACTGGGAAATTTTCTCATTGCTAAAAAAGAAAATCTAAAATTTATTGATGAAATAAGCCAAGCTCGTTATCTTCAACAATTTGAGTTAGATTAAAAAGATATTTTATCTGACAGATTCGAGTTCTGTAATACGCAGAAAACTCCCTATCTTAAGTTAGTGAAGTTTTGGTGGGC
>ERZ795059.5678-NODE-5678-length-11283-cov-5.732366_pt1 | contig 11283 bp, 8 predicted proteins | sample MGYA00375143_ERZ795059 | MGnify/ENA primary metagenome ERZ795059 (study PRJEB30188, sample SAMN05720168) | activated sludge metagenome | isolation source: Anaerobic digester | place: USA | collected 2015-01-07 ... | reverse complement strand
TTTTGCACTGGCTAGCGCATTTTCTAGTTGCAACTTTTCATCCATCGATAGTTTGCCCAATAGGTAACGCTCATTGGCAATGGTCACTAATTTTTCGTTTATGATTTCGTTTGTTATTGCAATTTCAAGATTTGAAGAAGCCAAAAGTGCATCAATAAAAAGTGACGCAGCTGTTCTCTTTACGTTTTCAATATCAAAGTTTATCTTCTTTGCAGCGATGCCTAAGCTGAGGGCATTGATTTTTTGTTCCCATTTGATGCTGTTGAATCCGAATATGGGTTGTATGATTCCGACCCTCAAAGGAATACCGTTGAATGATTGATATTTGGAAGTAAAATCATCGAATCTTTGCAAATCTGACTGCACGAAAACGGTACCACCAGTGTAGGAGATTTGTTGGCTTCCATACAAGGATAATGCGGCATTGTTTTGAGAAATAGGTCTAAATAAAATAGATCCGTTTGGTTGAGTAATTCCCCGAGAAGTATTGATATAATCTGGTAAAGAAACCGACAACCCAATTTGAGGTTTCAATGAAGTTTTGAAAAAAGCAAAATTGTGTTCAGAGATTTTTAGTTGAATGTCAGCAACTTTCATATCATACGAAGTCTCAATTGCCTGATTTACAACCTCATCCATCGTCAACAATTGTGGAATTTGGGCTTCAACCAAACCATTCATTAATAAAAGGGCAACAAGTAAAATATAAGACTTGATCATATTTTCTTAATTTCAAAGTCATTTAAATGATCAAAGTCCTTGGTTTCTGAAATGATGATTTCATCACCTGCATTTAAACCAGAAATAATCTCGATGTAGTCAGAACTATTGAGTCCTTTGACAATACTTGTTTTCACAGCTTTACCCGCCCTTACAACAAAAATATCTTGTGTCGGAGCGCCATTGAATGCAGGCCCGTTTTGTACTTTAAGTACATTGGCTTTTTGATCCGTTACCAAGTAAATTTCTGCCCTTAAATTTGGTCTAAGTACTTCATTATTTTTCCCATCAATGCTTACCAAAAACTTGATCGTATTGTTTTCCACTGCAGGAAGGACATTGGATATTTTTCCATCAATGTAATCTTTACCCACTCTCACCTTGGCTGGCATGCCTACAAACAATCTATTTGAGTTTCTATCTGAGGTGAAAGCCTCTACTTCATATTTATCCAGATTTGCAATTTTTACGAGCGTTTGACCTTCAGTAACTCTTCGGCCAATGTCTTTAGAAATCCAAGTAATAACACCGGGTGCAGGAGCCTTCACCGTCGTTTCCTTCAACTTTTTTTCCAATTGTTGCAATCGCTTTCGCTGAATGGTAAACTCCAATTCCAAATTTTTCTTCTCAGTAAAATTGACATTGCGTTTGTAATCCAATTCATTTTCGAGCAACAGTTTTTCCAATTTACCAACTTGTAGTTTCAGCTTTGAAGCCTCAACTTCTTCGTCAGTTCCACCGCCAACTTCTTTCAATCTTTTCTGGTTGCTCACTTGGGTTTCCATCTGATTGATTTCCAAGCCTTTTATTTTGTCTTTATATTCTAAATCACGCAGGTTTTTATCATACTCCAGTTTGAGTTTTTTGATGTTGTTGTTCTTCAACTCCAATTCATCGGCCAATTTTTCATACTCAAGTTTGGTATATTCTTCATCGAGCTCTATGATGATGTCACCAGCGTTTACAGATTCACCATTCAACTTTAAAACAATTCTGATTTCTGTATCTGTAGGTGCATTAATTTCTCTCTCAAAAGCAGGAACAATTTTACCATCAGCACTGATCGTATTGTCAATATCACCCTGTTGAACTTTTGCAGTTATGATTTTATCATATTCAACCGTCGGTTTTATCCATTTGCGTCCATAGAAAAATAAGCCGATCAAGACAATTGCAATCAGACCATACTTGGCCCAATTCTTAAACTTGCTTTTCTTGATTTCCTGTTCGGATATGTGTTTGTCCATCTTTCGAATGATTGTTTCAAAAGTAAGGACAAGCCTTGTTCCAATAATCAAATTATTGACTTACAAATAATTATATATCTATATTTATATAATATTGATCGATTTCGGACACGAAGAGTTTGATTTCGGACAAAAACCGTCAGTATGATTTGATATACGCTATTTGCTCAAGATGGTGATGATGGTGTCGGCAGAAGGACCTGCAAGAAAATGTTTATTATTTACAATCACCACAGGCAATTGAATGTATTCCGTAAAGTTGAATTCTTTAACCTTAGCAAACATTTGTTGTTTATTGGCTTCATTACCATTCACATCGTTGAATGTATATTGCATACCCATGGAGTCGAGGGCGGCCATAAAGTCAGTGCAATGGTCGCAATCACTGCTCCCAAAAATGAGAATCTCATTTTGAACAGATGGAGGCTGATCCATTGTTTTATTTTCCTCTGCAGCAGGTTTGCAGCTCATTTCAAATAAAAACAACCCAATAAATAGCAAATATTTCATCATTCGATAAAGGTAGAAATAAAAGGAAAATTTATCTACCAACTCTATCTGAAATCACACTTTTATTTATTTAAATGCATCTCAAACAGCTTTCTCACTCGTTTTACCAGATTATTTGAAAACTAAATCAATCCAAAAAAAAAAGGAAAGTTTCCTTATTTCATTGAAAAACCTAAATTCCAAGATTCGATTATTACTTGTACCTTCTGCATTTTTTTTAAAATTTTCAGTTTCAGGCAAATGTTCCTATTACATTTGCATACCTTATCCAACTTTATAAGTTGAGCGTTAAATGTCCACAAAATCAAAAATGATGCATTATTCTAAAATATTTGCCGTGCTTATCCTTCCAATTTTTGCAATGCTTTCTTGCAACAAAAATGGAAATATCAGTCCTATTGATCCACAAACTCCCATTGAAGGCAGTAAAGATGTGGCAGTCTGGATGACAAAAGCCAATGAGCAAATGCTGCTTGAAAAACAAAGCAGCTATCTATCTTACGTAAGTTCTCCAAACTATTATGAGACCATTGATGTAAATCCTACAAAGACTTTCCAGACAGTGGATGGCTTTGGTTATACCTTGACTGGGGGAAGTGCTTTCTTGATCAATAGAATGGAAATTACCAAACAACAAAAGTTATTGGATGAGTTTTTTTCATGTGCAGAAAATGGCATTTGTGTTTCTTATTTACGCATCAGTATGGGAGCTTCAGATTTAGATGATCAAGTTTTTAGTTACAATGATATTTTACCTACCAATGAGGATCTTTCATTGTCCAAATTTAGCTTATCGAAAGATACTATCCATTTGATTCCTATTTTGAAAAAGATCCTGGCCATCAATCCTGAGATAAAAATCATGGCAACACCGTGGAGTGCGCCATTATGGATGAAGGACAATAAGCAGTCCGTTGGCGGAAGTCTTTTACAAAAATATTATGGCGTATATGCTGACTATTTTGTTGCTTATTTAAAGGCGATGAAAAATCAAGGTATAAACATAAATGCTGTCACTTTACAAAACGAACCACAACATGGAGGCAATAATCCAAGTATGGTCATGAGTTCGGCGGAGCAAGCAGATTTTGTTGCCAATCACCTCGGACCCAAATTCAAAAAAGAAAATATAAATACAAAAATCATTGTTTGGGATCATAACTGCGACAATCCTTCCTACCCTATAGATGTACTCAAAAATGCCGAGGCTAACCCATTTATTGACGGTAGCGCTTTTCATTTATATAGCGGCAACATAGATGCTTTGAGTCAGGTGCATCAAGCATTTCCTGATAAGAACGTATATTTTACTGAGCAATGGACGGGAGCAAAAGGCAACTTTGCAGGCGACTTCAAATGGCACATCAAAAATGTCATCATCGGGAGTATGAAAAATTGGAGCAAGACCGCATTGGAGTGGAATCTTGCAAATGATGTAACATTTGGTCCTCACACGCCAGGAGGATGCACAGAATGTAAGGGTGCGGTAACCATAACAGGCAATACTTATTCAAAAAATGTTGCTTATTATATCATTGGTCAGGTATCCAAATTTGTTCCAGCGGGCTCAAAAGTCATTGAGACATCAAATTTAGCATCCATACCTAATGTCGCATTTATCACACCCAACGAAAAAGTGATTTTGATCACTCTGAATGAAAGTGAAGATACCAAAATATTCAATATTGGTTTTGGAGGAAAAAAAGCGATCGCTACTTTACCTGCAAATACTGCAGGGACTTATATTCTAAATTAATCCTAAAACCTTTTAAATTAAAGGTTGACTTGAAAAAAAATAAAATTGTTTTTGGATCTATGGTTTTGTTTGGTAGCATTTATTGAACTTTCATCCCTCGTATTCCATCTTTCGTGTTTCATCTCTCTTCTGGAATATTTTTTAAAATTACTTCAGAAGCAATTCTTTTATCTACTTTATTAAAATTAAGTTTTAAGGTGAAACCCTTAATGGTCAGAACCTAATTATTCAATTCCGATAATGATATTTATCATATTAGTGAAAATTGACATGCTAATTATTTACTATTACCAAAAGATTGTCGTTACTATTAAAGTTTGGCAAAGAAAATAATTTTTTGTGCATCACAAACACTCCTCAAAATACCAGATGGCACAAATTAAAAATCAAGTTACAATACATTTATGTCTCAAACACTTCACGCCGTTTATATCTACTTGATGGCATCAATAGTAATAGCAGTAACTATTTATTTAAGCTATACAGGATATACTTATTACGACTTACCAATTGAAGAAAGATTTTACCATCCACAACATCATTGGTTTAAGCCTAGTGGACTTTATGGACAAGGTCTTGGCGTCATTGGGACGGCCCTAATCCTTTTTGGTGTCTCCATTTATATCGCACGAAAACGATATAATTTTTTAGGAAAATTGGTCCGATTAAAATACTTGCTTGAATTTCACATTTTTTTATGCACGTTAGGTCCCATAATGGTACTTTTTCATACGGCATTTAAATTTGGAGGAATAGTCTCTGTAGCTTTTTGGAGTATGGTGGCGGTGGTTTTGAGTGGGGTCATAGGTCGGTTTATATACATTCAAATACCAAGAACGGTGGAAGGGCGAGAATTATCTTTGGCTGAAGTGAAAAACCTGCAAAACGACATGGCAGAGGAAATCCAGCAAAATCCGCATGCAAATGAAGAATTGTTACAAATTATCAAAGACAATAATGTTAAAACTGGATCCTCACGCAACTCTTTTATAAATAACTACATACAGAACAGAAACACACTTAGGAAAGTAAAGCTGTGTTTAAATAAGCATGAGGTCGTTGGTGAAAAAGCCGATGAAATTTTATCTGCAGTAAGAAATGAAATAAACATTTCAAATAAAATTTCAAGGCTTTTAAAAATGCAACAGCTTTTTAAATATTGGCACGTTGCCCATTTACCTTTTGCATTGATCATGTTGATTGTAGTAATTATTCACATTGCAATTACTGTATCATTTGGATACAAATGGATTTTTTAAACTAAATAAATTATGAAAGTCATGAAAAATAAATTACTCAAAATCAAACATTTAAAATTAAAAAACAATTTTATAAAATTAATTAACCAGCAATAATAGACTTTATTGCCCACCAGCAACTAGGCTAGTAAATTAACCAACTAATTTCAACCAAAGTCATGGAAGTACTCATTGAGCAATGGCTCATATACGGAACTGTTACCATCTTTTGTGCTATAACAATTTATGTTTATCTCAAAAAGCAGCGGAAAAATTCTGCAAAAGTGGTCGCCAAAATCATCAAGGCTAAAGAGGAAGGCCTTTATGAACCTATGTCATTGCATCCATATATAGATTCTACTCAATGTATTGGGTGTGGAAGTTGTGTTACAGCGTGTCCTGAGAAAGATATCCTGGGATTAGTTGATAACAAGGCTGAGGTAATAAACGCATCAAATTGTGTTGGTCATGGCGCTTGTTTTCATGCTTGTCCAGTAGAAGCTATTTCTTTAAGAATTGGGACTGAATCGAGAGGTGTAGAACTTCCGCACGTCAACGAAAACATTGAAACAAATGTAAAAGGTATTTTCCTTGCTGGAGAATTAGGCGGCATGGGATTAATAAAAAATAGCATTGAGCAAGGCGAACAAGCAGTTGAAAATATTGGCAGACGGAAATTTCCAGAGATGGAGAACGTGTTGGATCTTGCAATTGTTGGCGCAGGTCCTGCAGGTATTTCTGGTTCATTGACCGCAAAAAAAATGGGACTTTCCTCCGTCACACTTGAACAAAATTCACTAGGTGGAACAGTTTATACTTTTCCTCGTGCTAAGATTGTCATGACAGCACCCGTAAATTTACCATTATTTGGAAAGGTCAAACTGTTTAATACCAACAAATCTGAACTCCTTGATCTTTGGCATAAAGTCATCGCTGAAAATAGTTTGGATATTCAAGAACACACCAAGGTAGAAAGCATCATTCCTCAATCAAATGGTACATTCAAAACAATTACTTCTACAGGCAAAGAAATACTTAGCCATTCTGTCTTATTGGCCATTGGCCGCCGAGGATCACCTAGAAAATTAGCAGTTCCGGGAGAAGAAACACAAAAAGTTGCTTACCGACTTTTGGAACCTGAAAGAATTTTTGACAAAAAAATCATCGTTGTAGGTGGTGGTGATTCAGCCATAGAATCTGCCATGTTATTGATGGATCACAATGAAGTCATTTTATCTTATCGTAGTGATAAATTTTCAAGATTAAAACCAAAAAACAGGGAAAATATACAACTGGCAGCTCAAGAAGGAAAATTAAAAATTTGGTACAATAGTAATCTATTGGATATTTCAGAAAAGACCATTACCCTACAAACTGAGCAGTCTCCAGAAGGCGAAATTATTGAAAATGATTTGGTTTATATTTTTGCAGGTGGGGAACTCCCCACCCCTTTTCTTCAAAAAATCGGTATAGAAATTACGAAAAGATTTGGTCATATTATGAAAAAACACTAATAGTGAATTGAGGATCAGAGGCATATATATCATTTTGATCATTTTGCTCACAAGTAATTTGTTTGGCCAAATTTCACCTGGAGATTTGACAACTGCTCATGCCAAATATGAAGGTATCAGTAATTGCACTCAGTGCCATGTTTTAGGAAATAAAGTTACCAGTGCTAAATGTTTGTCATGTCACATTGAAATTCAAGATTTAGTCAAACAAAATAGAGGATATCACGCAGACAAACTGGTGAAAGGAAAAGACTGTTTTGCCTGTCACAGCGAACATCATGGTCGCAACTTTAAAATGGTACGATTGGATGAAAAGAAATTCAACCATGAGCAAACTGGTTATTCTCTTAAAGGCGAGCACAAAGTAATTGATTGTAGAGAATGTCATAAACCTGAAAACATAGCATCCAAAGAATTGAAGAAAAGGAAAGATACTTTTTTAGGACTTGGCAAAGCTTGTCTTTCCTGCCATGACGATTATCATCAAAAAACACTGTCCAATGATTGTGCTTCTTGCCATGATTTTACCAGGTTTACCCCTGCTCCAAACTTCAACCACAACAAAGCAAAATTTAAACTAACAGGAAAACACATAGATGTAAAATGTGTAGAATGTCATAAAAAAACAATCCAAAATCAAGTAGAAATGCAACAATTCACAGGCATCAAATTTGATGATTGTGTGAATTGCCACAAAGATCCTCACGCTGGACATTTTACAAATAAATGCGCTCAATGTCACATTGATCAATCTTTTTCCTTATTTAATGGTAAGAAGTCTTTTGACCACAATAAGACAAAATTTACATTAAATGGCAGCCATAAAAATGTAGATTGTTTTGAATGTCACAAAAATAACACTACGGCATTGACTGTATTTCAAGATAGAAATGGTATTAATGAAACTGACTGCATCACTTGTCATAAAGATTTCCATGAAGGAAAATTTGGCGAAGATTGTGCGCAATGTCACACAGAGAAAAGTTTTCATAGTTTGAAAACCATGGACTTTTTTGACCACAACCTCACAGATTATCCCTTGGAGGGAAAACACATAAATGTAGACTGCAAAAAATGCCATGCAGATAGTTACGTAAAACCAATCAATTTTTCTGAATGTAAAAATTGCCACAAAGATTATCATGAAGGCCAATTCGTTAAAAACGGCGTTGTTCAAGATTGTAAAACATGTCATTCATTAGCTGAGGGCTTTGATATTAGCCAATTCACAATAGAGGATCATGAAAAAACCAAGTTTCCTTTAAATGGCTCGCATTTAGCAGTTCCCTGCCTTGCATGTCATCAAGAAAATAAAAAGTGGAATTTCAAAGACATTGGCACGCAATGCATTGATTGTCATGATGATGTCCACAAAAATACAATATCAGAAACCATCTACCCGCAACAGAATTGTACGGTTTGCCACCAAACAGAAAGTTGGCAAGAAATAAGTTTCGATCACAATAAAACGCCTTGGAAACTTGAAGGGAAACATACAGCGGTGAATTGTAATGATTGTCATTGGCCAGATAAAAAAGTAGCTATACCTGAAGGTTTAATTTTTAAAACTCTTAAATCTGAATGTAACAGTTGTCATGAAAATATTCATTGTAATCAATTTGCAATTGACCAAATAACAGACTGCAAAAGATGCCATGATTCTGGAAAATGGATTCCTCCTCCATTTTTCAATCACAACAATACAAAATTTGCACTCACTGGCAAACATGCTCAAATTGCTTGTGCTGATTGTCATAAACCGCAAAGCGATAACTCCACCATATTAATTTATAAGATAAATAAACACGAATGCAAAGATTGTCATATGTAATAAAATATATCCATGTGTACCTTCCTCAAATTCTGGAATATGGATTCAAAAACATCACCATAGTGATGGTGCAAAATAATCTTATGCCCATAAATATCAGTGTAAACTCCTATAAATTCGTAGGAATTAATACGATAGCTTTGAGCGAAAGGAAATATATAAAACATTCAAATGCCAATTCATCATTGAATACAAAAATTAAATAATTAAAAATGAAAAACACCACCTATTTTGTAAGAATTGGCATAGCCTATATCCTATTATCATTCTTAATATTTATTGGCTGTAATAATGGACCAAAAGTCATTAAATCATCTGCCTCTTCTGGAGAAAAAGACAAACAATCTTTGCCCGGAATTTTTGCTTCAGAGACAAATATGGCAGCTACTTCACAAAGTCCAATGGAAGAGGAAGTACATACTGTTGTAATCAATGAAGTATTACCTACAGAAAGGTACGTATATCTAAACGTAACGGAAGGGACTGAAAAATTTTGGATTGCAACATCCAAACAAGAAGTGAAAGTTGGAGCAACTTACTTTTATAAAGGTGGTCTCCTTAAAACAGATTTTGAAAGTAAAGAATACAATAGGGTTTTTGATAAAATTTACTTGGTTCCAAGTATTGTAGATGCCAACCATGCCCAAGCTGGAGATATGGCCAATACAGCTGCTGCACCTAGTGCTACAGGGCCTGAAACAAAAGTTGCAAAACTCGTCCCAGGTGCATCTGTAAAAATTGCCGATCTCGTGTCCAATATGAAAAAATATGCCAACCAAACCATCCAAGTTACTGGTGAATGCACAAAACTAAATCCCAACATCATGGGGCGAAATTGGATTCACCTAAAAGATGGAAGTAAGGATCAATATGATTTTGTTATTACTTCTGCAATTCCAGTACCTGTTGGTCAAATGGTAACCATGGTGGGAACTGTAATCCTAGACAAAGATTTCGGAGCGGGATATCGCTATGATCTTATTTTAGAAAATGCAACCATCGCACAGTAATTCATTACTGGTAAAAAATATATATTATTTCAAAACCTTTGATAATCATTAAAATAACAAATAAGTATTAAATCAGAAATACAAAATAATCATACAATCCAATCAGTAGAAATAGATTCAGAATAGGGTTTTAAAATCCTATTCAATTAAGCCTATTTCTACAGATGCTCTCAATGTTTCAGTTCATTCCAATACAATCAATTTTTTTGTACCTACTACAATAAGATTGATAAAAATTATAATTGATAAATGAAAAAAAATTAATCAGGCAATTATGTATAAACTGCCAATCATTATAGGAATCATTTTGTTGGGAATTACCCAACTTATGGCACAATCACCTCATGGTGAATTGTTTGTAATGGATTGCGCTGCCTGTCATAACCCTGATGGTTGGAATATCAATATTGACACATTCCATTTCAACCACAATGCCACCAAATTTGAATTATCTGGAGCCCATAAAGAGGTAGATTGTAAATCATGTCACGGCTCACTTATTTTTTCAGACGCATCTGACGAGTGTATTTCTTGTCATCAAGATATTCACAGTCAAACAGTTGGAAATGATTGCAAAAGATGCCACAATTCTGATAGTTGGGTGGTAAATAACATACCAGAATTGCATGAATCCAACGGTTTTCCTCTCATAGGAATGCACAATAACTTGAGTTGTGTAGAATGCCACATATCGGAATCAAATTTGAAATTCAATAGGATTGGAAATGATTGTATCAATTGCCATACAGATGATTTTAATGCAACCTTACACCCAAGTCACCTTACCAATAATTTCACCAAAAATTGTATTGAATGTCACGATCCCTTTACTCAAGATTGGGCTACTGACAAAGTACATCATGATTTCTTTCCATTAAAGTTGGGTCATGAAATTCAAGATTGTAAGGCTTGTCACAAAGGAAACACATACAGCGATATTTCTGCAAATTGTGTAAGTTGTCACCAATCAAATTTCGAGCAAACCATCAGTCCAAACCACAGAATTGCCGGGTTTACCAATGATTGTGCGGCATGCCATACAACGGATTTGGAATGGAAACCAGCCAAATTTGTGGATCATGATGCGCAATTTTTCCCTATTTATTCAGGACCTCACAAAGACACTTGGAACCAATGTATTGAATGTCACTCGGAGTCAAATAATTTCTCAAAATTCACTTGTACTTCTTGTCATACCAATCCCCAAACGAATGAAGATCACCAAGGCTTAAATGGCTATGTTTATGAATCCTCCGCATGTTTATCTTGTCACCCTAATGGTTTAAAAACAGAAGGTTTTGACCATAGTTCTACAGGATTTCCATTACTTGGTTCACACGTAGGCATTGATTGCAAACAATGCCATACTAATGGTTACACCAATACACCTAACACTTGTGCTGGTTGTCACATACCTGATTACAACGCGTCGACAAATCCTAATCACGTACAAGCTC
>ERZ795059.5677-NODE-5677-length-11284-cov-5.323626_pt1 | contig 11284 bp, 12 predicted proteins | sample MGYA00375143_ERZ795059 | MGnify/ENA primary metagenome ERZ795059 (study PRJEB30188, sample SAMN05720168) | activated sludge metagenome | isolation source: Anaerobic digester | place: USA | collected 2015-01-07 ... | reverse complement strand
CTTCTTGTAGCTGTGACAGAGAAAAGAAAGAAAGAGGAAATGAAGTTCTTCGCGACAGCAATGGAGGCGGCAATATGGACCTGATTTTTCACAAGGGAAGTCCGGGGCGTAAAGGATCTTCAATCCCGAATTCAGATGTCTCGAAGAAGACTTCCCTGCCTAAAAATCTCCTGAGAAAGGATAAGGCTGAACTTCCAGAAACATCAGAACTTCAGACCATAAGGCATTTTACTCTTCTAAGCAGGAAAAATATTGGACTTGATAGCGCTTTTTATCCTCTGGGATCATGCACTATGAAATACAATCCTAAATTTCATGAAACGATTTGTGGAATACCAGAGTTTCAGGAACTCCATCCTCTGCTTCCGCAGTTGCGGCATGGAGGAGCTCTAACTCAGGGAGCCTTGGCGGTCATATACGAAACCGAAAGGATGCTTAGTGAAATACTTGGTTTTTCGCAGTGTACTATGCAACCTCTTGCCGGTGCTCACGGTGAATTGACAGGTGTTATGATAATCGCCGCATATCATGCTGACAGGAAGGATTCAAAAAGAAAAGTGATGTTGATCCCGGATTCTGCACACGGGACAAATCCCGCAAGTGCGGCAATGGCCGGATTTTCCACCAAGACGGTAAAGAGTGCGTCCGACGGATGCATAGATATTGAAGAATTAAAAACCCTCCTCAATGATACTGTTGCAGGTCTTATGATAACGTGTCCAAATACGCTAGGTTTGTTTGATCGCAGGTTTGCTGAAGCGTGTGAACTCGTACACAAAGCTGGTGGGCTGGTTTATTGTGATGGAGCTAACCTCAACGCATTGATCGGAAAATTGAGACCAGGAGATCTTGGAGTTGATGTTATGCATGTAAATCTTCACAAAACATTCTCTTCTCCTCATGGAGGCGGGGGACCAGGATCGGGTCCGGTCGGAGTTGCTGAAAAACTAGTTCCATATCTTCCAATATCAAGGGTGGACAAAAGAGATGATGGGACCTATTCCCTCAAATATGATTTCCCAAAAAGCATTGGATATATAGCTCCATTTTATGGAAATTTCGGCGTCATTCTTCGCGCATACGCCTACCTTTTGACGGTTGGCGGAGATGGACTGGAAAAAATAAGCTTGTACGCGATTCTGAACGCAAACTATGTTAGACAGAAGCTGAAGGCATCCTATTATCTGCCTTATGACAGAATGTGCATGCATGAATGTGTTTTTTCCGGAGAGAAATTCCTTGATAAAGGAATTCACGCGGTTGATATAGCAAAAGCCCTGATAGACAAAGGCTATCACCCTCCGACGATATGTTTCCCACTTATCGTAAAGGAAGCCCTAATGATAGAGCCGACCGAAACAGAAACAAAAGAAGAGCTTGACAAATTCATTGATGTAATGATAGAAATTTCAAGAAAAGCAAGTGAAGAGCCGGAGAGGATCAAGGAATGTCCTTTATCTACGCCAGTGGGACGTATAGATGAAATAACTGCGGCAAGAAAACCTTTCACAGCCTGCATACAGTAAACTTAGATTCCGCTTTCTATCCTTTTTTCGACAGTTTTAAACAAAAGATCCTCATCTTTAGGCATCTCCACTCGAATCGTGTCCTTATGTTTATTTCGGAACCAAGTGTCCTGTTTTCTTGCAAGCTTGATTGTCGCTGAGATTATCCTGTCTCTCATGGCCTCGTAAGTTGTTTGACCAGACAAATATTCTGCTATTATTCCGTATCCTATGACCTGTCGCGCCGTAGGTGAATTTAGAAGACCTTTCTTGATCATAGTTTCAGCCTCCTGGATCCATCCTTTCTCGAGCATTTGTTTCGTTCTGTCTGCTATTCTCTGTTTTAGCTCCTTTCTGTCCCTGCAAATTATAAAGCATAAATTTCTGCCTATTGAAGAGCTATTGTCCCATCTTGTCCTCTGAAGACATGCGGACCTTTCGTTCAAAATCACAAGTTCAGCGGCTCTGAGCATTCTTCTCAAATTCGGATATGTTTTTGATAGGTCTGCCGGGCTTTTGTCCCCTAGAAATCTCTTCAACCTTTCGATTCCGTTGGAATCTGAATATTCCTCCGATAATCTGGAATAGAGTTCTGGATCGGAGGGCAGAGGATCCAAATCGTCGATAACCGCCTTTAAATACATTCCGCTTCCTCCTGCAAATATGGGAATTTTCCCATTTTTTCGGATTTCGTTTACTGCGATTTCTGCAAGATTTTTATATTTGAATACGTCAAGTTTTTCGGATATTTCAAGAACATCTATAAGATGGTGTGGGATCTGTCTTCTTTCTTCTGGCGACGGTTTTGCGGTGCCAATGTCAAGACCCTTGTAGACCTGCATTGAATCGGCATTTATAATCTCTCCGCCGAATCTTTCGGCAACCTTCATAGCAATATCGCTTTTACCTGTGGCAGTAGCGCCCATCAGGAATATTGAGAGAGGTTCAGGCATTTTCCTGGAGCTTGCCTTCATTTGAGAAAGATGTTATAATCAAGAGTATTACGCTGATTGTTATTGCGCTGTCCGCGATATTGAACGCCGGCCAATGATAACGTCCCCAAAAAAAGTCCAAAAAATCAACCACAGATCCCCTGATAATCCTGTCGAAAAGATTTCCTGATATTCCGCCAGCAAGCAACGATAGCGCTATTTTGTTTATATTGCTGTTCCCCGAAAGTTTCTTAAAGTAAAGAATCAGAAACAAAAGAGCGGCTATTGCGATCGCTGTTAGCAAAAATGGATAATCGGAAAGCATTCCCCAAGCGGCACCCATGTTTCTAACTAAGACAATATTGAAAAATCCAGGGATAACGGGAATCGCAGACTCAAGATTGCGCAAGATGATGATCTTCGACATCTGATCGAATATAAAAACAAGAAGGGCAATATTAAGCGGAGAAAAAAGAGAAACCATCGAAAACTCAGTTTTCCGTTGCGACTCTTCTTGTGGGATATTATTGCTCAACGTTCAAATTCTATCTTTTCTGAATTCTCTTCGCGCTTAGATTTGCATTTCACGCAGAACCTGGCGTGGGGTTTTACGTTAAGGCGTCCTTCAGGTATCTGGCATCCGCAGTCGAAGCATTTGCCGTATTCATCGTTCGCAAGCCTCTGCAGGGCTTCATCTATCATTTCCAGATCTTCCATCTCGCCAGTCATTATGTCAAGTTCCATGTTGTGAAGGAAGTTGTCACTGCCGTAATCAGCGAGGTGGTTGGTCATAGTGCTTGAATGTTCCCCTGTCGTAGCGCCAGAAGCAAGAGCTTCTTCCGAAAGGAACTTCACTTGTCCAAGAATATTAGCCCTAAGTGCCATAAGCATTTCGTAATATTTTTTCTTCTTGCCTCTGAAGCTGGCAACGACTTTTGGAGAAATCGGTCCGACAAGTTTGACTTTTATCTTACGGCTTGCCTTTTTTCCGGCCGATTTCTTAATGACCGTTGATTTATTTACTTTCTTCTTAGTGATAGATTTTGATAAAACTTTCTTCTTTGTTTCCGGCTTCTTTGCGGATTTGATTACGATCTTTTTTGTTTTTACAATCTTCTTTACAACTTTCTTTGCTTTTTTATTTTTCGAAGACATTTTTATCTCCTCAATTTATAATATTCCCTACTTGAAGGGCGCAAAATTATCACGAGTAGGGTCAAAATCAAGCCAAAAACGTTTTTTTATTCTTTGAAAAACGTTTTTTAAGAAATACCGTGATTTTTTCCGTTTTTTCACTAAAAGAGGTTTTTTGTGATTTATGATAGATATGCACACGCATAGCCTAGCCTCAGATGGGTCATTTTCTCCATCTGAGATTGTGAAGGAAGCCGAAAAAATAGGCCTTTACGCTTTTGCTCTTACCGATCATGACACGATATCGGGTCTTGAAGAGCTTGAACTTGCTTCCGAGCGGAGGGGATATGCGAGGGCTGTACAGGGCGTTGAGATTTCTGCAAGGCTTGGAGAATCTTCCATACACCTATGTGGACTTTTCATAAACCGTTCTTCGGTGGAGCTTGGCGATCTGCTAAAGCGCGCAAGGGATGGAAGAAATATGAGAAATATCCAAATAACAGAAAAATTGAACGGTTTAGGTTTTGACATTTCGATGGAAGATGTTCTTGGCGTCTCGGACGGGGAATCCGTGGGTAGGCCGCACTTTGCAAAAATTCTAATTAAGAAAGGATATTTCAAAACCATTCAGGAAGTATTTGATAAACTGCTAAAAAGGGGAGAGCCAGCATATGTTGAAAGAAAACTGCCTTCCCCCGGAGAGGCCATATCCGCAATCCATAAATCCGGAGGAATATCAATCTGGGCGCATCCATTTGCCAGGAGAAATTTGAATAGGAGAGTTTTTAGAGAATCCCTAGATTACATAAAAGATTTGGGTCTTGACGGGTTGGAGGCATATTACAGCACCTACGACAAAGGCATACAGGAATACATATGCCAAGTTGCGAAGGAGGAAAATCTCCTGATATCGGGCGGCAGTGATTTTCACGGGGAAAATATGGACGGAGTAATGTTGGGCTCTGGGATGGGCGGGCTTCTGATCCCGGACGAAGTTTTTCAGCCTTTGCAGGAAGCCGCCAGTAAAATTAAAGTAATTGGAGACGGCAGTGCCTGACTTTTCTGCATTAGATGATCCTTATTTGTTCTGGTTTTTATCCGGAATTTGCGCATTTGCTATAGGATTTTCCAAAAACGGTGTGGTGGGAGCCGGCATACTGGCGGTTCCGCTGATGGCCTATATTTTCCCAGCAAAAGCTTCAACCGGAATACTTCTACCGATGTTGGTCGGAGGAGATATCATTGCCGTCTGGACTTTCAGAAAACACGGAGAATGGAAATATATAATGAGGGCACTGCCATGGGCTCTCATAGGAATTGTCGTCGGATGGAAGGTAATGCAAATCCCAAGTTTATCCGCCGATTTTTTCAAATACTTTATAGCTGTGACAGTTATGGCGGTGATAGTTCTTGGAGAATGGCTCGCGATTCAAAGGAAAGATGAAAAATCTCTGAATATCCCGCATTCTATTTTTTTTGCGGCGTTCTTTGGCGTTCTAGGAGGTTTTACCACCATGACCGCAAACGTAGCCGGACCGGTTTTTGCGATATATCTGCTTTCCATCAATCTCCCAAAAGAGAATTTCATAGGCAGCATGGCGAGGATATTCCTGATATTAAACGTGATTAAGATACCATTCAGCGCTCAGCTTGGATTGATAAATTACGATACGCTAATCTTCAATATCACAATGCTTCCTATAACCATGCTTGGAGCGTATTTCGGATTCAAGACAGCAAAAATAATCCCTCAGAAGATGTTCAACTTCGCAGTAAAAATCTTGGCTCTTCTGGCGGCAATAAAATTGCTCTTCTAAAAAGGATGGTGCCGGAGGAGGGAGTCGAACCCTCATGCCCTTGCGGGCGCCAGATTTTGAGTCTGGTGCGTCTGCCAGTTCCACCACTCCGGCAAAAAAGAGAGATAGTATAATACAAATTCAGAAAAATAACAGGAGACGATGCTTTAACAGCTAAATGTTCCAAACTTAAAATATTTTTTCAATCAGTCCTTTTTGGTTGCAGCAACAATTAGCATCGGCCCAACGAAAAAAGCTTTTCCTATGAAATAGATCCCTATCGCCTGCCAAACATATTCCCCGTCTTTCCCCTCCCCAAGCGTAAGTCCGGTTCGCGAAAGTATCCACAGACCCGCTACAAGGCACGCCACAGAAGAAATAATACCGCACGTAACTGCAAATTTTTTCATTTCCGCAAACCTCAGTGAAAAAGTTTATCTCCGGATTAAGATAATCTCCTTTAAGATGGAATTCCAGTTCCCTTGATATTTTTAATTTATCCGCTATCTTGCAAATCAGATACAATGTCCCGAATGTTACCTAATAAGAATTTAAAAAATATCCACAATGAAACCAAGAAAAAATACTCGAAATTCAGCAAGCGCCCATAAAATATCCTTCAATGTTTTTATTTTTGCTTGCGCTTTTTTTATTTCATCCTGTGAAAGCCTGCCCCCGGGAGATCCTCCACAAAATGGAAAGCTGGCGGAGATAATACATACGCCGCTAAACCAAAAAGAGTGCAAGACGGACAAGGACGCAATATCATACATGCTTTCTTCAATCGTTTCCAAATGCGGACCTATCTCGACGGCTTCGACAATCAATCCTCCGGACGTAATAAACGACTTCATGGCTTTTCAAGATGGACGCGTCAATTATATGCCAATGGAACTGTGGAACAACCTTGAAAAAATGAAGATGATAGCCCCCGTTACCGAAAGGGATAAAGCTGAATATATTTTATCAAGTGAGTTTTCAATATCCACGGATTCAGAAGCTAAAAATAAATTTCTGTGGAAAATGGAGATGAAGGAGAGCTTAGAGCAAAACTCCATTTGGGAAGACGAGATCTCCTTCATTATCGAAAACTGACGAACAAAACCCTATCACATGATAAGAACCTACGGAGACGCGCTTAAATTCCTCTCAAATCTTGAATTCTTCGGAATGAAACTCGGTCTTGAACAGACAAGACTGCTTGCGAAATTCGCAGGGAATCCGCAGAACAAGATAAGATTTATTCATGTGGCGGGGACAAATGGAAAAGGAAGTGTTTGTTCAATGCTTTCTTCATCATTGTCAAATGCCGGTTTCAAGACAGGTCTGTATACTTCCCCGCATCTTATATCCCCAAGGGAACGATTTAAAATCGACGGCATTGCAATCTCAGAAAAAGAATTCGCGAAATTCGCGAGAATAACAGAGGAGGCTGTCGAAGAATTGAAAAAGAATGGCGGACAGGCAACATATTTTGAGGCAACAACAGTAATGGCTCTCCTGTATTTCAAAGCAAAAAAAACGGATTTTGTAATATGGGAATGCGGAATGGGGGGGAGACTTGATGCTACAAATATAGTCGAACCAGAATTGTCAATAATATCATCAATAGGCAAAGATCACTGCAATTATTTGGGCTCTGCAATTGCGAAAATCGCATATGAAAAAGCAGGAATAATAAAAAAAGGAAAAACTGTATTCTGTGGCAAAAATATCAAAACCCAAGCAAGAAACAAGATAAAATCAGTGGCAAAAAAATTGTCCAGTCCCGTCATTTTTTGCGACAAGGAGGCGTCTTCCTTGCGTCACGGCAAGTTTTCCAATAGAAAATTTGACGGACAGCTTTTAAAATTTGACGGACGTAATATCCTTACATATTTCCCCGGATTGCATCAAAAAAGAAATATTTCCTTGGTCTTTAATGTTCTAAAGTACCTTTCTGACAAATATAATTTTAATTTTGATCGTGCTATTGAAGGGCTTTCGCATGCTTGTCTTCCGGCCAGAATGACGGTGACGCCAGACCTCTCTCTAGTTGATGGAGCGCACAATCCGCAGGCCGTAGAAGGGCTTGTTGAAAATCTGAAATTTTATTTTAAAGGAGAAAGTTTTTGTATAATATTCGGGTGTTTGAAAGACAAGGATGCAAAAACAATGCTCAATAAACTTTCTACTGTGGCAAAGGAATTTCGTTTTGTTCCTATTCTCGCATCAAGGAAGGCTTATGAACCCAAAGACCTGAAACATATCGCAGAAAGGACAGGATTGCCGGCAAAAGCATACGAGTCTTTGGGCTCTGCTTTGTCTGAAAAAAGCGAGAGAAAAGTAATAGCGGGGTCTTTTTATCTGGCGGGAGAGGCTTTGAAGCATTATTTTACCGGCGAAGAAATAATAAACTGGAGAAGAAAATGAAAAATATGCTTATCACATGCCTGCTCTCATCAAACATAATACTGTTTTCCATCAGCTTGCCGGCGGAGGAAGCGAAGGTAGATAAAGTTCAAGACTTGTTGAAACAGCATAGAACATGTTTGACAGAGCTTGCCAAACTTAGAGAAAAGGCGATTTCAGACGATAAGGATTTAAAAGAAATTCACGGTAAAATAATTGAATTGCATTCCCAACTGGCGGAAAAACTCGACCAGATCCCAGAAATAAAGAAGCTTAATGATAAAATAATAGACCTCGAAAAAGAAATAGAAACGGAAAAGTTAAAAACCGAGAAAAGCAACATTTCAATAAACTGAGATAGGATGCCGGAATGAAGAATATTCTCGTAACAGGCGGAGCCGGATTCATAGGAGCCAATTTCGTAAAGTACTTGCTTCGCAAACAAAGGGACATTCTCGTAGTAAATTATGATGCCCTCACTTACGCGGGAAATTTGGAAAGCCTGTCAGACCTTCTCGAAGAAAAAAGACACATATTCATACACGGAGACATAAGAGATCAGTCTAAAATAGAAAAAACCTTGGTCGAAAATCAAATTGAAGGAGTAATAAATTTCGCGGCGGAAAGCCACGTTGATAGATCTATAGATAATCCGGGGGAATTTATACAGACAAACGTTGTGGGAACACTGAATCTTCTTGCGACCGCTAGAAAGCTTGGGATAAAAAGATTCCTGCAGATATCCACTGATGAAGTATATGGTTCCCTGTCCTCCGAAGAAGCGGCCTTCACAGAGGACACACAGATCAGACCCAATTCTCCTTACAGCGCAAGCAAAGCATCGGCAGATCATCTTGTAAGAGCATATCATCATACCTTTGGCATGGATACATTGATAACTCGATGCTCAAATAACTACGGGCCTCTCCAGTTTCCAGAAAAAATGATACCGCTATGCATAAATAACGCCTTCTGCGGAAAAAAAATACCTGTCTACGGAGACGGTATGCAAATAAGAGACTGGCTTTATGTTGAAGACCATTGTGAGGCGATATGGAAAGTGTTTTTAAAAGGAAAAAGCGGAGAGGTTTATAACATTGGGGGAGACAACCAAATGACAAATATAGATTTGGTTAGAACCATATTGAAAACCTGCGGAAGGGACGATTCTCTAATAAGTTTTGTAAAAGACAGGCCAGGCCATGACCGTAGATATGCGATAAATTTTTCCAAGATCAAGAAGGAACTTGATTGGAAACCAAAACATGACTTTGCTTCAGGAATCGTCAGCACAGTAAAATGGTATTCAGAAAATAGGGAGTGGCTGGATCACCTGACCAGTGGCGAATATAAGTCCTACTACGAGAAAATGTATTCCGGGAGATAAGGCAAATCCCAGCGATTTTTCACAGGGCGCCGCGATTAATATAGGTTTACTTTTTCGACCATATCCTAGTGTTGAGGGAGAGTTCCTCAACAATTCCCGCCGATACGTTTATGAACGAGAAATATTCCGCAAGGGTCTTGTTGTCGCATACTGGAGAGAATATTCTCGGTTCAAAGAGATCCCTGTTGCAGCTTATCGCGAGAAACAGTTTTGACCCCACAAATGAAAGCGATATGTCTCCCCGACAAAGTTTTTTGGCTTTTTCGTGGAAGTCAATTATTTTCCGCATCAATGCGGGAGAAAGAATGTATCTCGCCTCCACTTGGTCTGTTCCGTATACCACGAAAAGCTTTTCAAAGTCGGGATCCTCCAATTTTATAAGTTGATCCCTGCTCATGTTCCAAGATTGCAATGTCTGACCTATAAATCCTAGGAATTTTTCCGCAAAGTCCGGCAATATCACAGTTCTCCCTTGAAATTCCTTATTGAAGTCCGATATCACAAACATTCCCCTGAATATGGTATGCCATTGAGTCCTTTTGTGCCCCTTTGAATCAGTATGTTCAGTCTTGTACTGGGAATGAACTTCTGAAAATTCTATCTCTGTTTTATCTATCTTTCCAGATATGTAGTCCTCGCTGCTATATCTGTCGGGAATTGTGGTAAAAATACCGCTCATCATATATTTTGACTGGGCAATTCCGCTGGCGGGCTGGTACGAAAGCGAAGGTTCCACGAACTTCACTATTTCCCCTATTACAAGTTTCTTGTAGGCAAGTTTGTATTCGTCAAAAAAGGGCTTTATCCGGAAAAGATACTGACATAAGCACGCAACAAAGCCTATCAGCATGAATCCTAAGAAAAAAATCGTGCTGCCAGCTAAAATTGAAACGATTGAAAGGAAACCGAACAATATAAGAATCCCGAACAGAAAGAAAATCCTTCCTGAAATCAATTTGCGTTTGTTCTCAAGAGGAACACAGCTCTCCCTCATAACGCCTTTGGCGAAAATCGCAAATTCATCATGGGTCTTCATTTTGTAAAATTCCACACAATATAGAAATAAAATAAAAGCAAATAATGTTAAAGTTAGCAGGCTTTCCATGCAAGGCAAGGAAGGCGTAGCATATGCGCTAGCCGGGTAAATTAATTTCCGTAAACTCCAAAATCACGCTCATAAGAGCATCAAGAGTAAATTCCCATCTTGTATTTAATGAAAAAAGAAGAAAAGTATGACCATGGCGAAATTTATTCCAGATGAAATTGTTGATGAAATAAGAGCGAAAAATGATATCATAGATGTCATTCAGAGCTATATCCCCCTTAAGCGTGCAGGTAGTTCGTACAAGGCCCTTTGTCCTTTTCACAACGAAAAGACGCCTTCGTTTAATGTGAATCCCACGAGACAGATGTTTTATTGCTTTGGATGCGGAAAGGGCGGAGATGTGGTCAAATTTGTGATGGAAAAGGAAAACGCCGATTATCCCACAGCTCTCCGAATTCTTGCGGATAGGTCGGGAGTTACAATTCCAGATAGGGGTGGAGCCCAGTCCGGCCCCGGCAAAAATCGCAAAGACAGGCTCTACAAAATGCACGAAGAGCTTTCCTCCTATTTCCAAGAAAACCTTTCCGGTGGCAAGGTCGCCCCAGTTTCGGAATACGTCCAAAAAAGAGGTATAGGAAAAGATACCGTAGACAAATTTAAGCTAGGAGCGGCACCAGATTCTTGGGATGATGTCCTGAAACTGCTGTCAAAAAATGGATACTCTGAAGAAGAAATGATAGAGTCTGGACTAATATTGAGAAATCCAGAATCGGGAAGAATATATGATCGTTTCCGGAAAAGACTTATGTTTCCGATTGCCGACGAACAAGGCAGGATTGTAGGTTTCAGCGGCAGAACTGTTGAAGAAGCCGAAAAAGAAGCAAAATACGTGAACAGTCCGGAGACTCCGATATTTAAAAAAAGTAGAATACTTTACGCTCTGGATAAGGCGAGAGAAAACATAAAAAGAAAAGACTTCTCCGTACTCTGCGAAGGACAGCTCGATGTGATAGCCATGCACTCCGGAGGAATTGACAATGCCGTGGCGCCGCAAGGCACAGCCTTCACCTCCGAACAAGCGGGCATATTGAAAA
>ERZ795059.5673-NODE-5673-length-11286-cov-6.048794_pt1 | contig 11286 bp, 11 predicted proteins | sample MGYA00375143_ERZ795059 | MGnify/ENA primary metagenome ERZ795059 (study PRJEB30188, sample SAMN05720168) | activated sludge metagenome | isolation source: Anaerobic digester | place: USA | collected 2015-01-07 ... | reverse complement strand
TCCATTATTCGGTCATCAATACAGCCATATGTTTATAGATTTTAGAAATATACACGATAAATTTACTAAAAATTTGGGTGTAGATTATTTCGAAAATTCTCGTTTGGCGGTATTAACACAACAACAATACTCAATAGAAAATCCATATGGTTTTATAGGATACGATTCGTTAACTTGGGGTATTACTGCATGTGACGGACCGGGTGAAAACTATAATACCGAAAAACAAAAATTTTTATGGTATGCCGGAAGAGGAAGTTCTGGAAGTATTTATAATTATTTTGATGATGGTACTATTGCCCCTACTGCCTCGGCTTCATCAATTGTTTTTGCACCGGAAATAGTGATTCCTACAATAAAGAATATTTTAGATAAATACGGAAAAAAAGGTCTATGGGGTAAATACGGTTTGAAAGATGCATTTAACCCAACAGCAAACTGGATAGCAACCGATTATTTGGGAATTGACCAAGGACCGATTGTTTTAATGATTGAAAATTTTAAAAACGGTTTTGTTTGGAATTATACAATGAAAGATCCTATAATAAAAAAAGGATTAGAAATTTTATTTAAACATTAGAATAGTATATTATTAATTTAATAAATTTGAATAAAAGGTATTTAAAATATATTTTAAATACCTTTTTTATTTTGATAATATGGCTTAATATTTGCTTCATTAAAGAAAACGGTTATTATATGATTAAATGGTTAAACTCAACCCTAAGAAATAAAATACTTTTTGGTTTTTTTACCGTTCTTTTGATAATGGTAATAATAACATTATTTGGTGTTTATAACTTTTATATAATAAATCAATCTTTAAAAAGGACGATTGCACAAAATCATAGTAGTATTGTTGCAGCTGACAATATGGGAAAGGCAATTGATAAACAAATTTTAGCAATTAATTTATTTTACGGTGATGATTTAATTAAAGGGGACAGTTTATTTAAAGAGGCAAAAACCGAATTTGTATATTGGTATTTAAAGGCTAAAGAAACAGCGTTTACTTCCAAAGAAAAAATTTTATTGGATAGCTTAAACTCTGATTATATAGAATTTTTAAAGAAAACTTATTCTACAAAATATTTAGATAAATCAGGGAGATTAAATATTCTTGGATTTGATAGAAAGAATGAAGAGTTTTTACGAGATATTAATAGAATAAAACAACAATGCTACGGAATTTTTGATATTAATAATAATATTTTAAAAGGGATAATACAAAAAACCGATTCCATAATAGATTCTACAACAAAATTTTTAGTAGTATTTTTAATATTTGGAATAGCATTCAGTTTGTTTTTTAGTATAAAATTTTCTAATTATTTAATAACCCCATTAAAAAATTTGATAAAAAGTATTCGATTTATTGCAGAAGGAAATTTTAGCGAAAAAATTAAAAACAACTATCCGGATGAATTGGGTAAATTGGCAATTGAGTTTAATTCAATGAGTAGTAAACTAGAAAAATATGAAAAAATGAATATTGATAGGATGCAATATGAAAAACAAAAAGCCGATACAATAATAGAGAGCATTAATGAACCGGTTGTAATAACTGATGAAGATTTATGTATTTATAAGGCAAATAAAGAATTTTTAGATTTTTTTGAATTTAATGTAATGAATCAAAATTTAATGCATTTGCTTGTTGAAAATAAGTTTTTTGAATCTGAACAAGTTAAAAATTTGAAGGATAACACTTTAACTGATATAATTATAGTAAATAATAAAAATGTGAGAACCCAGTATTTTAAAATTATCAGATCACTTGTTGAAATTACCGATAGCTCACTTTCGGGATATGTGTTTGTTTTTCATGATATTACGCGTTTTAGAGAAATTGATAAACTTAAATCGGAATTTATTGGCAAAGTATCGCACGAGTTGAAAACTCCGTTAACTTCGATGGGAATGGCTTTAGGAATAATTGAAGATGGAATTGTTGGAACATTTACAACCGAACAAAACAATATAATTACAGCAATAAAAGAAGATTATACAAGATTAAAAAAATTAGTACATGAAATATTAGAATTAACAAAGTTGGAATCGAATAAAATACACTTAAATATAGCCGATATAGAAACAAAAATGTTAATAGAAAGTTTGAAAAAAAACTTCTTTTTTCAAATTGAAGAGAAAAAAATATTCTTTGATTTTAAAATTACATCCGGAGCCGAATATATTAAAGCAGACTATGATTACATAATAAGAGCATTAGATAATATTATGGCAAATTCCATCAAATTTACCGAAAAAGGAGGTAAAATTGAAATAAAGGCATATTGTGATGATTTTAATAATTATATTTCGGTAAGTGATAACGGAATCGGAATGAATCAAAAAGATATTGATAGAGTATTTGATAAATTTGTTCAAATTAAAGATAATATACCCGGAAGTGTAGGTTTAGGTTTGTCGATTGCAAAAGAAATAGTAGATTTACATAAAGGTGAAATACTTGTAAAAAGTGAGATTGGAAAAGGTAGTTGTTTTATTGTAAAACTTAATAGGAACTAGAATGCAAAAAGGGAAAATTGCTGTTATTGATGATGAAGTAAATATTTTAAAAATGATTGACTTATCATTAAGTGCAAAAGGATTTCAAGTGGAAATATTTTCAAATCCCTTGGATGCTTTGAAAAGATTTAGAGAAACTTATTTTGATATAGCTTTTATTGACCTTAAAATGCAACCAATAAACGGTCTTGAAGTACTTTCGGAATTAAAAAAAATATCTGCTGAAACAACAGCAATTATGATGACGGCTTATAGCTCTATAGAAACAGCAGTAGAGGCAATAAAAAAAGGAGCTTATGATTATATTGCAAAACCTTTTAATAATAAAGAGTTTCAATATTTTGTTGATCGTGTTTACGATTATCATTGTATGAGTAAGGAGTTAAGAGATTTAAAGTTACAAGTAAACGAGCTTTATAGTAATGATGATATAGTAACACAAAATGGCAAGATGTCTGATATAATAAATATTAGTAAAGATATTGCTGATAGCGATATTCCGGTGTTAATTGAAGGCGAAAGTGGTACCGGAAAAGAATTAATGGCAAGGTTTATTCATCAAAACAGCAATAGAAAAGATCATCCATTTATTGCAATAAATTGTGCTGCTATACCTGAAAACTTATTTGAGAGCGAACTTTTTGGTCATGCAAAAGGTTCATTTACAGGTGCCATTAAAGACAGAGTAGGGCGTTTAGAGATGGCAAATAAAGGAACAATTTTTTTTGATGAAGTTGCAGAATTACCAAAGCCAATGCAGGTTAAATTATTAAGATTTTTACAAAATATGGAATTTGAAAGAATTGGGGAAAGTTTTACAAGAAAGATTCAAGTTCGAATAATAAGTGCTACTAATAGAGATATAGAAAAAGATCTGGCTTCAGGTGATTTACGTGAAGACTTTTTTTATAGAATCAGTGCCGTACGATTGAAACTACCGCCATTGAGAGAAAGAAAAGAAGATATTCCGGTATTATTAATTCATATGCTGAATAGAGGAGAAAGTGATATTAATTATAGTGTTGATGCAGAAACCGTAAAGTTATTAATGCAATATGACTATCCGGGGAACATTCGTGAATTTGAAAACGTAATAAGAAGAGTAAAAGCTCTATCTAAAAAGGGGAATATTACAACCGATTTATTGCCTTTTGAAATTCAGAACATCCAGAATAAAACTTTCAAAACTGATATACCAAAACTTGAAGACCTTGAGAAAGAACACATCCTGAATGTACTAAAAATAACTTCAAATCCCAAGGAAGCGGCAAAAATTCTGGGAATTTCGGAAACTACTTTGTGGCGTAAGAAAAAGCAATACGGAATTTTGTAAATTTCAAAATGAAATAATGCTAATTACTTATAAAGTAATAAGTTAGTATTCTGCATTTCAAAATGAAATTAACAATAATGAAAAAAGATTTCTATTTGAAATGATTTTTAATAATTTATGGTATTAGAGATTAGGTTTATTGCAATTTATCAGCAAAATAGATTATATTTTTATATAAGTAATGCAAAGTACCCATGTACTAATACTTGCAAAATATAAATAACCTTTCACGAATATTTTATTAAAGGAATTAATTTATTAACATTTAGTTATTGATGATTTAAATTGAGCAGGTGGGTAACTTTTAAATTTTAAAAAATTTTCCGAAAATAAATTTATTATTTCCCTTTTGTTAACGTTAATACAAAGTCATGACTTTTTCTAAACAATTATTTTATAATTTGTTATAAAGATATTGCTGATAATTATTCCTACTTTATATTAATTGATTAAGTAAGGAATTTATAATTATTAACAATAGTAAAACTTAAAAGTTAATAAAAATTATTTGTTTAAGTATTAAACTTAAAACAAATTTGAAATTATTATACCGGTAAAAAAATGTTTCTTTTATAGATTAAAACATTTTGGCACATCCTTTGATTTTTAGAACAAAAAATTAAAAATATATGAAAAATAATCCTTGGCATTGTATCTCTTATGGTTTAAATATACCGGAAATAGTAAATGCAATAATAGAAATACCCAAAGGCTCTAAAACAAAATATGAACTTGAAAAAGAAAGCGGGCTTTTGAAAATGGACAGAGTTTTGTTCTCATCAGTTCATTATCCCGCCAATTATGGGTTTATTCCTCAAACATTATCAGAAGATAATGATCCTTTGGATATTTTAGTACTTTCATCAGTTACTGTTGTACCAATGTGTATTGTAGAAGCGAAAATAATAGGATTAATGACAATGATTGATGAGGACGAAAAGGATGATAAAATAATAGCGGTAGCAAATAGTGATATGTCGGTAAATTATATAAACGATGTATTAGACTTACCGCCTCATACAACTATAGAATTAAAAAGGTTTTTTGAAGATTATAAAAAACTTGAGCATAAACGTGTTTTTGTTGAGCAGTTTTTGGGTAAAAAAGAAGCTTATAAAGTAATAAGTCAGAGCGTAGAAAATTATAAGTTAAATATATTAAAGACAATCAATCAATAAAAAATCAATAGGAGAAAAAGTGGAAACTAAAAAAATCAAAAATGCATTTGCGGGTTTTGCAGCTATAGCAATTCCTGTAATTATTGTTACGGGTGTACTACTTTATATGTTTGTATTAGGTAATCCTCAGAACTTTCAAGGAAATAATCCGATGAACCACCCTAAACCGGGAAACTATTTAGGAGTGATTTATAAAGGCGGAATAATTGTGCCAATATTGTTGTCAGTTTTAATGATGGTAATTACATTTTCAATTGAAAGATTTATTACAATAACAAGAGCAAAAGGAAAAGGTTCAGTAGCCAAATTTGTTATGAACATTCACAGTTTACTTTCAAAACAACAAATTGAAGAAGCAGTAGAAATGTGTGATAACCAAAGAGGATCTGTTGCTAACGTGGTTAAATCAGGTTTAATTAAATATAAAGATGTAATTAAATCGAATGATTTGAGCAAGGATCAAAAAATTGTTGCAATCAAACAAGAAATTGAAGAAGCTACATCTTTGGAATTACCTGTTTTAGAACAGAATTTAGTAATATTGGCAACTATTGCACCTTTGGCAACATTATTAGGATTATTAGGTACGGTTACTGGTATGATAAAAGCTTTTGCAGCCCTAGCCCAAGCCGGTGCACCAGATGCTGCAGCATTATCTAATGGTATTTCAGAAGCATTAATTAACACTGCATTAGGTATCGGTTCTTCTGCATTGGCAATTATATTTTACAATTACTTTACTACAAAAATTGATAAAATTACGTATAGTATTGATGAAACAGGTGTTTCAATTGTACAGAATTTTGTAGCAAATCAGAAATAAGATTAATGAGAAAAATATGCCAAAAGTAAAAGTTCCGAGAAAAAGTACAAGTGTAGATATGACTGCAATGTGTGATGTTGCATTTTTGCTGCTAACATTTTTTATGTTAACTACACAATTTAAACCGGATAATTCTGTAATTGTTGATACTCCTTCATCAATATCGGATATTAAACTTCCTGATACGGATATTATGAATATAACAGTTACAAATGACGGAGTTGTTTACTTCGGAATAGATAATAAAAATTTTTCGCGCCAAATGTTAATTGAAAGAATAGGACAAAAATACGGAATTGAATTTACCGCAGCCGAAGTAAAAGCATTTGAGCTTACTTCAAGCTTTGGTGTCCCTATAAATCAATTAAAAGGGTGGTTATCTATGGATGATTTTGAGAGGAAATCTTTTAAACAACCCGGAATTCCGGTAGATTCAACAAATAACGAATTAGGAATATGGATAATGCAAAGTAGATTATCAAATCCTAATTTACGTATAGCAATTGCTGGTGATGGTAATTGTACATATCCTGTAATTAAAAAAGTAATAAATACTTTACAAGATAAAAACGTAAACAAATTTAACTTAATTACCGATTTAGAAGCTAACCCCAATAAAATATAGGAGATTATTAAATGGCTGAAATGAACACCAATGACAAGTCTCACGGTAAAAAAGGGGGAAAAAAACGTGGTAAAAAAATGTCAACAAGGGTGGACTTAACTCCAATGGTTGACCTTGGATTTTTGTTAGTAACATTTTTTATGTTAACAACTACCTTTAGCAAGCCACAGACAATGGAAATTAATATGCCGGTAAAACCAAAAGGTACGGAAATAACACAAGAAGACCAAAATGCTGTTAAAGCTTCTAAAGCATTAACAATTTTATTGGGGGAAGATAATAAAATTTTCTATTACTCCGGAGTTCCAAGCAAAGAAATTACGCCTGAAGTAACTGATTACTCTACCGAAGGAATTAGAAAAGTATTGTTAGAAAAAAACAAAGAAGTAAATGGCTTAGTTGTTTTAATTAAACCGACCGATAGCTCATCTTATAAAAATGTAGTAGATATTTTGGATGAAATGAATATTTCGAGTATAAAAAGATATGCTTTAGTAGATGTAGCACCGATTGATTTAGATTTAATTAAAAACCTTTAAACAAAATAAGAATTTATTATGCAAAATAAAGTTGATTTATTGGAATTAATGTTTGCGTATAAAAACAAAGAGTATGGAGCATATCTACTCAGGAGAACATATAAATTTTATATGTCTTTGGCAATGTGGATAGCAATAATACTTTTTGTTACAGGTACTAGTGCTCCAATAATTATTAGCAAACTTAAACCAAAAGACGAAATAAAAATTGATAGAAAAAAAATAATTCAGATAACCGAGCTAGCGGAACCTCCTTCGATAGGAGAGAAAAAAGAAGTTCAAACAGTTGAAGCACCGCCTCCTCTCAAATCGACTATCAAATTTTTACCTCCGGTTGTTAAACCGGATGAAGAAGTAACTGAAGAATACATTCCTACAGTTGACGAACTCCAAAAGGTTGATCCGGGAGCCAAAACTCAAGAAGGCCAAGAAGGAGGAGTAGATTATAGTCTTATTGAAGTTGAAGAAACAAAGGAAGAAGAAATTGTTGATGATAGACGTGATGAAGCTTATACTTACGTTGAAGAGATGCCCAGTTTTCCCGGAGGTAATGATGAAGTTATGAATTTTATAATTTCGAATATTACTTATCCTGAAATTGCAAGACGTGCCGGTGTTAACGGTAGAGTAATGGTACAATATGTTGTTGAAAAAACGGGTGAAATTACAAACGTAGCAGTTCTTAAAGGAATTGGTGCCGGTTGTGATGAAGAAGCTGTAAGAGTTGTAAAAATGATGCCTAATTGGAAACCTGGAAAACAAAATGGTAAACCTGTAAGAGTTAAAATGGTAGTTCCAATATTATTTAGGTTGCAAAACTGATGATTAACAAATATAGTTTTAATTTGAAGTTTTTAACCGGATTAGTAATGTTTATAATTTATTTAACCGTTGGAGGACTAATTATTTTTTCAGATGTGTTGGTTAAAATTAGTTCCTTAACGGTTAAAATTACGTTTGGGGTTGCTATTATATGTTATGGATTTTTTAGGTTATATAGAGCAATTAAGGTTAACAGAGAAGAAAACGTGGATGAAGATGAAAGTACTGATTAATTTATTTATATTAATAAGTTTTATTTCATGTAAAAATGAAGTTGAACAAGTGTTGGATACTCCAACCTCGGGAGAGATTACGATAAGCGCGGATGAAACGTTTTTACCAATAATAAACTCACAGATTAATACTTTTGAAAGTTTATATACAAATACAAAAATAAACGTAAATTATATTCCGCAGGCTTATGCATTTAAGAACTTATTAATGGATAGCAGTCGTTTTATTATTGTTTCGCGTCCTCTAAACAAGGAAGAACTTAAGTATTTTAAGAACTTAGAAATCGTTCCTACTCAAACTAAAATATGTTACGACGGACTTGCGTTAATTACAAATAAAAACAATCCTGATACTAATTTAACTTTTGAACAAGTAAAAGCTATTTTTGAGGGAGACTTAACCGAATGGAATGAACTAAATAAAAGTTCTAAACTTGGTAAATTAGTAATTGTCTTTGATAACGCAAATTCCGGTACTTATCAGTATGTTAAAAATAGATTTCCTAAAGCAGATAGCAAGAGATTTTATTCCTTAAAAAATAATAGAGACGTAATTGAATATGTATCTAAGAATAGTAATGCTATAGGAATAATAGGTGTTAATTGGATTAGTGATTTCGATGATAAAAATACTCAAGCATTTTATAAAACAATTAATGTTGTAGGTATAAAATCTGATATGCCCAATACAGATCCAAATATGTATTATAAACCCTATCAAGCCTATATTGCACTTAAAATCTATCCTTTATATCGTGAAGTTTATATAATTAGTAGGGAAGCAAGAACGGGACTTGGCACTGGTTTAGCAGCTTTTATAGCAGGAGAAAAGGGACAAAGGATTTTTCTGAAATCAGGGTTAGTTCCGGCAACAATGCCTGTTAGATTAATCGAAACATATAATGAACAGTTGTAAAAAAGAGTGAGATATGAGAAATAAGAATTTAATTTGTAAATTTATTTTGACAATTGTTATGATCATTTTAACAAAAGATACTATCTTTAGTCAAAAGTTAGAGGACATAAAAAAATTATATAACAATCATAAATTTAATGAAACCGAAAAACAATTAATATTATTGTGTGAAAAAGAAAATAGTGCTACAAACTGTTTTGAGGCGGGCAAAATATTTTTAGCATTAAATAAAGTTGAAACAGCAAAAAAGTATTTTGAACAAGCCATAGTATTAGATAAAGAAAATTTAAAATATCAGTTGGGAAAGGGTTTTATTGCATTAAAAAATAATGATACTACAACAGCTCATTCAGTTTTTAATAATATTGTAGAAATGGATGAGTTTGAAACAATGGAAATTTATTTAACAATCGGAGAAGCTTATAATTCTTATTTATTGCAAAACAATAAATATGCAATTAATTTATTAAATAATTATAAAAATTCAAAACATTATAAAAAATCTGTTGATTTCTTTTTAATAATGGGAAATCTCAATTCATTGGGTTCAAATGCTTCATTAGCAATTGAAAACTATAATAACGCAATCTATCTTGATGATGAAGTGATTGAACCATATTTGTCAATTGCCAAAATATATCAAAAAATTAAAAATTTTTTGGATGCAGAGAATAATTTAAAGATTGCACTTGGTCTTGATTCTACTTATGCCCCAACACATTTGGAATATTCCGAATTTTATGCGAATATAAAACAATATGAAAAAGCAGTAGGCAGTTATAAAAAATATTTGGAATATTCGGAAGTTACCGAAAAAAAGAAAGCAGAATATGCAACATTATTATTTCTTGCCAAATCTTATCGTAATTCAATTAATGAAATTAATGAAATAATAAATACTCCATATTTTGATAAACAGATAAGTCATATATTAGCATATAATTACTATTTTGAAAATGAATTTAAAGAAGGAGTAAAAGCTTTCGAAAAATATTTCAGTTTAGTTACAGATAATGATATTACGGCAACGGATTATGAATACTTTGGCAAATTAAATATGGGTGCAAATAATGATTCCTTAGCACTAAAAAGTTTAATAAAAGCTGTTTCGATGGATACAACAAAAAATATACTATACGGAGAAATTGCTGGATTATATTTTAAAATGAAAAATTGGAACGAAGCAATAAAAAATTACAATTCAAAACTAAAATATATTGGCAAGTTATCACTAAAAGAATTCTTCGATTTAGGTAGATGTTATATGATTAAAAAAGAATATAATTATGCCGATTCGACCTACACTAAAGTTATTGAGATTAAACCTGATTTTCCGTTAGGTTATCTGATGTGTGCAAGAGCAAAATCGAGTATTGATACTACAAGTGAACTGGGACTTGCAAAATATTATTACGAAAAATTTATTGAATTGGCTGAAAAATCATCTACACCAGAAAAATATAAGCCGGATTTAATAGAAGCTTATTCATATTTAGGATACTTTTTTTACATAAAAAAAGATGATAATGAGTATGCTTCAACATGGCAAGAGTTATTTAAATATAATTGGAATAAAGTACTTGTTTTAGATCCAAATAATGTTCAAGCAAAAGAAGCATTAAAGACTGTTAAGTAATTAAAATACCCGGAATGAAAAAACACGAATAACCTCCGGAAAGCTTATTCTCTAATTAATTCAAACCGGGTATTCCTTATATAAAAGGAAGTATAAAAATAATAAAATAATAAAATATTTAAAAGTATTTAAATGGAAAATTTAATAAAATTAGTTTATTTAATTTTAATTTCTGCATTAATTTCTTTCTTTGTAGCTTTTATGATAAAAAGTATAATGTGGATAATTAAACTAATAAATAAGTCGAAAGAAAGTGCAAAAGAAGGGCATTATTTTTCAAGTCAGAATGTGGAAAACATACAAAATGAAGCTGGAAATACCGATAAAGAACTAGAAATTCAGGCAGTTATTGGATTAGCTTTAAACATGTATTTTGAAGAACATGAGAGCATGGAGAATTTTAGATTAACAATTAATAAAATTATTAAACCATACTCTCCCTGGAGTTCAAAGATATACGGTTTAAGAAAAACACCGAGGAGCAATTGAGGTAATTATGAATTTAAAAGAAGTTTTAGATTTGTTTCAAGGAGTATCAACACTATTTAGTTCTGATATTTCAATAGTAATTACTAGATTGTTTTTAATTGGATTGGGTGGATTATTGGTTTACTTGGGAAAAAAGGAAATATTAGAACCTTTATTAATGATA
>ERZ795059.5668-NODE-5668-length-11290-cov-5.063373_pt1 | contig 11290 bp, 5 predicted proteins | sample MGYA00375143_ERZ795059 | MGnify/ENA primary metagenome ERZ795059 (study PRJEB30188, sample SAMN05720168) | activated sludge metagenome | isolation source: Anaerobic digester | place: USA | collected 2015-01-07 ... | reverse complement strand
TACTCAGGCCTACTCAGGGTTGTATGAAATTGGGGATTTGATTCCCCGAGCTTCGCACGGGGCTATTGAAATTGAACCCAGTCTGGGTTCTATCCAATTCGCCACATTTTCCGACCTCTGATTTCAAATTGTAGGTTTTGATAAGAAAAAACATTGACACAAATTCTATTAAGTGCCTATTTGGAAATTTACTTTCGTCTTTCTTCTTTCATCTTTATTCTTCTAAACTATTGTATCATTGTATTTGCAATTAATGTGTAATTATGTCTATTCAAACAGAAGTTGAGTTTTTAGGAATTAAACAAATCAGTGAAGTAGTGGCTACGACGCTTGCAAAAATGCGTGAGTATGCCCAACCGGGAATGACCACATGGGACTTGGACCAATATGGAAAACAATTGTTGGAAGAAGCGGGGGCACAATCTGCTCCCATGCATGATTATGATTTTCCGGGTTATACTTGCATTTGTGTGAATGGACAAGTGGCGCACGGCATTCCAAATAAAAAAACCGTCATCCAAACAGGAGATTTAATCAACATCGATGTGTCTGCACTTAAAGACGGATTTTATTCTGACAATGGCGGTTCATTTGTATTGGGCGAAGACAAATTTGGACATCAAGAGTTGGTCGGTGCTTCTAAAGAAATACTTTTTAAAGCCATCAACGCCATTTCAGGAGGTGTAAAAATCAATGCCATCGGTCACATCATCGAGAGTGAAGCGAAAAAAAAGGGTTATAAGGTAATCAAAAACTTGGCTGGTCACGGTATTGGAAGGGCATTACACGAAGAACCTACCGGCATTCTCAATTATCGGGATTATTTAAACACCCAACGATTCAAGAAAAACAGCGTCGTTGCCATAGAAACTTTTATCGCTACCAAATCCACCCAAACCATCACCACCAAAGATGGATGGACCATGGTCGGAAATAAGGGTGGTTTTGTTGCACAACATGAGCATACCATTGTGGTCACAGAAGCCAAGCCCATCATCCTCACCCAAGCCAACGGTATCTGGAATTAAACCTAAAAAAAGCCCATGACCGAGCTAGAAAAAATGTTGGCAAGCCTTCCCTATGATTCCAGAGATCCTGAACTATTGGCGCTTTACCTTCACGCAAGGAATTGGATGCAGATTATCAATGTAAGTGCATTCAATCAAATAGAAGAAAGAATATCTGCTTTTGAGGCTTTGTTGGGAGCCATTGGAGCTGATGTTTGGATAGAAGCACCATTCTATTGCGATTATGGTCGCTTTATCAGTGTTGGAAGTGGTACATTTATACACATGAATTGTACGTTTATAGATAATAATTACATCACCATTGGAAAAAACTGTCTGATCGGACCCAGTGTGCAAATCTATACCTCCAACCATCCCCTTAAAGCCAGTGAACGATTGGCTCCAAATGAAACCGGCGGGATGTCTTATGTTTCTTCGTCCCAAGCAGTAACCATTGAAGATCAAGTTTGGATTGGTGGTGGTGCAATCATTCTGCCTGGAGTCACCATTGGTGCAGGAAGTACCATTGGTGCGGGCTCTGTAGTGAATAAATCCATCCCAGCAGGCGTAGTTGCGGTTGGAAATCCATGCAAAATTTTGAAAACACTATGAGTGTTTCTGAAAAAGTATCGGACAATTTTGCCATAAAAACGGTGGCTTGGAGCATGGCCTCCAACTTTGTCTTGGCCATCATCAAATGGTTGGCAGGATATTTTGGCCATTCCTATGCTTTGATTGCCGATGCCATCGAATCGAGCACTGACGTATTCACTTCTTTTTTGCTGATTTTAGCATTGCGTTATGCCAATAAGCCGGCCGACGAAAATCACCCTTACGGACATGGTAAAGTAGAACCACTCGCTACTTTTCTTGTTGTTTTATTTTTAATCTGTTCCGCAGGTTTGATTGCCTACCAGAGCATCATCAATATCCAAACGCCACATGAATTGCCGAAGCCTTTTACTTTGATTGTGCTCGCTGGCATCATCATTTGGAAGGAATTGTCTTTCCGATACGTCAATAAACAAGGAGAAGAAAGCCACAGTACATCCTTGAAAGCTGAAGCTTGGCACCATAGAAGTGACTCCATTACTTCATTGGCTGCGTTTTTGGGAATATGTTTGGCCTTATACCTTGGCAAAGGTTATGAATCAGCCGATGATTGGGCTGCCCTACTAGCAAGTGTATTGATTTTATATAATTGTTTTCTAATTTTCAGACCTGCTTTGGGAGAAATCATGGACGAACATTTCTACGATGATATCGTTGCCCATGTCAGAACAGTTGCCGTTACTGTACCTGGAATCATAGGGACTGAGAAGTGTTATATCCGCAAAGCCGGAATGAAATATCAGGTGGATCTCCACGCCATTGTTGATGGAAATATTACGGTATCGGAAGGGCACAGACTAGCTCATGATTTGCAAGATTCGCTCATGGAACAAATCCCGGGCATCGCCCACATCATTATCCACATCGAGCCGGATAAGGAATAAATTTTTAGGCAAAAAGGATTTTGTCTATTCAAATCCTGATTATATTCAATTTTCACTTGAAAATCGGACAGACGAAAGGCCTTTCGTCTCTGCCAATTCCCATTTTAATGAATTTTAACCTGACAATGATAAGGGCGAAATGCTTTTCGTTTCTGACAATTCCCATTTTAATGAATTTTCACCTGAAAATCGGACAGACGAAAGGCCTTTCGTCTTTACAAACCCCTTTATTTTGATGAATTTCCACAAAAAAACATATGGCCGAAAAGCATTTTCCCCCTACGAATTCTAAAAAATATTATTTCAAAATTTAACATTTATGTCCTTGACTTATATACATTATCTATATATATTTGCTTAAAAAAGTAAAATACCTCCCCCCAACAACAGGAATTTTACTTCTTAAAAAATTATAATCACTTGAACTAAAGAATTTCCTATGCGAAAAACTTTACTCCTATTTCTATGCTTATTACTTTGCTTTTCTATTTGCCACGCCCAGATAAACATTGAGACAGAGACGTTGTCTAGCCCATCATTTTGTAGTGGAAAATTAATAACAACTACCAGCATCTCAAACGATGGCAAAACTAAAACGGAGGCATTCGTCTTAGAATTTGACAGTAATGACGGTGTACTTATTTCACAAGGAGAAACATTGCTCCCTGAAAATGTAATTTTTCAATCTCCAGATGTTTTGATCATTCCAGCAATGGCACCTTGTGAAGTAATAAACATTGATTTGGTATTTTCATTGCCAATTTGTTTTCAGAAAAATGAAACCTGTTTAAATATAAAATCCATTCATCAAGAGTCCCTGATTTGTTCAAAAGTGGAACAAGAGTTGTTTGCTATCAATGACCTTCAAATTAGAAGTCAGGGAAATAAAAAGTACATTAGAACATTCAAGATTTCCAACATCGGAACTACCTCATTTGACAAAATATTTCTTCGATATTCAGCTACAGGCGAATACCAAGTTTTAAGTAAAAACTTTGGAGATTATGATGGCAACTTTGATATTTTTGATGAATCAGATTTTGTGCAAATTGGGAATAAAGATTCTCAAATTGATCCAGGAGAGGAAATAGAGATAAATCAAATATTGCAAATCAATCAATGCACATCAAACATCATTGATTCCTTGGCAATTGTAGTGGACTGTGGGTCAGGACCTTGCAAAGAAACCTATAAACAAGAAATGACCATTTTTCATCTGTCAAATGTGCTTAATGGTTTCAATTTAAATACGCAAATTACAGCATATGAAAAAGGATCAGATTGCCGCCAATTAGTAATGCGCGGATTTGCTGTAGGTGTTAGTTTGGATTATTATAGAAATTTAGAATTTTTGATTCAAATCAAAAACAATGGTAATATTTCAACAGCCGATAGTGTGAAGTTTATTCAATCGGGAACTGTTATTTCGGCAGGTAATAATGATACCATTTCTATTAAAACATTGAGCGTTGAAAATGATCGACTTGTAGCAGAAGATGGTGATGGAAAATACAATGATCTTGCTTTAAATGATACTCTATTTTTTGAATTTTATACCAATTTACAAGACGAAATAAGTCAGGAAGCAGAAGTGACAGCCCTTGTATTCTATGAAAATGAATGTGGTAATAAATCATTTGGGAGAACCGTGTCTCGAGCAAATTTTGATGCAAATTCCAGAGTCACAATAGGTTCAAGACTGGATTTGACCAATGATTTCAATAAAATTATCAGACATCCATACGATGGAGATACTGCCAGAATAAATATTACAAATAATTTCCCAGTTTTTAATACCTGCGAACAATTTTCTTATGATTTGCAATTTATAATTCCTCCAACATTCAAACCTTTGGGAGACAGTCTTAAATACATTGTTAGATCGACAACAACATTTGATTCCATCATAGCCGAAATGGGTGGATTTCCTTTTTCCACCACCTACACCTATGGCTCATATCCCTTTACTGTATTTAATGATACCATTTATATACATTTTGATGACAGAAACACAGCTCAAAGGCAATTTTTTTTAGATTTAGTAGCCACGGGAGGAGCTAGTTATCCAATTGGCGATGCCTGTAACAAATGTTTCCAACCTGACAGCACTCAAATTATTTTTAAATCTTCTTATAAATGTCAGAATAGCTGTATAAATGAGATAAACCATAGTAACGAGTCAAACCCACAAATCATCTCTGGTAATACTTTTGTGTCGTATGCCACCAAAGCAGATAGAAATAAAATAGAAAAACCTTTGTGGCTCATTGACTCATCCTATATGATTGTAAAAACGGGTATTTATGAAGATAACTTCGCAAATAAGCCAATCGAATTTGGCATTAATTCAATCATTTCTGGTAATGATGACTTGGAAGATGTTGCACTCGTTTTATATGATGGCGATTGCAATTTAGAAAGTTCGGATACCATCATTTTTAGTGCTTATTATTCCGATAAGGACAATTATTTTTCAAATTTTGACGCAAATGTTGAATTAAAATTATTGAAAAAAGATGGTACAATCATCCGTGAAATACTTGCGCCTTACAGAATAAGTGTACCTGCTATATCGGTGTATGAATTGGTGTCAAATGTTCAGAAATATGACTATGATCTTACAGCATTCATTCAAAGTAATAACATGACCTTAGGCGATTCTTTGTATATCACAAGGATATTGAAAGCTAACACAACATTCAATAATCAAGTCAGAAGCAGAGCTCATGAAATAACCTCTATAGGAACAGAATGCTCAAAAACTTATGGTCAAAAGTTGCTTCAAAATTTCAACAGAGCTGCCCCAAAATTGGCATTAGATATCAGAGCATTTCGGTCACAACGGTATAGAAATGAATGGTTTACGCTTTCCAATGACCCATTATCTCGATTGGTAATGGATTTCAACTTTTTGGCATATTATTCAAAAGAGAGTAATTATGAAGGTTATAAATCTTTAGTAGTTCCTACAAATGTCACCTTTACCATTCCAAGACAATCATTTCTTCAAATAGACACTGTAAAAAATGAACAGATAAACACGAGATTGCCTACCAGAAGTTTTAATATTGGACAAAATATAGACTATGAAATTGATTCTATAAAATTGGTAGATCATTCTCATAGCCTCAATGAATATTACATTCCCATGCGATACCTGCATTACCTCAACCAAGACGATACCATTCCGTTTACTTACAATTATAGAGAAAAACAGACCGATGGATCTTATTTATCAAAATCATTTTCAACGAGTAAAATAATATCATCCATTAAATATCAATACCTTATACAGGACAAGGTTCAAATCAATAAAGTAGATTCTGCTTCGTGGCCAATCATATATACTCATGAATCAATCAATGATTTAATGCAAACTGGTGAATTACGAGATCCAAATTCCTTTATTTTACAAAATAACTGGGTGCTTATAAAACCTTCTTTATCGAATTTGACACTCACCTTATACGACAGAGATAGAGATTCTGTGATTAATCCAATTGCGACAAAAGATGGCTATTTTTTATACCAATTTGATAGTCTACAAATTGAAAGAAAACTGGAGCTAACTGCAAAAAATTATAATTGTCAATCATTAGAAATTGAATATTATACGGCTTCTTGTTCAGAAAATCCATTAAATTATTTGGATTTTTTCATATCCAATGCTGGCGGTATTTTTAAGAAAAATACTTTGAGGGTGGTTGTACAAAATCCTACTTTTGAAAGTAAGTTACAAGTAAGATCCATTAATATACAAAAGTGTGGAGAGATACGATTGACGGGTAGTTTCGTCAATTTTACCAACAAATCAGCCACCGTGTTAGGAATCGTAATTGAAAGACCAACAGGTTTCACCATTACAAAAGCTGAAACATTCAAAAACAATAACCTACAAAATGTATCTATTTCACAGGACACCATGTGGTTTAGTTCTTCAATTTTGCTCGATGGTTCTGGCAACGATTCTCTAAAATATTCCATAGATGCGGCCATTCCTTGTCCTTATTTTGATGAACAGGAATTCATGGTGACTTTACTCCAACTAGACGATTGTGGCAATGTCGTACCTTTCCCTGTTTTACTGAAACCAATAAATCTTTTCCCTGATGCTGTCCAAACTAATGTAAAATTTGGAATAGAGTTTCAAGCAATTTCAGGGAGATGTAACGAGCAAGTAACCTTGAATACCACAATCAGTCATGGAAGTGACCTGTCTGCAGGGGATGTCATCCTTTTGACCCCACCAAGTGAGGATCATTTTTCCAATTTAATTCCAAAGGTCGACCCTAGAATTGCAAAAATAAGTATTGAAAACAACCAATTGGTAATCAATTTATTAGAACCATTGGCTGCTGGAAACACCTTGGCATTTTCTGTGGATTATGAAAAAAATTGTAGCCTTTCTTGTGAAGCCACAAATTGGTCAATAGACTATTATAAATCTGAGGAATTGGATTGCAAAGCGGACTGCTTCATATTGAGCAAACACCTCACAGAATCATTGCTCGTCGATTTCTCCCTGGATTTAGCTGGTTTATCAAAAGATACAGTTTGGAGTGATCTATCTGGTATTCATTTTGAATTCAAATCAAATGGAAAAACATACAATGACACGGTGCAAGTCGAATTGTATTCTGATGTGGATGCAAATGGGCAAATAACTGATCAAGACATTTTATACAATTCTGGAAATGTTTTACTTTTTAATGATGTTGATGGAAATCCATACTTGCTGTTTACAAGTTCCAATTCAAGAGCTTGTAATTTGTTGGCTCTAATTACAGCTGATTGTTCTTGTGATACTTTGATTTTTGATTTCGTTTTACCCCAGGCAGAACCGACACCTATTGTTTACCCTGTTTGCATACTGGATCCTTTGACCTTCACTTTACCCAATCTCAATGCTCAGCAAGTTGTCTGGCCAAATTCCAATTTTCTTTCGGAGACGAGCAGAACTGGGGCTGTTTATACCAACCCTGAAATTACTGCTGACGACACAGTGAGGATACAATTTATTGATGAGTTTGGTTGCACCTTGACTTTCCCACTGGTTTTCACTCCTGGCATCAAAGACTTGGAGGTCAATATCATAAAACCTGAGAACTGCGACGCAGATGCAGCTTCCAAAATTACATTAACCACGCAATCCATGCTCAACAACGTTTCCATCAATGGGGTGATGCAAGATGATACTGCACAACTGTTTCTGCCAGCTGGCGAACATATCCTAGTCTTAACCGACAATCTCAACTGTATGGTTCAGCGCACCATTTCCATCGATACGCTTTTGAATCCCCAAATACAATCCATCATTGCTGTAGCTCCAACTTGTTCTGACGGACAGAATGGAACGGCAACCATTTCCTTATCATTTGATAGTGAACGCTTTACATACTTTCTTGACAAACAGCCAATTGATACGCTCTTTACCAATCAACTATCACCCGGAACCCATTTATTTGAAGTGGTAGATTCGCTTGGATGTAAAGATAGTTTGAATTTTGAAGTGCTCAACAGAATGCCTTTTCTTGCCAAAACCGACTCATTGGAAGCTATTTGTGACGGACTCACGGTGGATTTTAGTAATTTGATTTTTGAAAATGGAACGGCACCCTATAATTATAGTTTTGATAGCATCGTCTTTACCGACCAAGTGAGAACAACTTTAGATGTATTTAATGAAGACACAACCCTATTTGTGAGGGATAAAAATGGTTGCACAGTCAGCTTCCTTGTGCATTTAACAAACAAGCCTAAAAGCTATTTAGAAGTATTTACAGATACCGTGCTCGCTTATGGGACGGTTCTAGAATTGGGCATCCAAAATCCGGCTGAATTTCCCGACTTAACTTGGATCAGTGATCAAATGCTTTCTTGTACCTTTTGTACAAATCCCACCCTCGTTGTAGAGGCATATACTTCCATTTTATTAAAAGGTTTGGATGTAGATCAATGTGAGGACAGTGTCAAAATTGAAATCAGATTGTTGGACATCAATTTGGAAAATTTATTTCCTAATGTCTTTGTTCCTTCATCTGGTTCTGAAAATAATGTTTTCAAAATTGAAAAAAACAACCTCATTCATTCCATCGAAGTATTTAAAGTTTTTGACCGATATGGCAACTCGGTATTTCAACAATCCAATGCTGACGAAGTGAGTTGGGATGGCAATTTTGGTGGCAAACCATGTACTGAGGGTGTTTATGTCTTTCAAACCTCGGTTATCATCAATGATAAAGACAAAACTCAAAAGAATTTCACAGGCACCATAACCTTGATCAGATGATCTTTTGAGGAAAGAGGTTTTGACATGACCTAAATCATGTTTGGTAATCAGAAAATCGCTGGAGCCTTCTAAAACACTACGAATCTCATTATGCATGTTTCATGACCTTGATCACTGAAGCGAAGTAAACTATGGCCTTTATCTATATTTGTTGCTTATGTTTTTAAACAAAATATTTTGTGAATGGCAACAAATAATCTGCATACTTTTCACATTCCTGTCATGGGTTTGGCATTCACCATAGATACTCCCATCAGAGTGGCGAATTATGGGATATCTTCTGTTATTTCGATTGCAGACGATGAACTCATTGAAAAAATGAGAGCATTTTATAGCAAGAAATTTGGTATTCCTTATCAAGAAATTCCACAAAAAAAGCAAGATCACCGCGCAGAAAGAATTGCGGCTTATTTGAATTTGGTAGACCAGATTGTAAAAGATAAATTCGAAAAATTCAAAATAGAATTAGCAGAAAACAAAGCATCATTGGAAAATTATGTTGCAATGTTGCCCGATGAGTCTGCAGTCAAAAAGGGATTGGAACTTTTGATGAATGACGAAATTGAATTCAAAAATAATATCAAAATTTTCCTGGACGAGCACTTGATTGTTGGTGATATTGATGTGAATATCATGACCAAAGTCGACAAGGACAATTTCATAAAAGAGGAACAATTACCTGTTGAATATAATGACGCGCACGCTGCCCTTCGGGGATTTGCCAACAGTAATTTGAATTCTTCTGTTGTGCTTTCAGCAGGAATGAACCCTAGGTTATTTGTCTATTTCAAAAATTTTCCTGCCTTCTTTCCTGATTTAAATGATCACTTAGCCAAGAAAATAATCTTGAAAGTGAGTGATTTTAGGTCGGCCATGATACAAGGAAATTTCTTGGCCAAAAAAGGTCTTTGGGTTTCTGAATACCGCATAGAATCTGGACTCAATTGCGGTGGTCATGCATTTGCAACAGATGGATATTTATTGGGACCAATACTGGAAGAATTTAAACAGAAAAAGGATCAACTCGTACAGTCAGCCCATGATTTGATGGTGAAAGCTCTGGAGCAAAGTGCAATGCATGTTCCCGCTAAACCTTTGGAATTAAAAATCACTGTACAAGGTGGCGTGGGCACTGCAGAAGAACATAAATTTCTACTGGACGAATACCAAGTCGATTCAGTTGGTTGGGGATCTCCATTTTTATTGGTTCCAGAAGCTACTTCAGTGGATGTAGAAACCAGATCATTACTGATGAATGCCAAAGAAAAAGATTTCTATTTGAGTCATATTTCACCCTTAGGTGTACCTTTCAATACAGTGCGGGGCACTACCAATGAAATCATTAAGCAACATCGAATTGACGAAAACAAGGCAGGAAGTTCTTGTCCGAAAAAGTTTCTAGCTCTGAGCAAAGAATATGGAATGGAAGGCATTTGCACCTCTTCACAAAAATTTCAAGCGTTTAAATTGGCTGATTTAGAGGCGCTCAAAGACGGTATTTCAGCTGAAGTCTATGATAAAATGAAATTTGACATTACTGAGAAAGCTTGTCTATGTGTAGGCTTAGCCAATGCCGCATATCTGGAAAACGACATCAAAATCAAAGGTCAAGCTCAAGGTGTTGTCATTTGTCCTGGACCTAATATGGCTTATTTTGACAAAGAAGTATCATTGTCAGATATGGTAAAACACATTTATGGAAACACAATGGTCATGACGGATGATGATCGTCCTAACTTTTTTATAAAAGAATTAAAAATGTACATAGACTATTTGGTTCACGAAATAAATGGAATAACAGTAGATTTGACAACTGCACAAATAAAAAAATGGAACGCATTCAAAAATAATCTCTTAGAGGGAATTGAATATTATCAGGTTTTATTCTCCAAAACAAGTTATTTCAAAGAAGATATAAATACCATTCAAACCCAACTTGATATTTATAAGGCTAAAGTTGAGGCTATTGAGATTCCGGAATTAGCATTGGTTTAGCCTCACGAACCTTACAATTGCTTTCAAAGAACTGCTTTGATCATTTGCTCAATTTGACGTGAATTACTTCAAGTACTTTCTGGCTCATTTTTTGCAATCTAGGTAACTATTCAGCTATTCGATTTTAAATCAAAAAATTAAAGACATTTTTGATCAAAATTGGACATGGCTTTAAAGTTACAATATTAGACGGAAATGGAATTTTTCCAAATCAACTTTCGTTTTGGGTTTATGATCAACAAAATAGGACAAAAGTTTATGTTCAAAAGCAAACATATCTTACTCGTAGCATTTGCCTTGCTTTGTATTAGCGGTGCTAGTCAGAACTTATATCAATTAGAACCCCTTTCCTGGTTACCTGCAAACGCGAGTGTTTCACACTTGGCAGCCAACAAAACTGACATTTTCATAGGCACCGACATTGGACTATTTACCAGCACCGGAACTGCTGCGGTTTTAAAATACCCTGGCGGCGTATCTGCATTGACCGCTGGTGATAAAGA
>ERZ795059.5657-NODE-5657-length-11302-cov-5.643460_pt1 | contig 11302 bp, 12 predicted proteins | sample MGYA00375143_ERZ795059 | MGnify/ENA primary metagenome ERZ795059 (study PRJEB30188, sample SAMN05720168) | activated sludge metagenome | isolation source: Anaerobic digester | place: USA | collected 2015-01-07 ... | reverse complement strand
TATCCAACACCATTGCAATATCTATACCTTCTGTATAAATATCCTCACCGGCTGTAAAAGATTGAGGGCGGGCAAGAGCAATTATAATAGAAGCGAATGCCAAAGAGCGTAATAAGTCCGGTATAAACCATGTTTTTTCTTTAAAGCTCTTTGGTAAAAAACCAAAAACCGTTATAGAAGAATAATTAACGGCAGGCATTTTTTTTTGGATTTTCGATAATCTAAAATAAAAATATAAAGGTACAAGCAAAAGGGAATATAAAACAAACGGGTATGCAAAAGTTAAATCATTAAACATTTTGCACCTCTGTTTTAACAGCTTGTTCTTTTGTTGATTTGTATAAATTAAAGTCATCAACTAATTGATTTGCTTGTATCAGCATTTTTTCATTAATTGCAGGCATTGGAGAAAACTTTGCAAATTTTACCATATCGGCGTTTGCAAAAAATTCTTTTAAATTATTTAATACATCAATAGGGGAGTTATAGTTTCTTAAAATGTCAATAATTTCTTCAGATGTTTTTTCTAAAGCATTAAAACTAAATTCATCTTCCAAATATTTCCGAATAATGTAAGTTATTTCAGTGTGGTACTGTTTAATTTCCCCTTTTTGCCATAATTTTTTTTCTTCCAGTATTATTAAAGCATTTTTTGCATTTTCATATGGCGGAATTATTTTCTCAATAATTATTCCTTGTTTAATCAGACGCTTTTTGCGATAATAGCTATAAACTAAATATAATAATAGTAATACCAGAAAAATGATTATGGTTACAATAAAAACAAATAACAAATCAATTCCAATTTTCACCGGTTTTTTTACGTCTGAAAATTCTTTATTGTTATCAATTTGTAATGTGGTAACATTGATACTTAGACTATCCGTATAATAAGTTTTAATGTTATTGTTTTTATCTACAAATTCAATTTTTAATGGCTTAATAGTAATGCTACCGCTATCATATTTAGAAATTATGAAAGAATACTTTGATTTAATACCGTCTTTAATCTCTTTTGGTTCACTTTTAGTTAATCTAATAAATTCGGCATTTTTTAAACTATCTTTTAAGTTCGGTAGTACTATTTTATCGGATTTAGGATGCGTTATCTCTAAATTAAGGGAAATATAATCTCCGACAAAGTATTTAGTAGAATCAGCATAAAATTTTACATCAGTTATTTGAGCAAAAAGAAAGGAATGAAACACAAGCAAGATAATAACAATAAGTTTTGAATTATTTACCATCTTTTTTCTCTAAGTTTAAAAAATTCAATTAATGATTTTAAATAATTTTCCTTGTCAATGTAAACGGAATCAATTCCGCTAGTTCTAAACATTTGCTTTAAAGCAAATTCCTGTTTTTTTATGTTTTCCAATAAAATATTTTGAATAGTCTTATCGGATGTGTCAATCAATCTTCTTTCTCCGGTTTCGTTATCAACAAAATTTACCAATCCAATGGGAGGAATATTAAGCTCTCTTTTATCTTTTAAAATCAGTGAAATCAAATCATGTTTTTTTGCAACAGTCTTTAAAACTTTTTCATACCCGAGATCAATAAAATCAGAGATTAAAAAAACAATAGCACGTTTTTTTATAGTACTATTAAAATATTCCAAAGCCGATTTAATACTTGTTCTATTCCCTTGTGGTTCAAAGGATAGAACTTCACGAATTATTCGTAAAACATGACTTTTTCCTTTTCTTGGAGGAACGAATTTTTCTATTGAATCAGTAAATAAAATTAAACCGACTTTATCGTTGTTTTTTAAAGCAGAAAAAGCTAAAATTGCACTAATTTCCGTAGCAACCTGCTGTTTAGTTTTTTGTCCGCTACCAAATTTTTGCGAACCGCTTAAATCAACCAATAATATTAAAGTTAACTCTCTTTCTTCTTCAAAAACTTTAACAAATGGATGACCCAATCTTGCGGTAACATTCCAGTCAATACTTCTTATATCATCACCAATTTGGTACTCACGAACTTCGCTAAATTCCATTCCTCTACCTTTGAAAACAGAATGATACTCTCCCGAAAAGACTTCGTTAACTACTCCGCGAGTTTTTATTTCAATTTGTCGTACTTGCTTAATTATCTCTTTTGTTAGCATTTTGTATTAGGGCACTTCAACAGTGTTTAAAATTTCTTGAATAATGTTTTCTGTGTTTAATTCTTCTGCTTCAGCTTCATAAGTTAAGGCAATACGGTGTCTCAAAACATCGTAACAAATACTTCTAACATCTTCCGGAATTACATATCCTCTTCTTTTAATAAAAGCCATTGCACGAGCACCTAAAGCCAAATTAATTGTTGCACGAGGAGAAGCTCCGAGATGTATTAAATCAACTAATTTATCTAATCCGTATTCTTTAGGGTTTCTTGTTGCAAAAACAATATCTAAAATATATTTTTCAATTTTTTCATCTAAATAAACTTCTTGAACTAATTTTCTGGCTTTAAGAATATCTTCGGGGGTGATAACCCTATTAATTTCTGGCATAGCAGAACCGGAATTTAGTTTCATTATTTTTCTTTCTTCTTCTCTATTTGGGTAAGTAATTTTTACTTTTAACATAAAACGGTCAACCTGAGCTTCAGGTAATGGGTAAGTTCCTTCTTGTTCAATCGGATTTTGAGTAGCTAGAACTAAAAATGGTTCTTCTAATTTAAAAGTTTGTTCACCAATAGTAACTTGTCTTTCTTGCATAGCTTCTAATAGTGCACTTTGAACTTTTGCAGGCGCTCTGTTAATTTCATCAGCTAAAATAAAATTTGAAAAAATAGGACCTTTTTTAATTGCAAAATTACCATCTTTTTGATTATAAATCATTGTACCAATTAAATCGGCAGGTAATAAATCAGGAGTAAACTGAATTCTTTGAAATTTTGCTTTCATAGATGATGCTAAAGTCTTTATTGCCAAAGTTTTAGCTAAACCCGGTACCCCTTCCAAAAGAATATGACCATTGGTTAGAAGTCCTATTAAAAGTCTTTCAACCATTTGTTTTTGACCAATAATAACTTTACTAATTTCAGTTATTAAGATGTCAATAAATTCGCTTTCACGTTTAATTTTTTCGTTTAGTTCGGTTATTTCCACTAATTCCTCACTTTAATATTTTTAACTTATCAACGTAGCTTTTACAATACCATATTTTTAATTGTTTCAATAATTATTTAATTTTTTCAATTTCAATTTCTAACATTTCTTTAACTGATTTAGGTTTTATTCCAAATTTTGTAATTTTATCAATATTCATAGATACATCTTTAACTATGGGTAAATTAGGTAAATCATTAATTGAGATGGGTTTTATTAAATTTTTATCAAAATTCAACAAATCACACAACAAGTAACCTAAGTCGGTACGAGATACTCTTTCCTGTCCTCCAAAATTAGCAATCTGATTTTTTAATATTTTATCATCTTGTTTAATTAATTCAATTAACTTTAAAAATAAATTAGAAGCTTCATTAAATGAAAGGGGAGTTCTGAATTGATCGTTAAATAATGTAACCTGTTTACTGCTTTTTAGATTGTGATACATTATATTAAAGAAGTTATTATTTATATTATTATATAAACCAAACATTAAAGAATTTCGTAAAATGGTAAAATTATTGGAAAATTCTTTAACTTTTTCTTCTGCCATAAGTTTTGTTTCGGCATACAATGATACAGGAATTAGTTTTGAAGATTCTATTAAAAATGAACCGCGGTATCCTGCATAAACAAGGTCGGTTGAAATATAAATTAGTCTTGAATTGATTTCATTTGCATATTTAGCAAGTTCTTCGGTTGCCAAAACATTTGTTTTATATGCAATTTTTGGAATTCCGGCATCAGCTTTTACTGGATTGGAGATAGCGGCAGTATGAATTATTATATTCGGTTTCTCATTATATATAATTTGTTTTACTAAATTAAAATTTGTTATATCAACGTTTATAGTTTTAAAATCGCATTCGTTAAAAGTTTGATGGTATGTACCTATTATATCATAATGTTTCTTCAATAAATTACATAATTCAAAACCATAAAGCCCAAAACATCCTGTTATAAGAATTTTTACGGAAGACATATTTTACCCATTATAGTTTTCTTTTTTGCTCCTGTAACGCTTGGTAAATTATTTGTATTTCCGCTTATTGTTTCGTTTGCTAAAATTGCAAAACAAATTGATTCTTTTGCATCTGAATTTATTTTCAACTTGTCAGTGTTACTTATCTTAATTTCTTCACCAAAAAGTTCATTAATATAATAATATAAAAGAGGATTTTTTGCCCCTCCTCCGCTAATATATAATTCGTCTATCTCAATTTTTTCTTTAATAAAAGTTTCATAATTATAATAAATAGAATAAGCAGTAAAATAAGTAAAAGTATGAATAATATCCTCATGAAGAAAATTGCTATCTGCCAGTACTAATTCCAAGAACTTGTCATTATATAACTCTCTTCCTGTAGATTTAGGAGGCGGTTGATTAATGAAATTATCAAGTTTAATAATTCTTTTCAATAATTCCACTTTTAATCTACCTGATTTCGCTATTTCCGAATCTTTATCATACTGAATATCAAAAAACTTTTTGGTTAATAAATCAATTAACATATTACCACAACCGGTATCAAAGGCAAGAACATTGTTGCTATCACAATTTTTAGGAAGAATTGTGATGTTGGAAATTCCTCCTATATTAAGTAATGCACGGTTTTTATCAGAATCAGAAAAAAGTAAGTAATCAAAATATGGAACTAAAGGTGCTCCTTGTCCACCTAATGCAATATCTGCCGGTCTAAAATCGCCAACAGTAATTATACCTGTCAGTTTAGCAAGAACGCTGGGGTCACCTATTTGCAATGTAGAAGCAGTCGAGACACCAAACATATTATTGTTTTGGGGTAAGTGGTGTATTGTTTGACCGTGAGTTCCAATTAAATCAACATCTAATTTATTAATTTTGTGTTTCTCTAAAAATGTATTAATTACATTTGAGTAAATTCTTGCAATAATAAAGTTAAGTTTGCAAATATCATCTACTTTACTTGAGTTTGGCAGTGAGTTTTTTAATGTAAATTCTTTAAAACCATCAGGAAAAGGAAATTCGTCATAAGCTAAAAGTTGAAATTTTGTATTTATCGAGTTACCTGTAACTTCAATTAAACAAATATCAATTCCGTCTAAAGAAGTACCCGACATCACCCCAATTATGTTCCTTTTTTGTTTGTTATAAACTTTTAGTAACTGTTGCATGTTATTTAAATAAATTATTTTATTGATACTTTAAATTTACAAAAATTAGAGGTAAAATGTTACATAAAATTGGTGCTCATACTTCAATTGAGGGGGGAATTTATAATGCAGTTAAAAAAGCGAAAAGTTTAGGATTTAAAGCCTTACAAATATTTACAAAAAATAATAATAGATGGGAGGGAAAGGAATTAACCGATGAGGATGTAATAAAATATAAAGCTGAATTAAAAAACAGTGGGATAAAATTTGTTGTTGCACACGATTCTTACTTAATTAACTTATGTGCCGAAAATATTGAATTATTAAATAAATCTAGAGCAGCTTTTATAGATGAACTTACAAGATGTGAACGCTTAGAGATACCTTATTTAAATTTTCACCCCGGTGTGTATAAAGAAAAAAGTGAGGATGATGCTATAAAACTTATTGCAGAATCCTTAAATACTATTCATCAAAAAACTAATGGATTTAAGGTTAAAAGTATGCTTGAGTGTACGGCAGGGCAGGGTAAAGCGATAGGTTATCAGTTTGAACATTTAAGAAAAATTATTGATTTAACTGAAATTAAAGATAGAATGAGCGTTTGCATTGATACTGCACATATTTTTGCAGCCGGTTATAATATATCGGAAGAAGAAACATATAACAATGTAATTAAAGAATTTGACGATATAATTGGGATAGAAATGCTGAAGTGTTTTCATATCAACGACAGTAAAAAACCTTTAGGCAGTAGAGTTGATAGGCATGAACATATTGGTAAGGGTTTTATAGGTTACAATGGATTTAAATTGTTAATGAATGATAACCGATTATCGGATATTCCAAAAATATTGGAAACACCCAAAGGTAAGGAACAGCTTGAAGATTTAGAAAATATAAAAGTATTACTTAGTTTGATAGAGTAATAATTATTTATCTACAGGTCTAAATACAATAATGCCCAATGTGGATTTTCTTCCTGAAATATATTCACTTAATGGTTTGCTTGTAATTTCAACTTTTTTACCAGCCATAGGGGCGTGTAAAAAGTAAATATGTCCGTCATTTCCTTTAATCGCAATTCCAACGTGTGATACGTCTATACCTTCAATATTAGTTGCTAATCCAATAAAATCGCCGGTATTTATTAATTTTTCGATATTTGAAATTCTATTTATGGGGATGTAGAATTTTTTTATGCTATTAATTCGTTTTTCATGTTCAATAATATTATTTATTAGTTCGGGTTTGTCTTTTAATGCAGTATATTTATCAGTATTTTTGGACATAATAAATAATTCTTTGTCAAAAATGATACCCCCTAAATTTTCTGTTATATTTTTAATAAGTCCTTTTTTTTCGTTGTTTATAATCCAATCACTAGTGTAATGTAATCGGGAAGTATAATCTGTTAATTGCCCATCTCTGTATCTAATCAATTTAAGTTTATCGATATAATTGGTAAATGTAAACTTCTGTTCTTTTATACAACTGCTTAAAGCAAATGTTGTCTCTAAAAAAGTTGTACAATCTAATTCATATAAGTTAATTACAAGTTTTTCTTCTCCAGGTATTTCTAATGTATGTGCAACATAGTCTGTTCCAACAAACGACATGCCTATTTGTTCTATTATTTTACCAATTGGCTTGTTAAACAGTTCTTTTGATTTTGCAAAAGTAAATTTATCAAGAACCTTTAAAGAATCTTTAGTTTTGTATATTACCTGAGAATACGAACTTACATAAAAAAATAAACAGAATAAAATAGCTAATTTTTTCAAAACGGTACATCCTTTTTATTTTATGAGGGGAGTTCTTTTGATGGAATATCTCTATGTATCAATTCTAAATTTTCATATCTTGCAAAATCTGATAAAAAAGCCATCTTTACATCGCCGGTAGGACCATTTCGGTGTTTTGCAATAATTACTTCTGCAATACCTTCGGTGGAAGTACCATCGCTAAATTGAGTAATTCCATAAACAGAAGGGCGATATAAGAACATTACAATATCTGCATCTTGTTCAATTGCCCCTGATTCACGTAAGTGGCTTAACATAGGACGTTTATCTTTTTGTTCTTCAACTGCACGGTTTAACTGTGACAGGGCAATAACAGGCACATCTAACTCCTTTGCTAAGGCTTTTAAGGATCGTGAAATTGTAGAGATTTCACGTTCTCTGCTTTCCACACGTGCAGAAGCTGTCATTAATTGCAAATAATCTATTATTATTAAACCGATATTCTTTTCTGCTTTTAATCTTCTACATTTTGCACGAATTTCCATAACAGATTGCCCCGGTGTATCATCTATATAGATAGGGGCTTTAATTAGCCGATCAACAACTTTACTTATTTTTTGTCCTTCTTCTGCTCTAAATTTACCGGTTCTTAACAAATGTGAATTTATTCGAGCCTCGCTAGATATAAAACGAGTTGCAAGCTGAACAGTTGACATTTCAAGGCTAAATAATGCAATAGGTACGTTATGCTCTAATGCGGCATTTCTTGCCAAAGAAAGTGCAAATGCAGTTTTTCCCATAGCGGGTCGGGCAGCCACAATAAGTAAATCGGATTTCTGCAAACCACCTAACATATCATCAAGTTCAAAAAAACCGGTTGGTACGGCATAATTTGAGATCGTTTTACTGTGAATTGATTCAATGTATTCTAATGCATTTTGAATGGCTTCTTTAAATGGAGTATAACTTTGTTTTAGCCCTAATTCTGCAATTTTAAAAATTTGTCCTTCGGCATTATCCAGTAAATCAAATACATCTTCAGTTTGGTCATACGCTTTTGCAGCCAGTTCATGAGAGATAGAAATTATTTGACGTAATATCCATTTTTCTAAAACTAGCCTGCAATGGTATTCGGAATTAGCGGCAGATGTTACATTCTGGGATAATTCCGCAAGATATACAGCAAAATTAATATCCGGTTTTTTTTGAATCTTTTTTACTTCTTCCAATGTAGATACAAAATCGATAGGTTCTTTTGCATCATCTAAAGCAATCATTGCTTCAAAAATAACTTTATTTTTAAAATCGTAGAATGCATCGGCTCGTAGAAGTGCAAACGCATTGGATTGAGCTTCTTTATCTATAAGCATTGCACCTAAAACAAGTTGTTCGATTTCAGGTATAGCCGGAAGTTTACGTCCTGCTGTTAAGTCTTCATTCATTAAAAATCCTAATTCAATAAATCTTTATATAATTGATAAAATTTTTGTACATCTTCCCATGTTTCCTTTTTCCAATTTGGATTTCGTAATAATGCGGCAGGATGATATGTTACCATTAACTTAACCCCGTGAAATTCGTAAACATTACCGCGCATTTTTATCATACTGCTTTTTAAATTAAGTAATCCGTTTGCAGCAGTTAAACCTAAACATAAAATCACTTTTGGCTTAATCAGGTCGATTTGTTTTTTAAGGTAGGGGATACATGAATTAATTTCTTCAGGATTAGGAGTTCGATTATTCGGAGGTCTGCATTTTAAAATATTAGCAATAAAAACATCATCTCTTTTAATGTTTATAGCTTCTAAAATTTTGGTTAATAATTGACCGGCTCTTCCTACAAAGGGTTCTCCTATTTTGTCTTCTTCCGCTCCGGGAGCTTCTCCTATAAGCATGATATCGGCATTTGGGTTTCCGGTTCCAAATACAAATTTATTACGTGTTTCTCCTAAAGCACATTTCTTACAGTTGTGTATTTTTTTATATAGTTCTTCAACTGTTGCTGCGTTACCAAACTCGGTTTTTATTTCTTCTGTTTTTTGGGGCAATACATTGTTTTCCGATATATCTGAATTTTTCATGAAGCTGTACTTGGAAATGTTTAAATTGTTTTCAGGGACTATTTCTTCTGAACTTCCGGTAACAAAACTTTGAATTTTAAAATCGTTATTTGGGATAAGATTATCAAATGCCATAGAAAAATAAAGCTCATCGCCAAAAATTTCGGCTTGAGCTTTTAATGTTTCAATAATTAAATTTGTTGGATTTTTAGAACTCATGTTCTTTATATCGGTACTTTATATCACCGCTTAAAAATTCGTTTAATGCTTTTATGTGTGGTTTTGGTCTTTTTTCAAAATCAAGCGATAATCTTAATTGATCCGGATTCTCTTTTTCTTCTTCATCATTCGGATCGCTTGTTGGCGCAATATTTTTAGATAAGCTCTGATATTCTAATTTAATTTCGTCATTTAATTGACGTGCTCTTTTTGAAACAACGTTAATACATTCATAAACGTTTGCAGCTTTTTTCTCGATTTGTCTTAAATCAACGGGACTAATTTGCATTGCTGTCTCCTTGTAATTTATTTTCAATAATTTTTTTTACATCATTAATTGCTTTTTCTAAATCAAAATTTAATACTGAAAAATCAAATTTATCCTTAAAACTCATTTCTAAATCAGCTCTTGAAATACGTTTATTAAAGTCTTCAGCTGATTCGGTATTTCTTTGAATTAACCTTTGTTTAATAGTTTCAATACTTGGCGGTTCAATAAAAATTAAAACTGCTTCAGGATAACATTTTTTTATACTTAAAGCACCTTTAACATCTACTTCAAAAATTAACGAACTATTTTCTTCAAGTTTTTTATTAACAAATGACTTTAACGTACCGTAAAAATAATCATAAAATTTTTCCCATTCAACAAATTCATTGTTTTCTATCTTATTTTTAAATTCTTCTTCCGAAATAAAAAAATAATCTTTACCTTCAACTTCAAAACTCCTTCTTTCACGAGTTGTAGCCGAAATAGAAAAAGTTAATTGTGGAAAAATTTCCATTATCTTTTTTATTATGGTAGTTTTACCGGTACCGCTAGGGGCTGATATTACAAAAATATTACCTTTCAATTTAGTTTACTCAATATTTTGAATTTGTTCTCTAATTTTTTCTAATTCATCTTTAATCGAAATTCCTGCATAAGTAACATCGGGCGAAATAGACTTGCTATTAATGGTATTAGCCTCTCTGTTCATTTCTTGACATAAGAAGTTTAATTTTCTACCTGCATCCGTTCCAATTTTAATAGTATCTCTAAATTGTAAAAGATGGCTTTTAAGTCTAACACATTCTTCGGTAATATCATATTTTTCACTTAATAAAGCTAATTCTAAGTTCAACCTATCGGGGTTATCTATTATATCTAAAGTTAATTGTTTAGCTTTTTCTTTAAGTTTATTAAAATAATCTATAATTTCTTGTGGATTGCGATTTTGAATAAATTGCATCTTTTCTTCAATAATATTAGCTCGGTTTAGTAAATCTTTACCAAGTTCTTCTCCCTCGCGCAATCTCATTTTATTCATTTCATCAATTGCATCGGAAATGGACTGTAAAATATACTTAAACTCGTTTTCTTCGTCAATAGTTGTTTCGGTTAAAAACAAATTTTGAAACGAGATCAAATTTTCAATTTTTAAAGAGCCTTTTAAATTTAATTTCTGTTTAAGTTCAGTTAAAATAGAAACTGCTTTTTCCAATCCATCTTGATCAATAAAAGAATTAGTTTTAGACAGGGGGTCGCGCGAAATGAAGATAGCTATAAAAACCTTGCCTCTGTTAAGTTTGTTTTTAATAAGTTCTCTAATTTCAAATTCTTTCTGAGTCAAACTTTTTGGTATTCTAAAATTAAGTTCCAAAAAGCGGCTATTTAAACTTTTAACTTCGGTTTCAATAATTATATCATTAAATTTAACAACACTTTTACCAAAACCGGTCATACTTTTAAGCATACAACCTCGAAAAAAATATAAACTTAAATTTAAACAAAATTTACAACTTAACAAAGGTAAATATGAAATGAAATGAAGAAAGGAAAATAAAAGCCCCGAAAATATCGGGACTTTTATTATAATTACTTAAAATCTACAAACCAAGTCTTTCCATATCAGAAACTAAATCTTTAACGGCTTTTATAGAGTTATCCATGGCAAATTGTTCTGTTTGGTTTAAAGTTATTTCTAAAACCTTTTCGACACCGTTTTCGCCTAAAATTGCAGGAACGCCTACATAATAACCGTTTACATCGTATTCACC
>ERZ795059.5656-NODE-5656-length-11302-cov-8.914288_pt1 | contig 11302 bp, 12 predicted proteins | sample MGYA00375143_ERZ795059 | MGnify/ENA primary metagenome ERZ795059 (study PRJEB30188, sample SAMN05720168) | activated sludge metagenome | isolation source: Anaerobic digester | place: USA | collected 2015-01-07 ... | reverse complement strand
TGGTCACCCTGGTCCTGAAATTCTGGCTGGAGGCGCGTCATGGCGACGCGCTGGCAAATTCGCACAGGCGACACTGACCCATGCAGCTGCATTTGCAAGGCTTGACCAAGCACTATCCCGGCGTGGCCGCGCTGGACGGCATCGACCTGGACATCGCCTCGGGCGAATTGGTCGCGTTGCTCGGCCCGTCTGGTTCCGGCAAGACCACGCTGCTGCGGGTGATCGGCGGCCTGCTGCATGCCGACCAGGGGCGCGTGCTGTTCGACGATATCGATGCGACGCGGCTCAGCCTGCGCGAGCGCAACGTTGGCTTCGTCTTCCAGCATTACGCGCTCTTCCGGCACATGACGGTGGCGGAAAACATCGCCTTCGGCCTGCGCAGCCGGCCGCGCGCGCGCCGTCCCGACAAGGCGACCATCAACAAGCGCGTGCAGGAGCTGCTGCAACTGGTGCAACTGCCGGAACACGGCGGCCGCTATCCGGATCAACTCTCCGGCGGTCAGAAGCAGCGCATCGCACTGGCGCGTGCGCTCGCCATCGATCCCAGCGTGCTGCTGCTCGACGAGCCGTTCGGCGCGCTCGACGCGAAGGTCCGGGTCGAGTTGCGCCGCTGGCTGCGCAAGCTGCACGAACGTACCGGCCAGACCACGCTGTTCGTCACCCATGACCAGGACGAAGCGCTGGAACTGGCGGATCGCGTGGTCGTGATGCGCGCGGGGAAGGTCGAGCAAGTCGGCACGCCCGACCAGATCTACCACGCCCCGGCATCGCCCTACGTGTTCGAGTTCATCGGTCGCGCCAACGTGCTGGAAGGTCGCGTCGAGCAGGGGCGCTTCCAGTCGGGTGCCCTGCAACTGGATGCGGCCGGCACGCAGGACGGGCCGGCGCGCCTGTATGTGCGACCGCACGACCTGGTCCTGTCCGAACCCGGCGCAGGTGCATTGCCGGCGCGGGTGCGCGATGTGCTGCGCCTGGGCGGGCGGGTGACCAGCGAACTCGAGATCGGCGGCCACGCTCGGCTGCTCGAACAGGAAACCTTCGATGCCGGCGCGGCACCGGCGTTGTCGGTCGGCGAGTCCGTGCACCTTCGGCCGGCGCGCTATCGGGTCTTCGCGCACGCGGAGTGACCGATGCGACATCGCCTAGAAAAAGCCCCGCACATGGCGGGGCCTTTTCCTGTCGGGACATTGGCTCATCCGGGGGCGGCTTCGGCCGCGAGTGATGGCGACAGACGACTGCAGGCGAACGCACATGTCGGCGGCGCGATGCGGCGGAATCAGTTGGATAGGTACCTGATGCGCGTGCATCGTGGTCGCGCATCGGCTCACGCGATATTGGCAAGGCGCTCGCGTAATCGCGGGGTGGCGAAGTCGATGAATGCGCGCAACTTCAGCGGCAGCCTGCGGCGACCGTCGAACAGGAGGTTGACCGGCGCTGGCGTGCTTTCGAACTCCGGCAGCAGCCGCTGCAAGCGCCCTTCCTGCAGGGCTTGGGCGACCTGGTAGGACAGCAGGCGGGTGATGCCGGCGCTGCCGATGGCGGCGTCGATGGCCGCGTCCGCGGTGTTGACGACCAGGCGCGAACGCACCGCGACATCGCGGTATCCGCCGCCGGTTTCGAAGCGCCAGGCATTGCCGGCGCCCAGCGCATCAAAGGACACGCAGCAGTGTCCGGCGAGTTCGTCGGGCGACTGCGGCGTGCCGCGCGCCGCCAGGTAGGCCGGGCTTGCGCATACCACGCGTCGCACGCTGCCAACCGCGGTGGCGGTCATGCTGCTGTCGGGCAGGGCACCGATGCGCACGGCGAGGTCCAGGTGGTCCTCGAGCAGGTTGGCGTTGCGGTCGCCCTGCACCAGCCTCACGTCCACTTCCGGATACGCGGCCAGGAATTGCGCAATCACCGGCAGCACGTGCACGCGCCCGAACACGATTGGCGCGGCAATCACCAGTTCGCCGCGGGGCTCGGCGTATTCGCCGCTGGCGTCGCGCTCGGCATCGCCGACATCTTCGAGGATGCGCTTGCAGGACGCGTAGTAATCGCGGCCCGCATCGGTGAGCGTGAGCTTGCGGGTAGAGCGATGCAGCAGGCGCGCGCGCAGGTGCGCTTCCAGGTCGGACAGCTTGCGACTCACCGTGGCCAGGGGCATGCGCAATTGCCGCCCCGCCGCGGACAGGCTGCCGCCATCCACGGCAGCGACGAATACGGTCATCGCTTCGAGGCGATCCACGTAATATTCCGAAATATGGAAGGAATATTCCAATGTACACGGACTAATGCGTGAATGTGGAAGTATCTAAGCTTTCTCCACCGGGCAAACCGTCCGCCAGCCACCCACCCAAGGAGAAACCCCATGAGCCGTATCGCCATCCCCGCCAGCATCGCCGCCGCCCCCGCTGCTTCCCAGCCCTTGCTGGAGGCGGTCAACAAACAGATCGGCAGCGTGCCGAACCTGTTCCGCCTGGTCGCCAACAGCCCGGCCGCCCTCGAGGGCTACCTGGGCATGAACGGCGCCCTCGCCAAGGGCCAGCTGCCCGCCGCCACCCGCGAGCGCATCGCCTTGGCCGTGGCCGAGATCAACGGTTGCAACTACTGCCTGTCGGCGCATACCTACCTGGGCAAGAACCTGGCCAAGCTCGACGCCGCCGAGATCGCCGCCAACCGCAGTGGCGCCTCGAACGACATCAAGGCCGACGCCGCCGTGCGTTTCGCCGCCAAGGTCACGCAGCAGCGGGGCAAGGTCAGCAGCGAAGACGTCGCCGCGGTGAAGGCTGCCGGTTACAGCGAGGCGCAGGTCATCGAGATCGTGCAGCACGTCGCCCTGAACACCTGGACCAACTACATCAACGAAGTCGCCGGCACCGAGATCGACTTCCCGGTGGTGCAGGCGCGCCTGGCCGCGTAACGCAACGCGACAAGACCGCCGCGCCAGCGGGTGCGGCGGTTGTTTTCCGACAATCGAGGAGGAACCATGAACCGTCCACCGCTGCCGCCTTTCAACCTGGAAGCCGCCAAGCAGAAAGTACGGATGGCCGAAGACGGCTGGAACTCGCGCGACCCCGCGCGCGTCGCCCTGGCTTACACCGAGGACAGCCGCTGGCGTAACCGCAGCGAGTTCCTGCAAGGCCGCGCTGCGATCGAAGCGTTCCTCGCGCGAAAGTGGGCGCAGGAGCGCGAATATCGCCTGGTGAAGGAACTCTGGGCATTCCAGGGCAACCGCATCGCGGTGCGCTTCGCCTACGAATCGCAGGATGCCAGCGGCGCCTGGACGCGCAGCTACGGCAATGAAAATTGGGAATTCGACGAACACGGGCTGATGCGCCTGCGCATCGCGAGCATCAATGACCTGTCCATCGACGAGCACCAGCGCCTGCTGCGCTGGCCCCTGGGCCCGCGCCCAGCCGGCCATGCCTCGTTGAGCGAGCTCGGGCTGTAGCGGCATGGCCCGCGTCGCCAGCGATATCGCCTTCACCCCGATCGTGAAATCCCTGCAGGCGCGCAAGGGTTCGCGTCGGGCCTACGCGCACATGGAAGCCAATGGCTCCTGGCGGACCGACATCACGCCGGAACTGGAGGCGTTCATCGCCGCCCAACGCAGCGTCTTCCTGGCGACCGTGAATGGCGAAGGGCAGCCGTATATCCAGCATCGCGGAGGGCCGCCGGGGTTCCTGCGCGCGCTGGATCCGCGCACGCTGGCCTTCGTGGATTTTTCCGGCAATCGCCAATACATCACCAGCGGCAATTTGCTGGAGAACCCGAAGGCGCACTTGTTCCTCATCGATTACCGGCAACGCAAGCGCGTGAAGATATGGGGCGAAGCGCGCATGGTCGAGGCCGACGACGCCTGGCTTTCGCGGCTGATGCCCGAAGGCTACAAGGCCCGGCCGGAGCAGGTGCTGTTATTCAATGTTGCGGCGTGGGACGCCAATTGCCCCCAGCACATCCCGCTGCGCCTCGAGGCGGCCGACGTGCAGGCGGCGCTGCAGGAAAAGGATCGTCGCATCGAGGAACTGGAAGCGGAACTCGCGCGCGCGCGCTGAAGCGCAAACGACTGCTGTCTGCTCCGCGCTCACGATGACGGCGCGCGCAGTGACCGAGGCAACATCGGACAAAAAAAGCCCCGCACACAGCGGGGCTTTTTTTGCGGTTGGAACAAGCGTGCTCACTTCTTCTTGCGCATCGCCTCGTACACGAACAGCAGGACGATGGCGGCGGCGATCGCGACCACCCAGGTCAGCATCCGGCCCAGGCCGAAGTTGCCGGCGGCCCAGCCGCCGATCACCGCGCCGGCGATGCCGAGCACGATGGTGAGGATCCAGCCCATCGGATCCGCACCGGGCTTGACCAGCCGGGCCAGGATGCCGATGACGAGGCCGCCGAAGATGTAACCGAGGATTCCACCGAACATGTTGCCTCCCGATCCGTTGTTGGAATGACGCGGGGGATCCTAGCAGCCGGGTGTGCAGGAACCGTCAGCAGCAACCGTGGTCGCCGTGCACCTGCCCACCCGCCACCGCGGCCACGCCCGTGGTCTCGCCGCGCAGGCTGGCCGCGTTGTGTTCGGCGATCACCCGCGCCACGCAGGCAGTCACGCCCTTGCCCATCGGGATGTGCAGGAATTCGTTCGGGCCGTGCGCGTTGGAATGCGGGCCCAGCACGCCGGTGATCATGAACTGCGCGCCGGGGAATTTCTCGCCGAGCATGCCCATGAACGGGATGGTGCCGCCTTCGCCCATGTACATCGCCGGCTTGCCGAAGAAGTCCTGGCTGGCCTGGTCGATCGCATTCTCCAGCCACGGCGCCAGTGCCGGGGCATTCCAGCCGGTGCTCGCCTTCTCCAGGTGCAGGCTGACCTGTGCCCCATACGGCGGATCCTTGAGCAGTGCCTCCTGCAGCAGTTCGCCGCCGCGCTTGCCGTCCAGCGTGGGCGGCAGGCGCAGGCTCAGCTTCACCGAGGTCTGCGGACGCAGCACGTTGCCGGCCGACGACAATGCGGGCAGGCCATCGGCGCCGGTGATCGACAGCGCGGGTCGCCACGTGCGGTTGAGCACCAGTTCGGTCAGGTCGCTGGCCATCGGCGTCATGCCGGGCAGGAACGGGAACTTGTCGTAGACCTCGGTGCCCAGGACCTCGGCGACCTTGCCGGCCTGTTGCCGGCGTTCCGCGGGAATCTCGACGTGCATGCCGTCGACGAGGATGCGGCCGGTCCTTTCGTCCTCGATCCGCGACAGCAGCTCACGGATGATGCGGAAGCTGGACGGCACGATGCCGGAGGCGTCGCCGGAGTGCACGCCTTCCTCGAGCACCTTCACCGTCAGGTTGCCGCCGGCCATGCCGCGCAGCGAGGTGGTGCACCACAGCTGGTCGTAGTTGCCGCAGCCCGAATCCAGGCAGACCACCAGCGAGGGCTTGCCGATGCGCTCGGCCAGGTGGTCGACATAGGCGGGCAGGTCGTAGCTGCCGGATTCCTCGCAGGCCTCGATCAGCACCACGCAGCGCGCATGCGCAGCGCCTTGTGCCTGCAACGCCATCACCGCGGCCAGCGAACCGTAGATCGCGTAGCCATCGTCGGCGCCACCGCGGCCGTACAGGCGGTCGCCTTCCATCACCGGTTCCCAAGCGCCCTTGCCTTCGTCCCAGCCGGTCATCTCCGGCTGCTTGTCCAGGTGGCCGTAGAGCAGGATGCAGTCGTCGTTGCGACCGCCATTCGCTGCCGGCACCTCGATGAAGATCAGCGGCGTGCGGCCTTCCAGGCGCACCACTTCCAATGTCATGCCAGGCACGTCCTGCGCGCGCGCCCAGGTCTCCATCAGCGACACCGCCTGCTCCATGTACCCGTGCTTCACCCAGTCGGCGTCGAACATCGGCGACTTGTTGGGGATGCGGATGTACTCCACCAGCTGCGGGACGATCTCGGCGTCCCATTTGGCGCCGACGAAGTCGCGGGCCTGGCTGGGGTCGAAGTGGTTGGTGGTCATGCGTGTCGATCCGAAGCGAGTGCGAGGCCGCCATTCTACTCCCGACCCATTTCCGCCCTTCGCGGGTGGGCGGTTTCCTACCGCCATCCGGGCGAAGCGCCGGTCCGGAGGCGGGGAGGTCGCCGATCGAGCGGGTAACGCGGCATCGGCAACCTGTCTTCACCGGATCGCAGCCTGCGGTCGCGGATCGAACCCACCCCGAGGAGACCGCCATGAAGTTCCTGACCACCCTGTTCTCGTCCCTGCTGCTGTCGCTGGCCCTGGCTGGTGCTGCCATCGCCGGCGAGAGCGTCAACATCAATACCGCCGACGCCGCCACCATCGACCGCGTCCTGCTGAACGTCGGCCCGGCCAAGGCGCAGGCCATCGTCGATTACCGCAAGGCCAACGGCGCGTTCCGCAGCCCCGAGCAACTGGCCCTGGTCAAGGGCATCGGCCTGAAGACGGTAGAGAAGAACCGCGACCGCATCGTGGTCGGGGCCGCCCGTCCCGCCGCGGCCCGCCCGGGTGCCACCGTGGCCAAGGCCCAGCCGCGCCCCGCACCGAAGCCGGTCGCCCGTCGCTGATCCCACGCAGGCGGCGATACACTGCGGCGATGACCCCGTCATCGCCGCTTTCGTCGTCCGTGTTGCGCGCATCGGCTTACGCCCGCATGCGCTGGAAGAACGGCGCCGGCTGGACTTCGGAAATCATCAAGGTGCCGGACGCGGACGACTGGGACTGGCGGCTGTCGATCGCCGAGATCGAAACGGACGCCCCGTTCTCCGCGTTTCCCGGCGTGGAACGCGAACTGGTCCTGCTCAGCGGCAATGGCCTGCGCCTGCGCTTCGATGACGGCGCCTCGCACGAATTGCTGCCGCCGCACGACAAGCTGCGTTTCGCCGGCGAGCGCAGCGCCTTCGGCGAACTGATCGACGGCCCCACCCGCGACTTCAACCTGATGTGGAAGCGCGAAGCAGTGAATGCGCAGCTCTGGCATCGGCCGCTGGTCGGCACCATGGTGTTGTTCGTGGACCCCGGCGAGACCTGGATCGTGCACATGCTGGCGGGGCAGGCGCGGTTCGTGGATGGAACCGGCTTTGGGGAACTCGGCATGGGCGATACCGCGGTGCTGCCTGCCATCGACGGTGCGCGCACCCGGCACGCAATCGATGGGGGCGGGGAAGCGCTGCTGATCCGGATTTCGCCCGTCGGCGCCGTGTCTTCGACTGAAGTCGCAGAAGCGCCGCCGCTGGATTGAGCAGGATCAAAACGGCGCCTCCGATTGCCCAATAACCTGCCCGCCACTTCAGCTCGGCGGGGATAAGCGATGGGTTTCGTGTTGTTCGAGTCGGACGGGCATCGCTGCATCGCCTACAACGACCTCGTCCGTGGCGACGATGGGGTACAGGCCAACCAGTTCCTGATCACCGATGGCGACCACTCCGCGCTGATCGACCCGGGCGGGGCGCTGCTCTACAACCCGCTGGTGCTGGCCTTGGGTCGCGACGTGCGCCCCCACCAGATCGAACTGCTGCTGTGCTCCCACCAGGATCCGGACATCATCGGGTCGGTCGACAAGTGGCTGCTGTACACCCGCGCCAGCGTGGTCTGCTCGAAACTCTGGGGCCGCTTCGTGCCGCACCTGGTGCCCGGCTACATGGAAAACGCCGGCCGCGAGCGCTACCTGCTGGTGGACGACGAAGGCGCGCGCATCCCGTTGGGCGACACCGAGATCCTGGCCTTGCCCGCGCACTTCCTGCACTCGGTCGGCAACCTGTCGTTCTACGATCCGGTGAGTCGCATCCTGTTCGCTGGCGATGTCTGCTCCGGGCTGGTCGGAAGCGGCGTGCCGTACGCCTTCGTCGAGGATTTCGAGGCGTACCGGCCGTGCATGGAAGGGTTCCATCGTCGCTACATGGCCAGCAACCGTGCGTTGCGGCTGTGGGTGGACATGGTCCGTGAACTCGCCCCGGAGATGATCGTGCCTCAGCACGGCATGCCCTTCCGCGGCGCGGCGATCAAGCCTTTGCTCGACTGGCTGGAAGGCCTGCAGTGCGGCGTGGACCTGATGGGGCCGGTCAACTATCGACCGAACCCGCAGCGCCCGCCGGTACGCGTGGGCTACTGAACCGCGCGTCGGTTCGAGCGGCGCATCAATAGACGTCGCGGCGATAGCGCCCGGCGTCGGCAAGCGCCGTCATGCGTGATGGCCCGAGGATCTCGTTGAGCGCCGCATCCACGCCCGGGGCCATGCCTTCCAGGCTGCCGCAGACGTAAACGGCGGCGCCCTGGTCGACCCAGGTGCGCAACACGTCGCCATTCGCGTGCAATGCATCCTGTACGTAACGCTGCGCATGGCCGTCGCGAGAGAACACCAGGTCGAGCCGCTCCAGTACGCCCGCGCGTTGCCACGCGTCGAGATCTTCGCCGTGCAGGCGGTCGGCGCTGGCATTGCGCTCGCCGAACAGCAGCCAGTTGCGGGTCGCGCCTGCGGCCGCGCGTGCCTTCAGGTGCGCGCGCAGGCCGGCCAGGCCAGTGCCATTGCCGATCAGGATCATGGGCTGCGACGCCAGCGGCGCCTGGAAATTGGGGTTGCTGCGGATGCGCAGGTCGATGCCGTCGCCGATGGCCGCGTGCCGGCATAGCCAGCCGCTGCCGACGCCGGGCGTGCCGTCCTCGCGCTGCATCAGCCTGACCAGCAGGTGCAGGCTGCCGTCGGCGGGAAGCGAAGCGATCGAATATTCGCGATGCGGCAAGGCTTGCAGCGAGGCGACCAACGCGCGCGTGTCGTTGCACACGGCATCGGTCATCGCCGGCAGTCGCGAGCGCGACAGGATTTCCGAGAGCGGAGTGTCGTCGCCATCGTGTTTGACGATGTGGCAGCCATCGAGCGCCTGCCTTGCGAGGAACGCCGCGACATCGTCCGCGGCATTGCGCGGACCGATTTCCGCGATGTCGCCGGCCTGCCAGTCGAGCGCCATGCCGGCGGGCGGTTGCAACTCGATGTGCCAGGCCTCGCCGCCGAGGCTGCCCGGATTGAGCAGGTGGCGCGCGGCCAGTGTCCAGCGGTCGTGGCGCGGCGTCGTCCAGTCGGGCTGGTCGGCATGTCCCGAGAGCACGCCGACGCGATGTTGCCAGTGGCGCAGCGCGGCGGGGTCGGCGTTGTCGACGTCGACGCGATCGAACATCGGCTGCGCGCCGTGCCGATGCAGCCACTCGTCGAGTTCGTGGCCGAAGGCGCAGAACTGCGCGTATTCGCTGTCGCCCAATGCGAGTACCGCATAGCGCGTCCGCGACAGGTCGGCAGGCTGCGTCATTACCCGCTTCACGAAGCCCATCGCGTGGTCGGGCGGGTCGCCTTCGCCGGTGGTGCTGGCGATGAACAGGCAATGCGCGCCGTCGAGCACCTGCAGGTCGATCGCGTTGATGTCGTGCACGCAGGCCGGCTGGCCGGCGTCGCGCAGTGCCTGCGCGGTGCGTTCGGCCAGATCCAGGGCGAAGCCGGTCTGGCTGGCGTAGATCACCCGCCACGACGCTTCCCCGTCCATGCTGGCGATGACGCGTGGCGTTCGCGCGCGCCACGCGATCAAGCCGCAGAACGCGGCATATGCTGCGAGTGCGGAGCCTGCGAACACGCGCGGTTGCGCCAGTGGCGTCACTGTCGGCCACGGTTGCACCTGCAAGCGCAACAGCCACCCGGCGAGCAACGCAAGCGCCAACCCGACCAGCCACTGGCCGATGAGGGAACGGTCGATTCGCGATGCCGTCTTCATTGCGCGAGATGCGCCCGGAACGCGTCGGTCATGCGTTCGCGCAACCGGCCGTCGCCATCGTGGCCCAGGTAGCGCACGGCCAGTCCGTGGCGTTCGGCCAGCGCCAGCCCTGCGTTTTCGCCGAGCACGGTGAGCGCGGTCGCCCACGCATCCGCGTGCATCGCATCGCGGGCGATCACGGTCACCGCGACCGGTGCATGTTCGACCGGCGCACCGCTGCGTGGATCGATGGTGTGGGTGTAGCGGCGTTCGTCGCCGTGTTCGTCGCGACGCGTGTAGTGATGCCAGCGGTCGCCTGACGTGGCGACGGCGACGCCGTCGAGTGCCAGCACGCGCGGTTCGAGGCTGTGATCGATTTCTTCAGCGCCGGCCTCGACCAGCACCCGCCACGGCGTGCCATCCGGCTTGCGGCCGATGCCGTGCAGTTCACCGCCGACTTCGACCAGTGCGCCGCTGATGCCGGCCGCGCGCAGGTAGTCGACGACGCAATCCGCGCCGAAGCCCTTGGCGATCGCGGAGAGATCGAGGCGCAGGCCGCCGGGCTGCAGCAACTCATCGCCGCGAATTTCAATGCGGCGCCAGCCGACATGGCCGCGCGCCACCTCGCGTTCGGTCGATGACGGCGCACGGTCGATGGCGGCATCGGCACCGAAGCCCCAAAGACCGACGAGCGATCCGATCGTCGGATCGAATGCGCCGTCGCTGGCCTCGGCGATCTGCACCGCGCACGTCAGCACGCGGTGGAACTTATCGGGGATGCGCTGCCACGCACCAGCATTGGCGCGGTTGTAGACGCTGATGTCGGAGGTTGCATCCCATGTGCTCATCTGCGTGACCACACGATCCAGTCGCGCCTGGATGCCGGCATGCAGCGCGTGCAGGTCGGTATTGCGCGCGGCAGCGAGCCGCACGCTCCACGTCGTGCCCATGGTCTCGCCGCCGAGCGTGGCGACGGCCTCGTCGGCGGCGTGAGCAGGCAAGCGGATTACTGCGGCAGGACTTCGAACGTGCCGACGTAGCTCAGGCGGCGCTGCCTGGCCTGCGGCACGCTGGTCTTGCTGTCGGTGGTCGCGGTTTCCAGCCAGTACATGCCCGCGTCCGGCCAGGTCACGCTGAACTCGCCCTTGGCGTCGGTGGTCGCCTTGATCTCTTCCTGTGCGTTGCGATAGCGGGTGCCGCCGCGGATGATCTCGATCTCCAGGCCAGCGACCGGCTTGCCGTCGACCACCAGGCGGAACGTCGCGGCCTCGCCCGCGAACAGGTCGTTGGGATGGGTGACCGGCACCAGCTCCAGGCCCTTGCCGATCGGCGCGACGTCGCTCGGGCTGCCGTTGGTGGCGAAGGTCTCGACCCGGCCGATGCCTTCGGTGACCTGCACATTCAGCGCGTTCTTCGGGATCTTCGTCGCCAAGTCTTCGGCGGTGGCATTGCGCAACATGCCGCCGCGGGGAGTGCCGCCCATACCACCTGCGGCCGGCGCCGGATTGTCCTTCGCGGCCTCGGCAGCGGCCAGGCTCTCCGGCGTATCCCAGCGAGCGGACACGCCGCCGTTGACGTTGGCGATGCGGTAGG
>ERZ795059.5650-NODE-5650-length-11313-cov-6.911174_pt1 | contig 11313 bp, 7 predicted proteins | sample MGYA00375143_ERZ795059 | MGnify/ENA primary metagenome ERZ795059 (study PRJEB30188, sample SAMN05720168) | activated sludge metagenome | isolation source: Anaerobic digester | place: USA | collected 2015-01-07 ... | reverse complement strand
CTTCTCATGAGAAGCATCTCCTCATTCGAGAAACCCTCGTAGGCTTCCTTCTGCAACTGCTCCATGGCCATCTGTACGGCCTTGTCGACAGCCCTTCCCTTATCGGTGATGTAGACCCTGGAGACCCTGAGGTCTTCGGGATCCTGCTTCCTCTCAACGAATCCGGCCTCCTCCATGCGGTTGAGCATGATGGTGATCGTGGCGGGCCTCAGGTTCGTTTTCTCGCCTATCTGCTTCTGGGTCAGGCCCTCGTCGTGCATCAGAAGGAATAGCATCTGGGCCTGGCTCGGATGTATCCCGAGGCCTTCCAGCAGCTGCGTCATCCTGTTGTGCCTTATACGTATGACATGCCCCATGAGCGTGCCAAGGCTCTTCAACTCTCTCAAACGACCAACTCCAGTATTTAGTTAGCTATAGAACTAAATGGGATTATAGGACGGGGGGTCTGTAAAGTCCATAAGAAAGTTAAGGACAGATGTGTCAGTATCTACAAAGTTGGCAATAAAGTCAACGATCAGTAATATCAAAGTAAAATCCTTCCATATAAAGGTAGACAATAGGTTCAGGTGAGCGAACATGTCTATCTCTTATGGAAGGATAAAGCTACGGACGTCTTATTGTATACTCAGAACACCTAACCAAGAGTTCTTCGGAATCCGTTACACTATATATCCTCTACCTCGTGCATAATAAGAGCGATACTGCAATATACAGGATTAATGCGTATCGGAATCGAGGATCGCAGTGATCCGGTTTCGTTTATTAAGGTTGATTGCATATTGCTTCTAGCACTCTTTTATAGGGCGGTCTATTCCGTTTACGTCTGGCGATAGAAAGCCTATCAGACGATCTAGCACTTCGAAGACCGTCCCTATTACCAGGCACTCCTCTTGTTGATGAGCTTTACTAATGGATCCAGGGCCGTAAACTATAAGAGGCACCTTATATGCAGGAATGATCACCGATCCGTCGGTCGAATAGGCGACAATGCTTAGTTTGTCAGTCTCTGTCTTATCTGACTCTTTGGAATCTATGAACCTCTTTACGAGTTCATTCTCAATATCGCTTACTACTGGTGCGACATATTGCCTAATATTAATGGCGGACTTTACGCCCCACTTCTCGCAAATAGCACGACTCACTTCCGACGTCATAGCAAGCGCCGTATCATGATCGGCTTCATCTACTACTCGGAAATCCACTCCGACCTTGGCTACGTTCGGCACCACATTGATCTGCCATCCCCCGTGGACCTCATCTACGCTCCCTGTTGTTCTGCCAAGTCCTTTTTTATAATCAAACCTGCTACATGCCTCCGTAACCATGACCGCGAAGTCCGAAGCTGCTACTGCAGCATTAATACCCGTTTCTGGAAGAGCTGCATGCGCCGCCTTTCCTGTGAAAACCACATCGATCCATAACTGCCCCTTTTGTCCTATGCATATCTTCCCTTCAGTGGGCTCAGGGATTATCACTAGTTCGCAATCATCAAACACGCCTTCTTCGGTCAGCTTCCTCGCTCCCTTGTATCCCTTCTCCTCTTCGTTGGTGAAGGCGAATATCAAAGATTTATCGGGAATGATGCTGTTCTTTTTAAACCAGGCGGCAGTAGCGATCATGCAAGCAAGTCCACTCTTCATATCCGATGACCCTCTACCGTACATCAGCTCACCCTCGACTTCTGAGCCGAATGGGTCATGTATCCAGTCCTGCCCTTTCACGTCGACTGTATCTATATGCCCAACAAACGCGATAGAGCTTCTCTCTTTTCCCTCTATCCTTACGGAAAAAGGATAACCGTCGCTTTCCGTATCAAATACTTGAGGCTCTAATCCAAGGTTTTTAAAGTAATCACAAATAAAAGCTGCGATTCTGCTCTCGTTACCTGTTATGCTTTCGATCCTAACGAGGTCTTTTAATAGTTCTAGAACTTCATCCCTAGTAAGTCCTTTTTCGTAGTCCATGCAACTGCACCTCTCAAGCGTACGAAAGGACGGTCACATCCCTAACGCTCTATGCGACCGTCCTTTTCTCCCTTAATTCCAGACTATCCTGTCGGAGTAATCCGATGGATCGCTGAAGTAGTGCCCTACTCCATGTTCCGCCATCTCTTCAAACGTCGGAATCCCGGTAATCAATATCTCCTTATCGGTCTTGAACATCGACCATGCTTCGATAAGCTTCCTTATCGCCGAGCAATGCTGTCCTACCGTATTCTCAACCGGCCAACCATTCTCGTCGTACCTTGCATACAGTCGGCCCATCTTTGCTAGTTTTAACAGGAATTCGTCCTTGCCTGTTAGCATCAGTTCAACCGTTTTGGGCCCTGTCGGTAGATCGCAGAACGGAATTGGCACCTCCATGAGGAATGGCTCCACACCTTCGACGAACTCGTCGATCTCTCTATTGAACAATCCTCTGTACAGCACTGGTGCCCTTTCCACAGGTCTAGTGATGCCCTCATCACGTCTCAATAGGGCTGATGCATATGCACCGATCTTCAATCCGCTCTCTGCAGCGATTATTACATTATTGACCGGGAACATGGTTGAGCCTTGGTGTAAATCCAATGCAAGATCCACACCCTCTTTTACCATAAGCTGTGTCACAGCATAGTCGATCTGCTGTGTAAGTGTTCCGTCTGCCTTTCCGGGCCAAGATCTATTCACGTTCCTTGATTCAACGTCCGCTAGCATCTGTTTGCTAGGGTAATGCACGTACACCTCTGGGTCCGGCCATTGGTCAGCCTGCGATGTAGCTCTGCTTCCCAGCCTGAAGACCTTTTCGCCCCAGTCGGTTTTGATGCTATAGAAAAGGGGCTGCCCTTCCCCTGCCCTTGTAGTCCTGGTGGCGCTGTTGTTCACCATCGGAATCACTATGAGCTTCCCCTTCTCAACGACTGCGTTCTCCGCCATAACAAGGGCCGTCAGTGTACCCGCGAACTCGTCGGAGTGAGTGCCCCCGAACACCAGCATCGTTGCGCCAGGTTCTTTTCCCTCTAGTATGAACACATTCGTATCACCATCCGTACCTTTCAAGGCCGGATGATAATCGCTCAGCTTCGCCATGCTCGTTACACCAGGTCCCTTAACGATTTCCACTTGGAAGCTTTTATGTCTCCATATTTGGAAAATCCCCGTACCTGCTATGATGGCAACGATAATGAGGATTAGTATTTTGATCCTACTGAACTTGGACATTCATACGCCCCCTTACCGCAACCTGAGCACTCTTACTAGAAGAGGTACAGCTGCAACCAAGTACAAGATGGATTTTTGCCAGTCTTTGCGCTCCTTAACGAAAAGCCAAGCCAGAATGCAGACTATGTAGATCGCAATGGCATGGTAAATGTAGTTGATCACCGTAATCAAGTTCTCACACCTCCGCAAAGGGCATTTGCCCGATATGCTCCGTCAAGCTATGGTATGAGGAAAGTAAGCTTAGTGCTATAGACGACCATTAATGTACCTATGGCTGTAATCATCAGCCATGGTAACCACATACCTGTAAGGAACTTCAAGTACAATTCCTTGTATCCTGTGACCATCACAGTGAACCTTCCTATCACAGCTGTTGGTGGTATCGCGGTACCAAGTGCCCAGAGAAGAGTGAGCCCGGACAACGCTATGATCAGGTTCATGCCTTGGAACTGGAACAGCCACAGCATGGGTGAACCGAAAACCGAAGCAACGCCAAAAGCCAGCAATCCACCGGCTACGGGCATCGTTATGGGAAGCGTTATGAACAGTACCAACATCGGGAGGCTGAGCAATCCATATGATAGAAGGCCTCTTACCCCCGTGGAAGACATCGCTTCCTGCAACATGCCTACGGCGATGGTCGTAGCGATAAGGGGGAGGACCCTTTCTATTGCGTTCTTTGTTAGTTCAATGACGTTGACTTTCTTCTTCGCCAACAAGCAGGCTACCGCGCCGGATATCGCGAATTGCAGCGGCATGCCCAGTACGGGGAATTCAAAAGGCCAAAGCCTATATGCCACCATCATCACAATAAGAACTAGGAACGGTGTTACGACCCTCCACCAAGTCACACCCTTCTCCACTGTCGGAGTGACTGACTTCAACTCTTCCTGTGTTGGTGCCTTAGCGCCGCGTCCAAGTACTATCAAAGTAAAGAAGCTGAGGATTAGGACCGGCACCAATAGAGGTATCTCGAATCCTACGTACGGTATCGATGCGCCGGCGCAGCTAATCATTGCCCATAGGTTCACCGGCGGCGCTACTGCTCCTAAGCTTGCCATAATGAAAAGAATCCCAGCAACTCTCCTTTTGGGTAGCCCGAAGGTACCTAGCACTGCAGCAACAGGTCCTCCGAGCATTACGAGCGCAGTTGTACCTACTCCGCTCAGAGCGCCGGGTATCAGAAGCACTAGCGTCAGTAACGTCATCGTAAGGGCCGGCTTTCTACCGAACCTGTTCACGATGCTTGCGACTACCCAGTTAGAACCACCTGAGGCGCTGATGACTTCCATGAGGAAAGTCGCGGTTATGAACACCAGGATTATATCGAGGTATGTGAGAGTGCCGTTTACAATATGGTAGGTCATTCTATCTATAGGAGGCGTAGAGAAAAAAGCTCCAGCCAGAAGTCCCGCGATGGCCGCTGCCATCATGCTGATCTCAACGGAGAGCTTAATCTTCGCGAGTATGAATGCGATAACCATTACCGCAAGGATGATCCATATATCTGGGATCATATGCTACATGTACCCCCTTCCAGTCAACCTTTTGGTATCATGGGTGAGCCAGTCAAGGTCTACGCCATCGCAAGGGGCAATAACATGATTGCCTTGCCCAATACTAGAGGGTTTAGGCTCTGTCCCATCGAGACAAGGCTAATACCAATCCTGCTAATTCCTTGAGTGACCGTAGTCCGTTACTTGAACATCTCCGAAAGTATGTCAACCAGGTCAAACTCAGTATCGATGAGCACCATCTGGATTTTCTTCTCATTCGATATCTTGGTGAACCTACCGTCCTTATTGCTGTCGTTCGCTATGAGAAGCAAGTTGCAGTACGGGGCGACTCTGTCTATCATGCCCTCGGAAAGGTAATGATACCTTCTATCTTCACCGGCGACATGGACTCCCACGATGAACAGCCCCTGCTTCTTGAACCAGGCCATTACTTCCTCTACTCTTTTGTTCTCGAAGTCTGCATCGATTCCAGCGGCTCCCATTCCTTTCATACTGGCTCCCATTGTCACGAACACGGTCTTGTAGGCGGTGCCGTACGGGTACTTCTTAAGGTCAGTGTTTATCGTCACTTTGCTGCTCTTGTCCATGCCCACACCCTTGGCGAGCAAGGCTACCGAAGGCATCCTGCAGAGGTCGTATTTTACCTTCGCAAGATCTGCGACCATCGATAAAACGTCTATCTGGGGACACTGACCGGCCGATGTCATAAGCACTGGCATGGGTGGCTTCGGAAGCGCTGCTTCGGCTCCCGTCACCAAGTACATGGAAAACACTACGCAGAAGATAAATGCAACTATAAACATGGAATTGGTTCTTCTCATTGGTTCTTCCTCCTCATATCAAAGGGGCCCCTTTCCAATACAAAGGGAGGGGGGCATGGGTTCGGACTATTAAGTCATCACCCATGCCCTGGATCTCATTTACCAGCCTATCGCATAGTTCTGACGCCTTGGGTCACCAGCACCGAAGAATGTTCCGGTTACTGGATCCCTTACAATTAGGCTGTAGCCCCCAACTGAACTAGTAAGTGTATTCCTGGCTAAGATGTAATGACCCATATTTGCCAGGTTCATTGCCGTTTCGAACGTTATCGGGTTTACTACCTCAAGGTACATCTGGTTGGAGCGATGCAACTCGAATTTACCGGGCTGTCCGGGAGGATCCGCCCAGGTGCCTCTGCAAGCGAAGCGAGGAGATTCAAGTGCATCCTGCGGTTTCATACCGAATTCCACCATGTTCAGCAGGATCTGGACGGGCCCTTGCAATATCGTCTCAGTTCCACCGGAGCCCATTCCAGCATAGGGTTTACCATCCTTCATCACTATGATTGGTGCACAAGTGATGGGCCCTTTCTCTCCGCCTTTGATAGCCCATACATAGTCGGCGTTACGGTCTCCGAACTGAAGCATGCTGGTAGGCGTAAATCCCATGCCCTCGATTACGATCCTGGTACCATGCCCGAGGCCGGCACTTTCGATACCTGATATCATGTTGCCGAACTTGTCTGCTACTATGATGCCAAGTGTTCCTCCGGCATTCTGCCCAATTTCGATCTCGCTGGTTTTAGTTGTCGGTTCTATTGCCATGAACTTGTCATATCCCGGCACAGCTGACGCATGGGTTGAGCTGATCCTCTTGGCTTGGGCGGCCGCATGCTCATCAGATAGCAACCAGGCCGTCGGGATGTTGCCGCCTCCGCGTCCTTCAGGGATGCAAAGCTGATAGAAATCAGCGTCTGACAGTCTGAAGGCTTCAGCCATGTAATGTATGTAGTTTACGCTGTTGTTGCCCCACTTCTTCAGATCGAAGTTCTCAAGTATCTGTAGAGTCTCAAGGGTAATAAGGCCGGCGTTGGATCCCTCAGGAGGAGGCGCGAAAACCTGATATCCCTTGTAATCGACTGAGATTGCCTCATACCAATCGGCGGTGAAGTCGTTTAGGTCCTTCATGGTGATAAGGCCGCCGTTCTTCTGGTAATGATCAACGATCTTCTGGGCGCCTTCGCCCTTATATAGCCAGTCGATTCCGTACTTCACGATGTTCTTGAATGTATTCGCCAGATCCTTGTTCGTAACGATCTGTCCTACCACCGGAGGCTTGCCATTCGGGAAATACGTGGCAAGTGAAGTGGGCCACTTCATCATTGCCGTGGATATTGAGCTTGCGTATGCTTCACTAGCAGGGAAGCCGTTCTCGGCATAGTCGATGGCCCGCTGCCACACTACAGAAAGCGGCAGACTTCCATATTTGCGGTGAAGCTCGAACCAACCGCCTAGGTTGCCAGGTACGAGTGATACCTTGTAATTGTCCTGCCAAGGATTCTCCATGGCCATGAACATCTCGGGTGTTGCGGCATAAGGTGCGGCTCCCATGTGATCGAGGGCCATCACCTTATTCTCCTTGGCTACGTACATGACTTCCCAACCGCCGCCACCGGCACTAGAAGTGCCTGGAAGTGTTACGGCGAGTACTGCTGAGATACCGACGTACGCGTCAAATGCATTACCGCCCATCTTCAGTATCTCGACACCGGCTTCAGCCGCCATAGGGCATATTGATGACACCATGCCGTTCGCGCCGACTACCGTTGGCCTTGTAGCGGCAAGCGCTTGCCCCATAACGAGCGTCATACACATCATTATCACTGTTACAAGTAGCAGTATCCTTGATTTACGCATCTACGATACCTCCTTATGATGATTGTGTCATTTCGTACACGGTGTAGGCACACTAGCAGTAAATCGGTTCCCCACCTCCCATATGACTGCTTAGTTCATTGACGCTATCTGCTGTTAGATAAGTTTTTCGGAATACTAGCTTAAGTTTTGTCTACGGGATCTCCATGTTTGATTCGGGGATCGTTAAACCATACCCAGGATCAATGTCTCTCTTAATGTCTTACTTCTCGGTGGATCCATTAGGTTATTTGAATTGCTGCTTGCTCATTTTGCGATATCTGCCAATAGTAGATAACTACGTCACTCGATTTGAATAAAATGCAGAAAGCGATTTTATAAATTTACGTGTCTCTATATAGTCCTTATATCCTTCGTTTATTACTTCTTCACACGGGTTCTGAATCCTTCCTATTAGGAGATATTTTTTCTGTATCCTAAACAAGCAATGACGATTGATTGTTAAAGGCCATTATGCTGCGCCAGCAATATCTTCACCAATGGTATTCCTATCCCCGGCACAAGATCGTGAACCGCTAATGATGGCCATATATCCGTAGCCAATGCCGAATTCTTCTGCAGTTACTTTTTGACAACGGATGTGAAAGTGGCTTAATAATGAAGGGGATACAAGATATACTTTATTTATTATCCAATAATCTTGAATGAAACCTCATTGTAATGAGCAAAGGGACGAAGGTAGAACCATGCCCATTCATACAGATCGGGTTTGTGCACTGTGTTACCGAACAATTCGCTGCTATCAATTATGATTACGAGTAAGGCAAGGGTTGATAATCGATGATCGTTGATGAGACGGCAAGAATTGATAGAGTCCGAATAAACGAAATTACGATACCGTTCAAGGAACCATTTCAAATAAGTGGCGGTATCAGCATATCGAGAAAATCGGTCATAGTTGAACTAGAAAGTGACGGGATAATTGGTTACGGAGAAGCTCCACCATTTGAAGCCCCATTTTACTCATCCGAAACCATATCATCGGTAAAGGCACTGCTTGTAGAATGGATCTGTCCAAGAGTCGTCGGTAAAGAGATAGCGTCAATCGCCATGCTGAACCAACTCATAAGGTATGGCATCCGAGGGAATAATTTCGCGTTATCTGGTATAGAAACCGCCTACTGGGATTTAGTAGCTAAGAAGAACAACATGTCTTTGAAAGAACTCATTATCTACAAACTTAAGGAACTAGGAACCGAACAAGAATTCCTAAAACATGAGGATTACGTTATATCGGGAGTATCCATCGGCATTCCTCCAGATGAAGACGCTTCACTGTTCAAACATTGGGTAGAGCGCTCGCTAAATGAAGGCTTTAAGCGAATAAAGATAAAGATCAGACCGGGATGGGACCTAGAACCGACAAAATTTGCCAGAGACATAATCGGATATGACTTTCCGTTCTGGGTTGATGCCAATGCGTCATATGACATCGAAAAGCACCTAAGCATACTCAGGGAACTTGATGAGTTTCGATGCTTGTTCCTAGAGCAGCCCCTAAATCACGATGACTTGCTAGACCACAGTAAACTAAGCCGGATCATCAGGACTCCGCTGTGCATAGATGAATCGCTCAAGTCCCTTCAGATAGCTAAACATGTTGTGGAGCTAGGTTTCAGTAGGATTTGGAATCTCAAGGTCCATCGGGTTGGCGGTCTATGGGAAGCTGTGAAGATCTATGATTTTGCTACATCTCATGGCATCTCTCTTTGGGGAGGGACGATGCCCGAAAGTGGCATCGGATCTATGTGCATCCTTTCCCTGGCTACTCTCAACGGTTTTAGATTCCCTGCGGATATCGAGCCAAGCGTGAGATGGTTCAAAGAGGGAACCGACATGAAAGAAATAGAGATGGATTCTTCTGGCCGCATATATGTGCCTAATGGAATTGGCATAGGAGAGATTGACGTAGATAACTACCATCGCTTCGGCAAACCGATTTGGAGAAGCTGATGAACCGACCTTGATTCGCAGTAGCGGTCCAGCGTAGATTATATGACCTTACATTTTCATGCTTGTGTTTACCATGTATACTTAAGTTGTATAAATACATTGCATTGTGAGGGACTATAGTGTTCAAGCTGGCAATAATCGGACCACAGGACTTGGTTGACAGAAGTTGCTCCGTGGCGAAAGACTATAAGTCGATCGACCTGCTCAGGTTGCCTTATGAGTCCGAGGAACAGACGCGTGATCTAGTGAGCAAGCATGAAAGGGAAGTGGACGGATTCCTTTTCACCGGGTTTCTACCCTATTTCCGTATGCAGTCCGAAGGGACCACTAAGAAACCCCTTTTCTATTATCCTATCCTAGGCGAGAGCCTTTATCGGACGCTTCTCCTAATCAAGCTCCACAACAGCATCGATATTACGAGAGTCAGCATAGACACTCTGACGAAAGAGCAAGTTAACGAGGCATACGGGGAGATCGATGTAGATAGTTCAACGATCATCGTCAATGATAAGCACCTGGACGAGTTCTCCTTTGAGCAGTACGTCGATTTCCATAAATCGGCCTTCCTCAACAAAACCACGTATGGTGCAATCACAGCCGTGAACTCTGTGCAAACACGCTTACTGGAGGAAGGAATTCCAGCTTTCAAGATCGTCCCGACTCTTAATACAATCCGTCGTACGTTCGGGAGCATAGAGGCCGCCGGGAAAACACTTGCCGCCGAGGCGGCGCAGATAGTGGTGTTAATTGTCTCAATGCAGAACTATGATCCTGAAGTCGCTCCCTTATCCCAGAATGAGAAACAACAAAGAAGGCAGAATCTGTATCATTATCTTGTGGGCCTCGTGAATAAGTATAGGGCTTCGCTATTCACAAGGGAGACCGAGGAAAACGAATATATCATCTATGTTTCAAAGGGCATGTTCAGGGAGTACTTAAACGATTACGTAAATAAACCGCTTACGTCGGAAATCTTGAGCTCTTTGTCTATCGGGGTCAATGTAGGTATAGGTATGGGCAGAAGCGCCCTTGAAGCAGAGGATAATGCTAGGGGGGCTCTGATCCTAGCGAAGTCAAAGCCTGGTCTGAACATGTACATGATGAACCAGGATAAGGAAGTCACCGGCCTCATAAATGGCGGATCAGAAAGCACTCAGGTAGATTACACTCTGAAAAGCGAAGATGGGAACCTGTTGAAATTGTCGGAATTATCAGGACTAAGCATATCTACACTTACGCGGATTCAAGGGTTAATGCGTGGCCTTAGGCGTGATACGATAACGGCCAGCGAACTCGGGAGTGCGATAGGTGTTTCTAAGCGCACTGCAAGTAGGGTACTTCTGAAGCTCTCTTTAGCTGGATTGGCGGATAGTATAGGTGTCGAACAACCGATTCCTCGGGGACGCCCAAGAAATCTCTACAAAATTAGTCTCTAGCTCAATACATCTGTATACAATATATCGATAATAGTTGTATAAGCGGTTCAATACCTAGCATCCGCACCTTCTTTAGTGGTTAAATCAATAATACTTAAGATAGATGAAAGAAAACACAACTTTATAAATGCGAAAGTATGGATTTATTAAGTAAAGTGTCAACGCCGACCTAGAACGGACCTAGAGGGCGATTAACTTCATCAATCTTAATCAGAATATTGTCTTTAACCGTAGCAATAATACAACATATTCTAATGTTCATTTTCGTGGAAACAGTCTACTCTAGACCATTCAGTTGCCCTTTAAAAACGTTACTCCATTGTCTTTCATTTGCCTCCAATAACCTTTCAGCTCGCTTTTACTAAGAACTTCATAAATGAATAGCCAATTCCTACCAATATCTAGGGGGCTTTTATTGAGGTATCTTGCATACTCTTTTAACTGGGATACTGATTGTGTCAACGACGGCGAGAATTGACCCACCTAACGACGGAATTAATTGAGCCACCAA
>ERZ795059.5647-NODE-5647-length-11314-cov-19.604938_pt1 | contig 11314 bp, 15 predicted proteins | sample MGYA00375143_ERZ795059 | MGnify/ENA primary metagenome ERZ795059 (study PRJEB30188, sample SAMN05720168) | activated sludge metagenome | isolation source: Anaerobic digester | place: USA | collected 2015-01-07 ... | reverse complement strand
GTGGCCTAATTCCTGATGACGATTTCTGGTCTAGTTTACAATGCCGATTTACATTACGTTGAATTCGGTCAGCGATGTCGCATATTCGGCAATGTTGCCATGTTATATTATTTAATGTTGAATTAATAATCAACTGATGTTGTAGCCAGTTAAATTGCTTCTCTTTGTCTACGATCAGTCGCTCAATTTTTTCGATGGCTCGGTCCCAGGTTGAAAGTATGTCGGTAATAGCTTTTTGTTCTGAGAGTGGAGGAAGAAGGATAGGGATTCTTTTAAGTGTCTCCTTATTCAACTTATATCTTCCTGCTCCCTGACGAGTTAAAAATGCTGTTATATTTCGATGCCTGAAATAGTGATAAAACCAATCAACAGAACATTCTTTTGTTGCCTCAATTAGATGGGCATGGTTGTTAACGTTAAACTTACCTTCAACCAATAGAGTTTGATGCTTTGAATTATATTTTAAAAAATGGTCACCATCTTCTCCAATAAGAGCAAACCGACCTTCAACAAGATACTCGTTGATATAGTAGAGAATACCTGTAGGGCCATAATAGGGATATTCCCCTTTGATTTTTTCACGTTCTTCTATAGATATCGGCCTGCGAAGATCATTTCGAATAAGACAAGATTCACCAACTGTTTTTACTTTCCAGCCAGTTGGTGCTCGATTGATGTGCATCTGGTGCAATAGCACTTGCTGTTTACTCATTCCCCATCTCCCAGATTCTGCTCACTCTCTGGTTGCAAACCCTTCTCCCTCGTTGAGAGGCTATCCGGTGCGGTATTACCCAATTTCTTCATCGTTCGATCTCTTTAAGTTTTGCGTCCATCTTTGTCCGCACCTCCACCAGTTCCTTCTCCAACTGGTCGATCTCGCTCTGCACGGCATCGATGTCGATTTCTTCCTCCTCCTCAAAGGTGTCCACATACCGGGGGATGTTTAGATTGAAATCGTTTTCCTTGATCTCATCAAATCCTGCCACATATGCATATTTTTCAACATTCTCTCTCTTCCGGTATGTCGTCGCAATCTTCTCGATATGCTCGGGCGACAGGGTGTTCTGGTTCTTGCCCGGCATGAAGTCCCTGCTCGCATCGATAAAGAGCACATCCTTACGACCTTCATTCAAACCGCCCTTTTCCCTCTTGCGGTCAAAAACCAGGATGGCCACCGGTATGGAGGTGGTGGGGAATAGGTTTGCGGGAAGGCCCACCACGGCATCGAGCAGATTCTCCTCGATCATGGCCCTGCGGATGCGGCCCTCTGAGCCGCCACGGAAGAGCACACCATGGGGCACCACTACCGCCACGCGACCTTCCTTTTCAATGGCAGCCTCCACCATGTGGCTGATGAAGGCCCAGTCGCCCTTGCTCTTGGGCGGCACCCCCCTCCAGAAGCGCTTGAACCGGTCGTGCTCCGCCTCGTCAGCACCCCACTTGTCCAGGGAGAATGGTGGGTTTGCCACCACCACGTTGAACTTCATGAGCTTGTCGTTCTCCACCAGGGCCGGGCTCGTAAGGGTATTGCACCACTCGATGCGCGCGCCGTCGTCTCCATGCAGGAACATGTTCATACGCGCCAAGGCCCAGGTGCTGCCGTTCACCTCCATGCCGAACAGGGCGAAGTTTCTGTCCCCGACCCGGCGGGCGGCTTCGATCAGCAGGCCGCCGGAGCCGCAGGCCGGATCACAGATGCGGTCACCCGTCTTTGGTCCTGCCAGTCTCGCCACCAGCTCAGATACCTTGTGGGGGGTATAGAACTCCCCGGCCTTTTTACCGGCATCCGAAGCAAAGCGCTCTATGAGATAGATGTAGGTGTTGCCGATGACATCCTCCGACACCCTGCTGGGCCGCATGTCCAGCTTCGGATTTGCGAAGTCTTCAAGCATATGCTTCAGGCGGCGGTTACGGTCTTTTGTCTTGCCCAGGTTTGCCTCGCTGTTGAAATCGATATTCCGGAACACGCCATCCAGTTTGAGCTTGTTCGACTCTTCTATTTGGTCAAGGACGATGTTGATCAGCTCGCCGATGTCCGGGAGATTACGTCTTTCATAGAGGCTGTAGAAATCTCCGAGGAACCGGTCTGTCACCTTGCCTGAATCCTTGTCCTTCACCTCGACCATGGGCAGCACGAAGCGCTCTCGCTCCAGCTTCCGGCGGATGCGCCCATCATCGTTCCCATATAGTTTTTTATACTCTTCGTAATGGTCCTTCCAGGTATCGGATATGTACTTCAGAAACAGCATCACCAGGATATAGTCCTTGTACATGGCCGGATCGACTGCGCCACGAAACGTATCACAGGCCGCCCATGCAATGTTATTTATCTCTCTCTGATTTATTTGCTCAGCCATGATTCATCTTCCTCCATTATCTGATTCGCATTTGTTCTATGCGACTGCATTCTGAATAGCCTTCATACAGATCGAATTGACAAGGTATCCTTTTCTCTCTGATACCTTATGTGTTAACTCTGCCTCTCTTCTCTTCAGTGTATCAAGCTCAAGTATTTTCTGTTGAAGAGAGAATGGGGGAATCTCGATGGTAAAGTTCCGGAAGTCATCCTTGGAGATCATGGGGATATAACTGCCCTTCAGGTCTTTCTTTAAAACCGACTGTGATGATGGCTGGTTTATATACCAGACAACAAATGCAGGCAGAACCTCTCCAGTCTTCAATCGCAGTTTGAAAAAATAGCTCACTGGTACAGTTGTATCCAAATCAAGGTCGACAACAACAGCTACATTGTTGCTTCCCCTTGAAATGAAAAGGATATCCCCTTTTCTTATAAGGTAGCGCTCTACATTCCGGTCGATTTTCACTTTAACGAGACTGGAAGCATCCAGCATGTTCCTGTTATCAATATCTCTCATCTGGATGATACTGTAATTACCTTTCGCATCAGGGACAATTTTTTTGTTAAAATGATATCCAATATGAATCTCAGCAATATCTCGCAGTGCCTTTCTCATGGGTTCCCCCCGTTATCGTTTTCCGGGAAGGGTGGGCGCCAATATTATGCACCCACCCTTCGGTTAATTACTCACGCGTATGCCCGTTGATCTTATACGCGTATGCAAAACAAGAGTTTCTGTCACCGCCACCTGGAGCGCCTTTACATCCTTTTGAGAGAAAGACGTCTTCTACATAGCGTGCTGCAACATCGGTTCCGAGATGTTTGCTATGGATCCAGAGGTCTGTTTTCTCGTTGACGCTATGGTCATTGAATAACCTCTTCTTGGGATCTGCAGCGACTCCAACATACCATTGGGTAAACACACCACCATCCTTACTAATATACTCTTGAAAAGCCTTAATTGTTTCCTGCATGTCTTTTTCTCCTGAATCTTGTTGTTTGTTTCCTTGAACGATTAATCTCGATGCTCTGAGATTCATTCCCCATGGCCGACAAGATTAATTTTTTAAGCCTTTGCCTTCCATCACCCCCTTACGGGTCCGGCAAACGCTTGACAGGAGAACAAAAGACAAATACTATACTTCTACCAATCTAATTGTCTTTGCTCCGGCCAAGTTTGCCTGAGTTAAGACCGAAGCTCTGTGTTATCAGCACAGAGCTTTTTGTTTTAGTATGCCATTTACTATCACACAAAAGAGAAGATGTCAACGTATTTTAATAACAAATAGTTTGCAGTTATTATTATATACATTCTCATTTATCTTGCAATACAAAAAACCACGACCCTTGTGGGCCGTGGTCTCGTACGGATCGTTCGGTATGAGAGGGGGGCTGTCCTGTCAGTTCTCCGCCTTCTCGGGTATGCTGGCAGCATGCCCGAGGAACCTGATTGTAATGGCCAGGAATGCCGCGATGCCGGTTGCCAGGATGATCACTCTCTCTTTCTTTCCCTTACCTACATGATTTAAAGAAGCTCGAAACCAAACATATTATACTCCCAACAAACAAAACCTCGGCACTCATCATGTCATTACTCATCCTCAAAGAAATCATAACCATTCCTCATGAGACCACACTTCAAAGAAACCCACGGTCTTTCAGTATCATTTTTGCTTCCTGGCCAGATATCCTCAGGTACACAGCAGTAGTTGTAAGCGCGGAATGCCCCAGGATGTCCTGGACGACCGTGATGGGAACACCCCCTTTAAGGAGCTCGGTGGCTCGGGTGTGTCGCAGAATGTGTGGATGGGCAAGGTCCCGGGGGATGCCGGCTTCCTTCGCCCGCTCATAAAACACTCTCCGAAAATTCCCTTGGTCTACCTTGAAGACCTTTCCCTTCTCGCCAGGAAAATCCATCAGGTAGTTGGCTATCTCGCCCGTGACGAGCGGCGGGACAGGTATGCTCCTTACCGGCTTCTTGGGCGATTTCTGCTTGAGGGTTCTGATCTTGAACTCGCCGTTGCGCCTGTCGATCTCTGCCAAGTCATCGATGAGCTGCACCTCCCCTAGGCGAGCCCCTGTGTACCTGAGGGCCAGGAAGGTGAGCCAGTACTTGCCACGGCTCCTTCTCTGCGCATCCCTCCCGCTTGCATCGTACCAATCCTGGAAGTATTTCGTCAGGGCATTGACCTGGTCCTCCATGAGGTAGTCGATACCGGATCCGGTGACCATGGGGAGCGAGTGTGCCTTGATAATGCCATTCATAATTACACCTTTTCTTTTAATCTTAACGTGTTTTTTAACATGAAAATATCCTTGTTCCAAGGTTAAAATGGCTCGATACGAGGTTATTGAGAGGTATTTTTACACGAAAAGGTGAGTTTCCGTGTAATCATCACGTTCCCTTCAAAGACTGAAGGACTGATGCAGGAATAATATGATCAACTTTGTCCCTTATAAGTCCTACCTTCCTGGTGTGGCTGTATCTTTCTATATATTCTCTTCTTCTCACATCATCCATGTCCGCCCATTTCTTCTCTTTGTTTGTTTCGTAAATATCTTCATCTGTCATGGGATTGTCGGGAGATAAGAAGGAGAACACTCTCGAAAGAACCAAGTCCAACTGCAAACATTCACATCGGTCAAGAATTTGAGTACGAAGAATCTGCCCGTCTTCATCGGCCGATTCTAACACCAACACCTGGTCTCCTTTTTCCTCTTTTTTCCTGGCCACCAGACAGCTCGTGCAGGGTCCGACATCATGATAATCCGCAAGGGTTACATAGTCAGGGTGCACGTACCATTTATAAATACGTTTGCCCATGTTGTTATGTAGGAACATTCTCAGCACGGAAATGAGGAAGGTTACTACCCCGACAAACGATTCCGAGTATTCCTCTCCAAATATGAAAACCTTGGCCTGTGCCCTCTTTATGAACCTCGAAGACTTGTCACCATTGTGATTCCTGTGATGCTGATAAAATTCCTTGTTCTCGAAGGATACCGTTATTCCATTTTGAGTGTGTTCAAACATATCATCCTCCTCATTTTTCAACACTCTTCCACATCAGGTGGAGATAGGATGCTGAGACGTTGATTTTTTTGTATTTTCTCAGATAGTGGGCTATTCGCCTGAATCCGATGCTCCTCTGCTTGAGTTCCACGACCTCTCCCCAGAGAGACAGGACCTGCCTCTTCTTCGGTGAAGAACGATCCTTAGCGAGGTTCGCGATTCTCAATTCACGTGTACGGGACCAGTCATCATATTGATCCTGGCCAGCTACTCTGTATCCCTTCCCTTTGATCGTGTCCCATCCGTGTTCCCTGCCGGCCACGATGAGACCGCAGTACTGAAGGATCTTTCTCGGCAGATGATCATGAGATGATTTCAACGAGTGGTATTTATTGAAAGACTTTTGGAATATGGTTATGAACTCGTCCTCCGGCAACGAAGAAAGCCACCGAAGGACCTGTCCGCGTTCCTTTATCGTGAGTCCACCGGTGATTCCCTCTATGACCTCGTTCATGATTCACCCCCTCGTGTAGGTGTAGGTCTCGTAATATCTGAAATGAGCAAGTTCCAAGCTGGTCTGTTGAAGCGCCTGCTCATGCATCATTCCATGGCGCACACATTCCAGGTATCTCCTCTGTGCGAAATTGTGCTTCAGGGCGTGGGTTCCCCTGCCTGGATCGTATTGACCCGTTGCCTTAGCGGCCTGGGCCAGGGAGATGATGTATTCCTTGTAGCTGCTTTCCAGTTTTCCATGTCTATCTATATGGGCTTCGAGCAGGCTATACGTGCCCACGCTGATCATGTGGTCAGTCTTCTTGCCGCCCTTTTCCACAACATCCTTGAGCAGCCCCACTTCTCCACCGGTGATCGGATCAGAGACTATGCCGCCCAGATGATCGGCCGTGAGCGGGTTGTTGAGGCCATTCGAAGGAGCGCCAATGCCTTCAGCGCGAAGCCCTCCCTCATGCTGAAGCATTGCCTGCAGTTTATGGAGAGGATTCACAATATGATCGATCAGGGATCGAGGATCCGGGTATGCCCGGTTAAAATATTCACGACTCGATTTAGGCAAGCCATTTTTCTTGTCTCGAGCAATCCTCGAAATGTTCTGACGGACCTCCCTGGTATCTAACTCTTTGACCAGGATGCAGTGCTTTTTGATGTAAGTATTCAGCGCATGTTCGAATTTTGATAATGCAGCAAGCTTCGTTTCAAAGGTCTGCCTTGAGAAACCTTTCCTTTGAAAGCGTACGAACACATCGGTCAGATAATCTCCCATGAGCCTTGATACCAAGGGCGTATCGAGGATGTCTGTGCACTCACGGGTCACCAGATACTCTGAAAATTTATGCGCTTCATACCTGTATACGCTCCATGACCCTAGGGATCTGATACCTTTTGGATTCACGCTCTTCGATTCCCCAAATGCACGGATAGAATGAAATACAGCTTCGATCTGGGAGTGAATCGATCGTGGCCACCTGATGGATGTCCCCTTCATCGTTCTACCCTCTCATAAGAATAAATGAGATCCTGAAGATTAAAGTCATTCATCAAGGTCATTCTCTCACGCAGAGTGGATCTCGATACTCCTCATACCCAGCTCCCTGATGATCTCCTCTTTGTGCCTTTCAATGAAGATCATGATTTCCGGAGTTATCTTCTTTGATGGATAAAACCTCAACTCTCCTTCAACGAGCCAGATCCTCAGACCAAGGAATGAAAGCAATGTTAGGTACCTCATATCCATCAAGGCTCCCCTGGCATGTCGATCGCCGACAGGAATCCACCATCATCAACAACATCAACATGTCCACGAAATCTTTTTACAGGCTGCTCCAGAGAGGTTGTTGGGTTTGTGCATACGTCAACAACGTCAACGCTGAGACACGATGTTGATGTTGGTGGCGTTGTTGAATTCTCATCAACGCTGTCTTCGCTGTCTCTGACAGGGTTCGTTGATATGAGGATGTCGTTGACTTTTTTCAGAAGGTTGATGACCTTGTCGTTATACTCGAGCGCACAGATTCCCGCTCTGGCACCAACTCGGATCCTCCCGGTGGTGTCGAGCCCGAGAGAACGGAGATATGTCCCCAGACCGCGAGGGGACAGTTTCTGCTCTTATGGCATTACCTTATCAAGCTCGGCAGCGATATCACTGATGGGCAGCTTTCCCTGCGGCGCACTCGGACCAAGACGCTGGAGCACATCACAAAGGCCTATAAGTTGAGGTGTGGCATCATATGGGATAACCTCTACAGCCCTTCCGGTTAGAGACATCAGGGCATCGACAGCCTGACCGAGATAGTACATGACAAGATCGATGCCCCGGTTGACATCTTCTATTTCCAGGACCCTACTGTCAATGTTCTTACCCCGTGAAATCTCATGCAGGACGAGCAGTATGCCCGAAAGGCGCGCGGCATAACTGACAGCTTTCGGCAAATATCCTCTGAACTGGACAGGCATATCAAGTTCGAGTGCCATTAAATTATTGCGCCAATCCCTGAATCTCGAGTACGCATCTCTACTGAACATGAAAGAGTGTGGCGACCAATCAGGCACCTGGCACAATCTGTCTGCGCATGACATTGCATGAAAGACGATTTCATTCCAGTGGTTCTGGTGACAATCATCCCACGTTGTATCATCCAATTCCTTAGATGGCCCATCATAGTACGTGACCAAGAGGCGATATACTGTGCCATCACTGATATAAAGGCCATCCTTGCCACCAAAGACTCTCTGCCAAATATCACTCTGCACGCCACCACACACAGATACACGCATGATAGGGACATAAATTATCCTGCCGGCCCGGACTATCCTGCTCGAATGACCATCCCAGATAGTGAGCCAGGCTTCTCGATCACCACCTCCCTGTGACCGATAACGATCCTGTGTCGAGATAAGAGATGAGAGCTCGGAGTGATAGACAAGGACACCACCATGGCCTGAAATATCATCCCGAAGCCCCTCGACCGTAAGGTCCGTGATGAAGTATCCTCTCGGATGTTGAGGTTCCTCTGGTCTTTGATCGCTCGGGAGCGCTTTCCATGCGGCTACATCAAGCCCGTATTGTCTCTCCGCTATATTCTGGGCCGATCGAAGCGGCATCATGAGTCGCTCAACGCCTGGAGTTTTACCTTTTCCAGAAGGTCGGATATCGGCAACCCACATGATAAGAGGTTGCATCCAACCATCCTTGATGAGTACATTTACCGTTCCTCCTATCACAGATGCAATTATTGCAAGCGCAGCGCCTACCAGCGGTTCTGGGTCACTGGCACAACTCCGGGCTAAAAGCCTGAGGCTATCTGAGATTGTGGTTGGGAAAACAGACCATGGCATTCCTATACGCGGAAAGCTCTCGCGTGCCGTCTGCCACGGATTTTCTTTTACAAGACTCCTTTGTTCTGTGCTGCAATCACAAAAAGCCTGGGTGGCTTGAAGCACCTGCATCAACTCATCCCGGGTGTGCCCACAAGCAAGCCAATCTGTGACGTCCTTGCCTTTGGGTGGTAGATCAGGGAGATCTATGATGCGGATAGAATTGGCAATGCCGGAAAGGCTTTTCGAAACCTTTTCGGCATGCCTCTTCCCGGGTTCGTCTTTGTCTGGGATTATTGCTACATTAGCATTCTTGAGTCGACTCGAGTGAACATCCTGCCATTTTCCGGCACCGCCATGATTACAAGTGGCAACCAGACCAATTGAGATCAGACTTTCACAATCTTTTTCACCTTCCACAATGAACACTGTTTCGCCCCTGCTAATCGCATCTAAAACAGCGGGTAGATTGAAAGGGACTACGACATTGTTCGAGGGTCCTTCCCAGATCCATCCTCCATTTCCATTGGATTTTCGCATTCTAAAGTCTTTGGGGGAAAATCGAATGACCTGATATTGAAGATTTCCGTTTTCATCAACATAATCGTGAATATTACATATTTGTCTAGTTTTTGAAATATCGTTATCTGGCGCAAATATTGACTTATCCAGGCCAAGGGCATTCACGATATTTTCAAAAGAGCATCCAGCGAAACAATGGATCAATATCTTTCCATTACCCCCATCGCTGATATGCAAGCTTGGGTGTACATCCTTATGGGCAGGGCATAAAGACATATAACCATCATGCACTTTTTTCACATTAGACAACTTTGATAAAATATTGCCCAGCTTATTCATATCGCTGCTATTTTACTTTGTGTTTTTCCATGTAGTCCTGAATGTCACGTGGGTCGTAACGAATCATCTTTCGGCCAAGACGTATATATGGTATTATATACGATCTTTTTGTAGATCTGTTGTTTCTCAGTGTCTGAATTGATATGCCAGTAATCTCTGCAACTTCTTGCTCCTTCAAGTATCTGATGCGCTGATCTCCCATATTTTCTCCTTAATATTTTGCGTTGAAAAAATGTCTTGATTAACACCTCTCCATACACTAAAATAGTTATAGATCCTGATATAAACAATTTAGATGACTGTGTCAAGGATAATTGAATTGATTGACTTTAACAATTTAGTTGAGCGATTCAAGCAGGCCAAGGGCTTTACGACAGATAAACAAGTGGCCACCCTGCTTGGATTATCGCAACAGGACTTTGCTAGCAGGAAGCAGCGAGGGACAATCCTTGCTCCTATTATCGACCATGCGCTTTCGTCTGACATCAATCTTCATTGGCTAATCACAGGAGTCGGCAGCCCAACAATAAACTCATTAATTGATAATCAAACGGAAACCCAAGAGCTTATGATAATCATAACCGAAGCAGTAAATACAAAGCTCAAGGATATGAGATTAAAGCTCGCATGGAAGTATAGAAATAAAATGATTATTGGACTTTGCGATTATTTCCTCCAACATTTCCAAGAGGAAAAGAAAATAAACAACGCAATATCCATTGAGGATTATATGCGCACTCATAGATCCGAGATAGAAGCATCAATATCGGCTTCGGCTCACATGTCTCAATAAAATACAATTAAAATTTGGGGGTTAGAATATGGATAACAAGAATGGAAAAAGTGTCTTTACAATCATTGCTGAATGTATGGAAAAAGCTGTTCCATTGCTGCCTATTGATGAATCCATCGATGAAATCAATAGGATTGAAGATGAGCAACGAGATCAATGGATTGATGCTTTGTTCAAGATTATAATATCCTGCATGTTTGTTTTCATTATACTTTTCCCTGTAGAGGTAGGACTGCTTATCAATCGTCATGATGTCCGCTACATAATATTGAGCGTAATCCTTTTTGCTCCCATCATTGTTCTTGGAAAGTATACGATCAGCCAATCAAAAATTTTGGCAAAAGTATACTCAGAGCTGAATGCTACAAGGTCAGTTAAGGATGAGATCCTAAGGGATAGAATAAGATCCCTGCTAACTCCTAAATCAAAAGAAAATGACTAATATTAAGCTGTAATAGTCACGGTTTGATCTGACATCTAGGTACCGACAAATTGTAGCTTTAGGTTTTGCCAGAAAGATCGCTTGTAGTGAGCATAATTACTCAGCGATTGAGCAAATTAACTTATTTCAGTAAATACAGTATGTTGGGGATATCCGGAGTGCCGTGAGGCATTCGGCTGGACCCTGGAACAATGGATCTACTTCGGAGGTTATCCCGGCGCCTCTGTGTTCATGGAAAATGAGGCAACCTGGAAGAGCTACATCAACGATTTCCTCATTGAGACAATGCTGGCCCGTGATGTTTTCCGTGAGTATGGCTGATTTGACAGAGCATGTGAGGATTGATGTGGAGGTTGAAAGGCTACATTTTTCCTGACCCGATAAGCCAGTGCTCATGCTTCGACAGTGAGTAAATCAGTGAAGATAATGTTTTCAAACATTCAATAATTACAGATTGTTGAGTATGGCACATTATCAATAATGTAGATGCCACCAAGATAATCATACAGTTGTAAC
>ERZ795059.5642-NODE-5642-length-11322-cov-5.099494_pt1 | contig 11322 bp, 21 predicted proteins | sample MGYA00375143_ERZ795059 | MGnify/ENA primary metagenome ERZ795059 (study PRJEB30188, sample SAMN05720168) | activated sludge metagenome | isolation source: Anaerobic digester | place: USA | collected 2015-01-07 ... | reverse complement strand
ATACACAAGCATCATACAAACGAGATATATTGTGGAAAGAACTTATTAGTGCAAAAGATATTCAGCCAAATGATATTATTCTCAGTCTTCAGTGGCGCGATGAAATGATTGAAAGAAGCAGGTTCATGGATTTAGATGATGATTATAGTGGCCCTGATCGTAATACGTATTTTGAAATTAAAGTCGGTCGTTATGTTGATGAAACTGACGAAGAATATGAAAAACGAATGAGAGAAAAAGCTCGAAAAGAAAAAGCAGTTGAAGAACGTGAACGTCTGGAGTATTTAAGATTAAAAGCAAAATATGAAAACTAAAAAGAAAACAATACAGCAAAATTGTGGCCTTCGTTTGAAAACGAAAGCACCGAAAATAATAGCTCACGCCAAGACTTATAAGAGGCGTCCTAAGTATAAAGTGAGGTATGTATGAATATAAATTTTGAAATACCTGATGAACAAATTCGCGATCTTGCACACGACATAATGTGTAATATGCCAGAATACGCACTAAATCTTAGATGTGTAGAATGGGATTATACAAATGGAAAGTATGTTTTCGAGGAACTTGGCGAAGATGAATGCGAATTTGATGAAGACGGAAAACCAAAAAGATACACAGTAACTGTTGATGACATAGCAAAAAAAGGCCTCAAAATATTCATAGAAAGAGAACTTCAAGGAATTTATCGTTTTTGTGGTTTTAATGGACTTGATGAATTACTTGATGGTGGGTGTTATGATGCTGACACCGTAGATGCAATAGTTCAACTCACAATATTCGGAGATATGATTTATGGTTAAATTATTTGTTGAAAAAGAATTAATTGACGAGCTTGATGCACTTTCACAACGTGGCGGTGATATCATCCGTTTAACAAAAATAAAAAAGCAAAAGAGGGTACAAAATGCAAAGAAAAATTCGAAAAAGAAAGTATAATTCAGAAGTATTAAAACATGCAATACATGAATATCTTTTTATGAAAGATACTCTTGGAAATGACGTCGATGTTGTCGTAGAACATATTGCTGCTAAACATAATATCAATATTGCAACACTCACAATAATGGCGAAAAACGCTGAATTGATAATAGATAAATTTGTTGATTCACGTGCAAATATAAAACAATCTCAAATCATAGCGGAGAGAATATGATTCGCGATAAAAAACCTGTGCGCCACAAAAGTCCTATAGTAGTTGATCTCGACGGACCTGACGGCAATGCATTTGTTCTTTTAGGAATGGCATCTAAATGGGCTAGGCAATTGAGTCTTGATTGGCCTACTATTCGTGAGGATGCAATGTCGAAAGATTATGATCATTTGCTTAAAACACTTGACAAGCATTTTGGTAAGTATGTAATTTTTGAACGTTCTAAACGTGAGGATATGTAATGGTAGATAAAATTGATCATGTTGAAATAATGCACCGCCTTGATGAAGCATGTGGCGAGAATAGAAGTAATATAGATGAATTACGCTATTTGCAATTCTTTTATAACCAAGTTGATTTTGGTGTCTCTGACACCATCGTTCGCAAAGCAATAAATGAACGCTATAAAAAAGAAACTGGAAAAGACGCACCACAAAAATATATAGTATAAAGGAATTGAAATGGAAAAACCAGTTAAAGATTACATTGAAGCTTATGGAAGAAGTCGTGGTGGAATTACTGCGATTTTAATGGAACTTCATCGCGAACGTGGAACTGCGATGGAAATAACAAAAACAGAAACTCTAAATAAAAAAGAAGCAAAAAAAATATTTGAGGAATAAGGAGTAAATAATGCCAAAAATTTTTGAAGAACTTGTATTGCTTGATGCTGATGGTGAAATAATAGTACCAGATGCTAATCGTCCTAAGAAGGCAAAAGCAAAACAAAAAATTGAACAACCAAAAAAGTCGGCTAAAAAGCGCGGTTTTATGGCTGCAGACGGGAAAGGTCTCGACCAAATTCGCGAAATGGTGTCCGTCGAAGGTTGGGAAATTTTCAAAGATAAGGCAAAAAAGGGTGCCGCAGGTAAATTTATCTTTGTTAATGCTGACTTTGATGCATTCGTCATAAAGCACGAAGGTAAAATTGGTCTTCTTTATGATGCTATAGACAAATTTGGCATTGATACTTTCATTAAAAATAATACAATTGAAACATCAACTCGCCAAGATATGATTGATGAGCGAAGGATAAAAATAGCACGTTCTGTTCTTAAAGCTCAGAAAAAAGCGCAGCAAGAAGAAGTTGATAAATTGAATGAGCAAAAAACCGAAATCACTCTTAAAATAATGAGTACTAAATTAAAGCGTGGTTCGGCAGAACACATGGCATTAAGAGAACAATTGCATGAAGTTGTTGATGAATTAAAAGAATTGGGAGCCTATGGCAATGTTCATGTTGCGATGTCGCATGAAGATATAGCACTCGCAAAGAAGCGTGGCGCCGCTCTCAAGAAAGAACGAAAAGAAAAGAAAGAAAAAAAGAAAAGAGGCCAAACAATATGATATTCTGGGCATGTCTTATTTTCTTTGCCATAGTGGTGGTAATGATAATTGCCGGCATCGGAATTTTTAGTTTATTGTGGCCTCTATTCACTTTTGTAATTAAAATGATAGAGATCGCGGTATTAATCGTTTTTGTCGCGATACCAATTATCATGATAATTTTAATGATTTTCAAAGTCATTAAAAGAATTATTACAAGTTTCAAGGAGAGAAGCATATGACTAAGAAAGCAAAACTAACAATAGGCGGAGTTTACCGCATCACGTATAATATGAAAGGTACTCCATGTGAAAAAAAGAATCCTCGACTCATTTCACTCAAAGTTCCAGAAGCGGTGAAACTTATTAAGGATGTTGTAAAGAACGCCGAAAAATCAGAATTAATTTATGCTCAATGTCAAGAAGCGTGGGAACCCTTTATCAAGAAAACAAAAGCACTCGAACTTATAAAGGCGCGTAAAGTTCTTAATCACAAACGCAAGAAATTGCCTATTGAAATAGCTCTTGAAAGTGATCTTAAAGAACTTCGTAAAAAGCTTTTTAAGAAATCTCAAAGGGTGCGCTCTCCAAGAGAACAAGCAAGGGCACTTTTTATTCGTGTACTTGATATTGATAGAATAACATTCGACGCGTCACAAGAGTTAAATGATTCTTTTCATGTGCTTTACGCAGGTAAAATGCTCACACATAAAGGAAAAACAGTGCATAAGTTTTATTTTCTTGATCCACAAAAAATTTCACTCAAAGATATACCAACTATAACTGAAGATTATCTTGATATTACGAGGTAACCATGAAGTGCCAAAAGTGCAACTCAGAAAATACTGAATTAATTCGTAGTTGGTCAAATGAAAACGTCCGCACTGCTCGCTCAGTGCTAATTCAGGATAATGAAACTTGGAAATGTAAAGATTGTGGTGAAGAAAACCACACTTTTACTAAAAGACATAGGGAGTGGTAAAACATGAAAAAAATTTTTATAGCTATTTGTATGCTTATAATGATTCAATCTTGCGGCCCTGAGAAGAAATATAAAAGTATTTCTGAATTAGGTGATGGTATTGACTCCGATGATGTTTTGTTAATTATGGCAGACATTAAAGTATGTTCTATGGCAAACATGGGTTATTATATTGTGAAAAATGCAAGCTCTTATAAAGTTTATTGTGCAGGAGTTTCCGATCAAAAAACTCAAAAAGATGACGAAGCTTTGGAACAACAAGATGGCGATGAATAAAAATTATAACATTGAAATTAGATTATGGGTGATTCCTATTTTTATAGGGTCACTCATAGGTGTTATTTTTCATCCTTTATTTATTGTGTTGACGCTAGTGTCAATATTTCTTTTAATTAAAATATACGATAGGGATTATGCGCGGGGTAAATAATTACGTCAGACCAATAGTAGCTGATATAGGAAATCAAACATTATTTATTTATAATACTATTGGACTTATGGATTTATCGTTGTATGCGATAAGAATATCTGAAGCATTTATGTTTGATTGTTTTCTAGATTCAAGCGCTAAAGTTGCTACATCAGAAATGTATGATGGCTGGTGCTCTATCTTGGGCACCAAAAATCCATACATTGATTCTTATTACGGACTTTTTATGGATGGCGATCACATATTTAAGTTTTTAAATATTTTTATAAACAATATGACTCCTGAAGAAAAAAGTATTATTTATCATCTTGAAAAAAATAATGTAATTCGTTATCTTAAAAAAGAAAGAAGATATGAGATACTCAAAGATCACTCTTTTATATTTATCAACGGATTTTTATGTTCGACAGATGGTATTTCACGCGAAATAACTTTAATGCACGAACTATCGCATTTATTTTATCAAACAGATAAAGAGTATCGCAAATATATTAACGCAGCATATCAACGTACTGGTAGGGTTTATCAAGAACTTGTTATACAAAAACTTATAAGCAAATTGGATCCTACTGAAGCGCGTGTTGAAGATGAGTGGGCCGCGTATTTAATAGACAATAAAAAGTTATTTGTTCCATTAAGAAGATATTCTCGTTTTGATACTGATTTAGTTTATAAACATTTTGCAAAAAAATTAGCAAAAATGACTAACATCAGAGGAACAAAAAATAATTTACTCATAAAAACAATGACAAGAGTTAAAAAGGAGACACAATAATGGTTACATTAAAGCAAATACGTTTCAGGAATGATAAATTTATTTATCATTTTGAATATGATTTTAGATTTGAAATGAATAAAGGATTTGCTCGCTTCTCAGAATTTTCTGAATCTCCTTCTCTTCGTGGAACAGTTTTTTCACTTGACGAAGTTTTGCACATAACGCCTGATTATCTTGATATCGTTCTTGGTCATAATATACCTTCTGATGCCCTCATAAAATTTATGAAAGTATATACCACCAACGATGTACAACATTCAAGAAATAAAATTACGAATGAAGAACATCAAATTCTTAAAATGATTCCTAAGTACAGAAAGCCAGGAGACTTTTACATCATAGCGACATGCAAAGAAACAAAAGGAAATTTTAATGCAATAGATCATGAAATAGCGCATGCAATGTATTACCTTATTCCCGAGTACAGACGCGCGGTAGTCACTGCGATGAATTATGAACAGAAAAGGATAGGTGAAACTTATTACAAATCAATGCAAGATATTCTCACATTTAAAGAGTATGATTCAAGAGTATGGGAAGATGAAATACATGCATTCCTTGTTGATCTTGGCCTTGGAAGTACTGGATTTTTTTATGGTAGAGATTTTAAAGGCTTTATAAGGCAACTTAAAGCTGGAAAGATACGTTTCCACCATAAGTACAAACTAATCGCTGAAGTTCTTTCGTCGCTTTACCATTACTTTTATAAAAATGAACAAGATGTAAGTGGCGAAAAAGCAGGCAAAACGATCAATTAATGGTGATATGACATAATGGCAAAAACAAATAAAGATAAAGAACTTACATTAGAAGAAAAAATTAATATGGTAAAAATGTCTGTTCAGGCACTTTTACAAGATTATAAAACAAGTAGACTAATTACGGGAACGCCCGGAATTGGCAAGTCAAAAGCAGTTATTGATGAACTAATTGTCACAAACACTAATCACGTACACATCACTGGAGGGATTAAAGATGCTCGCGCCCTTTATACTACACTCTACAAGTATAATGACCCCAATATCATTGTTGTATTTGATGATACTAATGATATTTTTAAAAAGAAAGACTGTCGCGAGATTCTTCGTGCGGCTGTCACGAATGATAAAGAACGTAAGATCACATTTGTAGACAATAAAATAATCATCGACGGTTATCAATCAATAAAACCATTCATGACTTTTAAAAGCAAAATAATTATCATCACAAATATTCCTAAGAATAAAATTGACCAAGCTATTTTGAGTAGGACGAGCCCTATAGAAATATTGGCAACCAAAAAACAAATATCAGAATACGTTAAACTAAATTTAGTAGAGGCGCCTCCTTCAAAAGTTGACATAAAATGGAAGGAAGAGTGTTTTGATTTTTTAATAAATGATATAGGTATTAATAATATAACGCATTTTGATTTTCGTGTGTTCGAAGATTGCATGTTATGGGTATGTGCAACTAAGGGTACAGATAAGCCAGATGAATGGAAAAAATACGTCCGTAACATAGTTTCGTGATTTTTTTTCTTAGAGATATTTACATTTTCACATAAATTTGATATATTTAATCTATGAAGTTATATAACGGAGGAAACAAAATGAATCACAAAATTTTCACAATTCTCATAATCGTGTCGCTCATATTGTCATGTAATGATAAAAAGAGCAATAACGATAATCTTATTTATGGTATTCTTTTTGGTGGCACGAGTATAAGTGGTACCAATACTATCGTAAAAAAGACACCAATGATAATTCCGCATTTTGATCAAGGTACTCTAACCGTAGCGGATAATCGTTCATTTATCCAAAAGTTTCATGGTTTTTCCACTGAAGCAATCGCTGACTCTGTACCATACAATGTGATACAACTTAATTCTGAAGGTGAAGCTACGTGGAATAAATTCATGAGTGCAAGTACACTCCCAATGTTTCGTGGTTTTGATTTAGTTGGTTCTTATGGTTCTGGTGATCAAACTGTGCCAACTACGTGGTATGGAAAAAATATACGTTACACCATAACACCAGAATATAAGACTGTTGCTGAAGATACTATTGTTGAAGAATTAGTAAACACGTGCACGACTGATTCTGAAGGTGTTGAGACATGTGTTACTAATACTGTGCAAAACACCGTGACTATTGAAACACAAGTCCTAATAGGTGCTACATTTGAAGGGACAATTGTTGAAACAAATCCAGTTACTCTTGAAGAAAAAACGATCGGCGATTTTAATCTTCACATAAGTGAAAATACCTGGTCCTATACAAAGCATCTTATTGTAACATTTGGAATCTTCAAAGATGGCTCGCTTGACACAACTCTTGGCGATCACAGATTAGGAAATTACATAATTTATACATCTTGTTCAGGTACCATGATTCCTAAGGATGATGGTGTGAATGTCACGATTGATGGAACTGGTATAAGTACCGTTCTGTACTCAACACTTAATTCATCTTGGCAAATAGACTTTCATAAAGGTACTGAAGATCAGTGTCAAGCAAGGGTTTATTCTTATGACATTCGCTCAAAAGAGAATTACTTTGGCATAAGAAATAATGTAAATTATTCATGGAAGCAAATTGATTTACGTGATGTTGTTCCGCCAACTGATGGTGTTAAATACCCTTATGTTGATGGACTTTCTGGTAGTGGTACATACACCGCTGATGTTAAGACACTTGTTGAGACCACTTTCGTTAATTATGATGCAAGTGTTGTTCCTGACACTTATAGCAGCATGTGGTATACAACTTTTTGGGCTCCCGATGGTGTGTCAAATTTTTTCATGGGTTATGATTTCACTGATAATAAGTGGAAATTTTTAATGGACACGGATCCTGCTGATCTTGTTCCAATAAATGAAATTTGGAAATAAGGAGAGAACACATGATTTATCACTTACATGATTTTATTATCATGCTCAATACTCACCTAGTAGATTTTATAATCATAGGTATTGTGGTCATAAAAAACCTAGGTCTGTAACATTTACATCATTAGTATAACTTTGTTGGGATAGTGGGCAACCACTATCCCAATACTCATTATAAAAAAATTTTTTTTAGGAGACGATATGGCACAAAAGAAAAACATAAAGAAGAGCAGAAAGAGTGTAAAAATCAAAAAGTTTATTCCTCTTGAAACTGATCAAGAAATTCTTGATATGTTGAAAGAAGAAGAACTTGTAATGCTTGAAGTCGAAAATAAAACAACAAAAAAAGCAAAAGTTCGTAATCCATGGGTTCTAAGTTCCATAGATATGGAACACGTACAAAAGGCTTCAAAAGAAGATCTAGCATTCAAGAAATTGCTCGACTCAAATAAAGGTTATCTTGAACGTATTATTCTCAAATATGTTCGCCGTAATGATGCGTCATTTGATGATCTTTATCAAGTCGCATGTATTTCACTTCATAAGGCACTTAAAAAGTACGATGAGACACGTCGTAATAAAAGTAAATTCATCACTTTTGCGTGGCGAGTTATCGCAAATGATGTGCTCTTTGAAGTAATGCGCCAAAATAATATTAATCATCATGAAGGTCGTTCGCTTGAGCATTTTCAGTATCGCGATGAAAATGGTGGCGGCCCTTTTGACGATCGTTGGGCTGTTGACTTTCGCGAAATGAAATGGGTCAATATCCCAACGTACAACATGGAAGATACAATTATCAATGATCTAGCACGTCAACAATATCTGAACACATTTTCTGATTTGGAACATCAGATTATACAATTGCGTCTCCAAAATATGAAAATAAAGGATATTGCGCAAAAAGTTGGCAAAAATATACACCTTGTAAAAAATATATATTATAAGGCTGTAAGAAAACCACACTTTAGAGAGTTGATAATATCTTAAATGAAATTAGAAAAGGGTAATATAGTATTTTTTCACTATCGCATGTGGCACAAAGATAGAAATCCGTTAGCTTTGATATTATTTGCTAATGATAAAATAGTTCACGCTATTAATCTAAATGCATTAACATCATCGCTAACGGATGAACTTATTGCCATTATTGCTCAAATAGTTGGAAGGATAATGGATGGAAGAGATACTTATAAATTATATCATGATATATTCAAACATAAATTACCGGATGTTTTAAAATATGCCTATAGAACATATAAACCACAATTTATTCAGAGTAAAGTCTTCGTCTCAAAAGGATTCGAACCTGGTATTTTATACCAATTACGAGGAAGATATACACCTGAAAAAATTAAAAGAACTGAGGAGCGACTCAGAAAAGAAATTTCGACTGTTGGTAGTAAAGAACCTGTCGAACTTTTAAAGAGTCCTCCTAAGGCTCACCAGTTCAAAAATATAGAAGATTATATCGATCGTTTGAAAGAAATATCGAAGCCTAAAGGTATTGATTTTAAGAAATATACAGGTCTCATGAGAAGGAAAAAATAATGTCAAGAAAAAAGAAAGAAATTAAAGAAGAAATGCCAGAACTCCAAGGACCGCAAAAGTTAGCAATTGACGGTAATGATGCATTAAAACTTATTGATCTTGCGTCAAGCAAAAAAAATCTAGTAGACATAGCACGAGAAATATTAAAAGATAAATACACAATAGTTCAAAGTGATGTGTATAATGCACTTTTAGAGGAACACAATAATATACAAGAAAAATGCTATAATGCAGACAAAGAATTAACAGAATTAAAAAAATTATATGAAGATGAAAAAGAAATAGCAACATCAAGAAGTAATGAACTTAGAAAAGCGAATGAATATAATGATGATCTTTATAGCGAACTCGGTAAACAAAAAAACGATCTTGACGCAGCAAAAGAAAAAATTGAAGAACAAAATAAAAATATAGAATCGTTACAAAGCAAACTCGCTGATTATGCAAACGAAGTCCTTCAAACGATGCAAGAAGACGAAGATAAAGTATCAAATATCCCCACAGCATCAGTAAAAGTAGAACATAAAATTTCCGAAAATACTAGTGTGACACTCGGCTATTCAGAACCACTCGGTGATAGAAGTCTTACAACAGCGCATGAAGAAGTATATTTGAAGGTTTTATCATCTCTAGATAATATTACAGAATTATCTAAATAATTTTAGACACTTCACGAGTCCTCATTATATAATTATATATGAGAACATCTGTAACTTTGGAGTCAGTCCTTGAGTTTATACAAGACGAAAATCTTGGTCCATATAAAGTTAAACACAAGGGAGACAAGTGGTCTATAAATTTTAATGAACCAGCAGAATGGGGCACATCAGATTCGCGTGGCCGTTGTGGCATAGGTCTCAAAGAAATTAAAGGAGTGGAGGTCGTAGTATTCAATGGATTCAAAGCACACGCGCTCTATGGGGACGAGTATAAAGGAGATTTTTACAAGTTTGTTAAAATCATTAAAGGTTTTTCTACCTGGACAGAAGCGAAAATATATTTTAACGAACGATATTTGTTTCAACGAGATGTCGCCACAGCTATATCCGGCGATCAGAAAAGCTATCATAAAAAACCTAAGGTAGCTCATGATCTTTCGTTCCCTCCAAGATTCGTAAAATTCAATAAAGAGCTTCACCCAGAATATTACGAATATTTAGTGAAAGAGAGAAAAATATCACCAAAAAAAATTGATAAACTTAAATTGTTTGTAGACCCTGAAGAAAAGAGAGTAATATTTCCAGTATACGAACACGGAAAATTAATTTTTTATTCAGGAAGAGATATAACAGGATTTAACATTGTTCCTTGGCTTAAAAGTAAAGGAGAGGATGTATTCCCAGTATGGAATCTAGAAAACGTTTTAGGAACAACAGTAAGCGTATTCGAGGGCATAGGAGATGCTATCTACTTATCGAACGGCGTCGCTCTATTTGGAGTAGGATCGGAGGAACATTTCAAAAAAATATTACGAAGATGTTTCACAAAAATAATTCTCATATTTGATAATGATACTGCGGGCAAGCGCGCAAAGATTCAATGGGCAAAATGGCTTTCAGATAATGGACACAACGCGGTGTATATTTATGATTATAGTGGAATAACTGTAAAAGATTTTGGTAAAATGGCAGAGAATGGAATTGATTTTGAAATTAATCAAAGAATATTTCCTTGGACATATAAGACTGAGATGATGGTAAAAATGGGGAGGATTCAATAATGTTGATGAGTGACGCGGCATTACTTAAAACTGGAGATGCTATAGTATATATCAATGGTGACGAACGCCAGCCGGGAGTTGTTACATCACAAGTTTACACACATCCAGATAAAACATATGATTGGTTATTTGGTCCTGGGATGGTTTGGGTACATGAATGCTTCATAAAACTTGATGGTGAAAAAAAAGAGTTTTCTGTAAATATTGAAGATATTGAAAGGTTAAAACGATGAGTTATAATTTAGTAAAACAAAATGATCCAGTACTTCGTGAAATTGCAAAAAATGTGGACGAAGTTGATGAACAAATACGATACTTAGTAGAGCGTATGTTTAATATAATCTCCGGCAAAAATGCTATAGGACTTGCTGCTCCACAAATTGGAGTGTCAAAAAGAATTATAGTGATTGATACACTAGCTTACCCATACGGAATAAAAAAAGTATTTATAAATCCAATAATAACTTTGGATAAAGATATTTCTGATGTAAACATTGAAAAAGGGGAAGAAATG
>ERZ795059.5631-NODE-5631-length-11329-cov-7.707646_pt1 | contig 11329 bp, 9 predicted proteins | sample MGYA00375143_ERZ795059 | MGnify/ENA primary metagenome ERZ795059 (study PRJEB30188, sample SAMN05720168) | activated sludge metagenome | isolation source: Anaerobic digester | place: USA | collected 2015-01-07 ... | reverse complement strand
TTTCTGCAGATATGGCTAAAATAAAGATCATTCCTGATAAGCGACAACCGTAGGAATGATCTTTATTTTAGCCATATCTGCAGAAAGCTTTGCTTCATAATCAATAATCGTTTGATATGTTTCCACATACACTTCATAACGAGACTTTAATTCTTCTTTTGAAAGAACTCCATATTTTTCAAAAAGACCCACGGCCTTAGGGGTATTAAGCTCCTCTAAAGCTTCTGGTGTTGTACGCAAATTAGGAAGCCCGCGTTTTTCCGCTTCCTTGACCCAGCTTTCCGTATAATTATCGCCATTGAAAATGACGCGTTTATGTTTCTTAATAATATCCCGCAGGATTTTTTGAACAGAGGCATTAAAATCCTTTTTAGCTTTTTTATCTGCTTCTAATTGTACGCAGATTTCATCTAATGCCTCAGCGACAATCGTATTAAGAACGATATTAGGGCCCGCTAAACTCATGCTGGAACCAACCGCGCGAAATTCAAATTTAGCTCCTGTAAACGCGAATGGAGAAGTTCTATTACGATCTGTGGCATCTCGCGGAAGCTTTGGCAACGCATCAACCCCGATTTCCAGAATTCCACCTTTTTTAGAACTTTTGGCTTCGCTTTTTTCAATTTGTTCAATAATATCTGTCAACTGCTCACCCAAGAAAATAGAAATAATCGCCGGTGGAGCTTCATGAGATCCTAAACGGTGATCATTGGCGGCAGAAGCCACCGAAGCGCGAAGAATTCCGGCGTAAGTATCAACTGCTTTAATAACCGCACAAAGTGTAACTAAAAATTTCGCGTTCTCATGCGGATTATCTCCTGGAGAAAGCCAATTTTTTCCATCAGGACCGACAATGGACCAATTATTATGTTTTCCCGAACCATTAACACCCGCGAATGGTTTTTCATGCAAAAGACAGGCCAACCCATGTTTTTCCGCAACCTTTTGCATGACTTCCATACATAACATATTATGATCAACCGCCAAATTAAGTGTTTCAAATATTGGCGCGACTTCATATTGAGAAGGTGCAACCTCATTATGACGCGTTTTCACAGGCGCGCCTAATCGCCACATCTCACGGTCTAAATCTTCCATAAAACCCATAATACGGCTTTTGATAGCTCCAAAATAATGATCCGCCATTTGTTGATGTTTAGCCGGTTCTTTGCCGAATAATGTTCTCCCCGTTTGAATCAAATCAATTCTTTGATTATAAAAATCCCTATCAATCAAAAAATATTCTTGTTCGCCGCCTAAAGTAGCTGAAGCGAATTTTCCTTTTGTATTAATACCAAAAAGTTCTGCCAAACGACAAACTTGGGTAGACAAAGCTTTCATAGAACGCAAAAGCGGCGTTTTCTTATCAAGCGCTTGGCCATACCAACCGATAAAATATGTCGGGATACAAAGTGTTGCACTTTTAGGTCCTTCCTTAATAAAAGCTGGACTCGTTGGATCCCATCCGGTATAACCGCGGGCTTCAAAAGTAGAGCGTAATCCGCCAGAAGGAAAGCTGGAGGCATCGGGTTCACCTTGAATAAGCTCTTTTCCCGAAAACTTTAATATAGCTCCGCCTTCTCCATCAGGCGAAATAAATGAATCGTGTTTCTCAGCGGTTGTTCCCGTTAACGGCTGAAACCAATGAGTGTAATGCGTGGCTCCTTTAGACATCGCCCATGTTTTCATAGCATCCGCTACTTCATCCGCGATATCAGGATCTAATGTCCCGCCACTTTTAATAGTTTGGCTTAAAGATTTATAGGCCTTTTCTGAAAGATAATTTTCCATGACTTTCAGACTAAACACATTTTCACCAAAATAATCTTGAGGTGTTTCTATTTTATTTTTCTCGCTCATTTTTTTCTCCTTTAACATTTTTACTCTATAAAGGCGAAAGTCCTTTCCCTAAAAAACATTCTTTGTTTTTTAAAGAAAGGACTTCTTTGCCCTTTAATATTTAATTTATTTCTTAATGAGGACATCTTTGCCCTAAATGCAATTGCTAAAAATATACAATGACTCAACATATCTGTCAATATCTTATTTTCCATAAACGGTCAAATTTACCCAATGGCTTTTGATCCTTCTTCACCGGTCCTAATACGAATACAACGCGGCAAATCAAGAACAAAAATCTTTCCATCGCCAATTTTTCCTGTTCGAGCGCCGTCAATAATCGCCTTAATCGTAGGCTCCACAAAATCTTCATTAACCGCAATTTCCAAACGAACTTTCTTAATCAAATTAATTTCATGGACAATGCCGCGATACGTTTCACTGTGTCCTCTCTGCTGACCGCAACCTAAAACATTGGTGACGGTCATTTTATGAACCTCCGCATCAAAAAGCGCTTTTTTAACATCAGGTAATTTATGCGGCTGTATCATCGCAATAATTAATTTCATATAATTCTCCTTTCCTTAATGATAATGTATTTACAAAATTTCTTATTGATTAGAAAAAATTTGAAATCCATCATAAGCTTCCATGCCATGTTCACTAATATCTAATCCTTGCAGTTCTTCTATTTCTGAAACACGTAATCCCATAATTTTCTTAACAACTGAAAATATCAAAAAAGCGATTGGAAAAACTACAACCGCGTAAGAAACAACACCTAATAATTGAACCCAAAAAGAATGGGCTGGACTAAATATTCCGACGGCTAAAGTTCCCCAAATCCCGCAGACCAAATGCACAGATAAAGCACCAACAGGATCGTCTAATTTCAATTTGCTATCAAAAAAGAAAACAGATAGCACAACTAAAATACCCGCAATAAGTCCAATTAAAATCGTTGCTACAATAGAAATCACATCTGCTCCCGCGGTAATACCCACTAATCCAGCCAAAGAGCCGTTAAGCACCATAGAAAGATCCGGTTTTTTCTGGATAATTTCAGACATAAAAATAGCGCCTATCATCCCCGCGGCCGCGCCTAACGTCGTTGTCGTAAAAACATAAGAAACGGCCTGTGGATCAGCCGATAAAACAGAGCCGCCGTTAAAACCAAACCATCCTAACCACAATAAAAAAACACCAATTGTTGCAAGCGGCATACTGTGGCCTGGAATCGCCTTAATAGTTCCTTTGACATATTTTCCAAGACGAGGACCTAAAATAATAACACCTGCTAAAGCGCCCCAGCCGCCTACAGAATGAACTAAAGTCGAACCGGCAAAATCATAAAAACCTAAATCATTCAGCCATCCGCCGCCCCATTTCCAGCTTCCGACAAAAGGATAAACAAGCCCGACAAAAATTAGAGAGAACAAAAGAAAACTATGCAACTTAATACGTTCAGCAACAGCGCCAGAAACAATCGTTGCCGCTGTGGCCGCAAACATCCCCTGAAAAATAAAATCTGTCCAATAGGTATATTTCCCGCCAGCATAATCCAAAAGTCCTGCCGCTCCTAAAGGCGCAGAAAGACCAAAACCGCCAAACCCAAACCATTTGCCTAAAATCCATGCCTCGCCCGGATACATCAAATTAAATCCTAATAAGGCATAGGTCAAAAGACCAATAGCTACAATAATAAAATTCTTAAAAAGAATATTTACTGTATTTTTAGCCCGAGTTAATCCAGACTCAACAGTCGCAAAACCTAAATGCATAAGAAAAACTAAGGCCGTAGCTACTAACATCCAAATATTATTGACTGTAAATAAAACTTCTTGTGTGGTAACCTCATCGGCTAAAGCATTTCCCATCATCAAAAAACTGATCAATAAAATAAAACCAGTGATGATAGCTTTTCTTCTTTTTCCAAACATATTTTCCTCCTTTTTTGGTTCTATTAATAAAAAACCCGATTCTTCAATTTTTTTATTGAAAAATCGGGCATCAATGCCGATCTATAAACGCCTATGTTTATTTAAAAAATTTTTAACTGCAACTCCTCGTAAAATTCACTCGGAGTAATTTGGGGACCCCAATTAAAAAGCCCCTCTAAACATTTCCATTTAGAAGGGCTTCCTTGCCTTACATCTTGCAACATTCTTTGCTGCAAAACTAATGCCGATTGAAATATAACTGATGGCTGAGCATTTGTCAAGTTATTTTTTAAAAAATATTTTATATTCCGTCGAGAAAAGATACCTTTTAAGAAAGCTCATCCATCAAAATAATCGATTCCGCAATCTCTTTCATCGATTTACAGGAGTCCATACTTTTTTTATGAATCAATTTATGTGCCGCATCTTCATCTAAACCTTTCATACGCATCAAAATGCCTTTGGCGCGATCAACAAGCTTGCGAACTTCAAGCGCTTCTTTCGCCTTTAAACTTTCTTCCATCAATTTTGTATTTTCAACTGCAATCGCGGCTTGATTCGCGACCATCTGTAAAATATTAACCTCTTCCTGAGTAAAAACATGCGGCTTTTTCGTATAAACATTTACAATCCCAATTGATTTATTCTTAACAACCATCGGCACAGACAACATGGATGTTAAATTCTCTTTTATGGCTAAATCACGATACACATATTTTTTTTCTTCTCTGACATCATAAACGGCCATAGCTTTCTGCGTGCACAATACTTCTCCGCTGATACTCGAATCTATTTTAACGCCGGGTTTTTTCTTATAATCTTCACTTAAACTCTGCGTGGCTTTAATAACAAGCTCTTTTCCTTTTTTATCCAAAAGCATAATCGAACAAATTTTCGAATTAAGCATTTCCGCCGTCACAACAACAATTAAATTCAATATTTCCTCTAAATACCCTTCGGACGTAATGGACTGACTGACTTTAATCAAACTATCAAACTGCATGGCCTTTTTTTTCGTCTCTTGATAAAGCCGCGCATTATCAATTGTCCCACTAATCTGTTTGGCGATTAATCCAATAAGATTGACGGTATTCACATTATAATCATGCATATTTTTATGCTGAATATTAATAACACCTATCGGTTTATTCTTTAAAACAATCGGCACAGATAAAAACGCTTCATAACGATCTTCAGGCAAGACATCAAAATTTTTAAAACGCGAGTCCTGATACGCATTGTTCTTAATCGCAACCGGTTTATTTTGTTGAGCAACCCACCCTGTAATTCCTTCCCCGATTTTTAACGTAACCGCTCCCAACTCTTTTTTATGCGGCGTTTTAGAGGCCATCAAAACGAGCTGTTGCTGTGGCTCATCAATCAAATAAATAAAAACAGAATCCGCCAGCGTAATTTCATTAACAACCAAAACCACTTCTTTAAGAATCAACTCAAGGTCCAATTCAGAATTTGTAATCTCAACGACTTTACGTAAAATATTTAATTCTTGTTCCTGGCCAATGCCGGCTGTTTGAATGTTTTTCTTACTCTTGACCATTATTGTTTCCTCTAAATTTTTTCTATAATAAAAGCGATTGCCGCGCCACTCCCAAAAGAAACACACGCTAATCCATAACGTTTTTTATTATGATGGAGCGCATGAGTTAATGTCACTAAAATGCGTGTTCCTGCGGCTCCTAACGGATGACCTAAGGCCACGTCTCCGCCGTAAATATTCATTTTTTCTTCTGGAATTTTTAACGTCTTTTGGACCAAAATCGCTTGGGCGGCAAAAGATTCACAAATTTCAAAAAGATCGATATCGCCTAAAGACATTTTCGTTTTCTTTAAAATCTCTTTTACGGCTAAAACGCCAGATTCAAAAGTATCATCCGCAGAAACAGCGACAGAGACATAATCCACAATTCTTGCTCTCGGTGTTAAATGATATTTTTTTAGGGCCTTTTCTGAAGATAATAAAACGCCAGCAGCCCCATCACAAGGCGTTGAAGAATTGCCAGCAGTCAAGGTTCCTTCATCTTTAAAAGCAGGAGATAACTTTTCTAACATCTCTAAGTTCAAATGTCCACGCGGGCGATCATCCTTAGAAATCTTCTTTCCTTGAATTTCAACAGAAACTATTTCATCATCAAAACAATGCTGTTCTTGAGCTCGATACGCTCTTTGATGACTTTGTAAAGAAAAAATATCCTGCTGTTTTCGAGAAATCCGATGTTTTAAAGCCAAATCTTCAACCAACTGGCCCATATTTTTTTTTGTCATCGCACAATACAAGCCGTCATAATAAGAACTATCTTTTAAATCATCTTTAGAAAAATTATTTATTTTATCTCGAGAAATAAAAAAAGGGCTTTGGCTCGCGCTTTCTACGCCTATACTCATGATCAAATCAGCATCGGATGATTTAAGAGATTGAACGCCTGAAATAAGCGCTTGCAATCCCGACCCGCAAACGTAATCAATGACATGCGCAGGCGTTTTCTCTGATAATCCAGATTGCAAAACAGCTTGTCGCGCGATATTCTGCCCCATACCGGATGAAACAACATTGCCGATAATAACATTATCGATGCTATCCATTTTCAATAATTGTCGTGCTATAAAAGCTTTAATAATAACAGCGGATAAATCAACGGCCGTTATTTGCTTAAAGCTCCGATGGGGTGTTATCAAAGGCGTGCGAATAGAATCAACAATATAAACAGGCATCATTTTAAAAGCTCTCTAAAATAGCTTTAACATCAACATATTTTTTAACAAGCCGTATGGCTTCACGAATTTTATCCTTATCGGACTTCTGTATTTTAGGAATCAAATGTTCTAATTCAGCCGCCACAGAGTAAGTGTCTTTGTCTGTCGATAAAACAGGTATTTGGCTTTGTTTAAGCAAATCCATAATCTGCGGGTTCGGCATAAGACCGCCCGTTAAAATAATTCCGGAAATATGAAACCCTGTACCGCCGCTCATCAAATGAGAACTCACGGCTAATAAAATATTATCCACACGATCGCCGGACGTTAAAACCAATGTCCCATCTTTTAAATAATGAATCATGTTATGCGGCTCCATCGCGGCAACGATCGTGCTTTTTACCCTTTTAGACATCTCCGCTTTTTCACATAAAAGTTTTAAATTCAATTTGGCCTGAATTTGTTCAATTGTTGGACTACTTAACAACGGCTCCAAAGGAATAACGCCTAATAAACGAATCCCTTTGCGCTCTAATCCCTTCGCTAAAATGGATTTTACTTTTTCATATTTATCTATAAGAACTTTATTCACAATAATCCCTAAAACCTCAACACCTTTTAAATCAAATAACGCCTTATTTAAAATAATTTCATCAATACTTTTTCCGATGCCACCTTCGCTGATAATAATAACTTTAGAGCCTAATAATTGCGCCACATCAGCGTTTGAGAAATCAATGACAGAGCCAACGCCCGCATGTCCTGTGCCCTCAACAATAATCGCCGTTCTATCTTTAATCAAACTTTTAAACGCTTTTTCTATGGAATCCCGTATCTTTTCTTTATCAGGATTTAAAATATATTTTTGCGTATCGCCTTTTCCTATCGTCACCGGGCTCATATCCTTAAATCTTCGACGGCACTGAAAGACTTCGCCTATTAAATAAGAATCCTTATCAATGCTATGTTTACCGACCGGAACAACCTGCTGCCCCACAGGCTTCATAAAAGAAATCTGTTGTTTCCGATCTTTAAGCGCTTTAAATAACCCTAAAGAAATGGTTGTTTTTCCTGCATTTTGATGAATCGATGATAAAAAAATATTAAATAATGGCTTATCATTCATAATGCAACCCCTTTTTAAAAAACATTAAATGAGAGGATTTTATTTTAACACAGGATATCAAAATTCGTCATTATCGTTTTAGGATATTTCTTCATTTTTTTAAAACCTCTTTGTTTTCGATCACAACAAATTCTGACAACTTAAGTAGCGTTTGATAACCAACGCGGCCATCAACTTTCAAACGATGCGCCTTTTGAAATTCTTTAACCGCATTTTCTGTTTTTTTGCCCCATTCCCCATCAATTTTCCCTGGACGAAAACCTGCTTTTTCAAGAGCCTGTTGCACCAAAGACACATTCAGTTTATCATCAATAATAAATTTATTATCTTTAAAAACTTTTAAATAATTCCATGTATCCTCATCGACAAAACGACTGGGATTAAGGCCTTGTTCTTCTTGAAATCGTTTAATCGCATCCCGCGTGCGAAAACCTAAAACCCCGTCGATTTTTCCAGGATTATATCCGTAAATTTTTAAAAGCGACTGAATTTGTTCGACATTTTCATTTTCTTTATAAGGAACAACTTCTCCCACAAGTTTTTTTTCTTGCGCGCCTTCTTTATGCAAAAGACTGTATAAATAATCACAGCCTCCTAAAATAAAACATAACATCAGAATAAAAAGAAGATTTTTTTGCTGTTTTGCCATTAATAAGATTCCTATCAATAATAAAAATAATTAATTTTATTGTACTCGTGGAAATAAAAAATGAGAAGCTCTTTATTGCTTAACAATAAAATTCTTGAGAAAATGAAAAATCTTTGTTATTTTAATAAAAATTGATACCTTATTTACAAAAGGCGCAGAATGAAAAAATATCTTCCTATCATTTTTATTGCTCCTTTATACCTTGCTCTTAATATTTTTTTGAAACCCTATCTGGTTGAACGTAAAGCTATCGAGGTTGTTGAAATTGTTTTTGATTATTTGAAAAAAAGCGATCCCTTTTCAACCTATCGCTATTGGCAAGACCCGCAAAAATCTCCACCCATTTCACAAATCCTCTCTTATAAGATTCTGACTAAAAAAGTTGAGAAAAATAAAGCCAGCGCAACCGCGCGATTAGAGCTACCCGCTGATCAATTTTTGCCTTCTGGAAAGACATGGAATATTTTATTAGAAAAAAATCGTTTTGGCTGGCAAATAATAGAAATGACGCTTATTCCATAAAACCAAAATCATCAAACGCGATTTCCCTTCTTGGTAGCTTCCAACAATTTTAAAGAAATTTCTGACGTCAGAGCGCCAGATCTTAACCGCCACAACCAATTATCTTTTTTAGTAGAAGGCGTATTCATCCGCGCACTGCTATCAAGGCCTAAAATATCTTGAAGAGGAATAACAACTGTCCGCGCCACTGATGTCATCGCGAGATCAATAAGATCCCAATGAATCGTCTCTAAAACAAGTTCTTTTTTTAAAACTTTTTTTAATTTCAATTTATGTTTTTCTGTCGCTTCATGCTCAAACCATCCGCGAACCGTGTTATTATCATGCGTTCCCGTATACACAATACAATTTTCAATTAAATTATGCGGCGCATTCATATTGCCTTTATCGTCTTCTTCAAATCCAAATAATAAAAGCCGCATACCGGGAAAACCAAATTTTTTCATAACAGCTTTAACATCATCAGTAATAATTCCTAAATCTTCAGCAATAATAGGAAATTGTTTAAAATAAGAAATTAACGCATTAAAGAAATCTTCAGCCGGAGCATTAACCCAAGCACCCGTGATGGCGGTTCTTCGATGTCGCTCAACTTCCCAAAAAGCCACAAATCCTCTGAAATGATCAACGCGTAAAACATCGCAATCATGAAAATTCTTTTTAAAACGCGCCTTCCACCAAGCATAATCTGTTTTCTTTAAATAATCCCAATCATAAACAGGATTACGCCATAATTGTCCTTTCGCGCTAAAATAATCCGGTGGAACGCCTGAAACAAATGTAGGAAGCTTATTTTCATCCAACTTAAAAATTTTCGGATTAGCCCAAACATCGACGCTGTCGTAATGAACATAAATGGGAAGATCGCCAATGATCTCAATATTTTTTTGCTGACAATACTGGCGCAACGCGCGCCATTGCTTATGAAATAAATACTGCCGAAATTTTTCAATTAGAATATTTTCTTCAAGGTCCTTACGGATTTTTTTTAATGTTTGTTTTTCTCGATCACGAATTTCTTGAGGCCATTTCTTCCAAGGCTTATCTTCAAATTTCAGTTTTAATGCCACAAAAAGACTGTGATCCTCGAGCCAATACGCATTCTCCTCACAAAAAATATTAAAATCGGCATCTTTCATAATACGATATTTGTGATTTTGATACGCTTGCTCTAAAATCTTATCTTTAAAAATCCGGACCTTTTCATAAAGGACTTTATCTTCGGGAAAAACATCCGAAAATTCCAAGTCTTGTTGACGGATAAAACCATCTTCAATCAATAATTGAGGACTAATTAAAAGGGGATTTCCGCCAAAAACAGAAAAACTACTATATGGGGAATTGCCTAACGCAGGATTCGTTGATGTTAAGGGAAGAATTTGCCAATAATGTTGGCCAGAGGCAAATAAAAAATCTACGAATCGGTACGCCTCTGGACCTAAATCGCCAATACCATATAAAGAAGGTAACGATGTGATATGAAGCAAAACACCGCTTCTACGATTTTCCATCATCCGACTCTCACCTTTAAAAGTTCTCCAAGCCGGCCAAAATGATAACACCACAGTTTTGCTTTTTCATTTCCTGTTGTGGCTTTTATGAGCATATCTTTATACAATGTCTGATTGATAAAAAAGAAAATGTTTTGCGCTTTCCATAAATCAAGTGGCAGATCTAACGGCTGAAGTGATTTTAAAATAGCCTCCACCATTTCTAAAGGCCTCACCCATTCAGGATTCGAAGCCAGCTCATCCATTAAACGATTAATTTTACGCGTGACAACAAAACTAATAGTTGTTTTGTCAACCTCTAATCCCCATTCTTTTGCTTCCGACGACAATTTTCTTAATTTCTCAAAATCAATGATTTCTAATCCTAATGTTTGTAAAATATCCGCGTTCATCATAACAACAACCGTATTGGCTAAAACCTTAGGCAGGGGAATGCGCAACTGTTTAATAACCTGAATAATAGGCGAATGATATTCATTAATTTTTCTTAAAGAAGCCTCCACTTCTTCTAATGTTCTATCCAAGACTTGATACAAAATTTTACTTTGTTCATCTTTAAAAAGATGCCACAACGAATAATTGCCTGTATCAAAATGTTTTTCAATAAAGTGAAGGGTCCTGGTAATATCCGCGCGGTGAAAAGCATCTACTATTTCTTTACGCCTGGATTCAAAAGCGGCATCATCCGTATGAAAACTGACTCCGGCGCTGATATTATGATCACCTAAATGTAAGGCGGCAAAATTAATCGTTTCTTCATACCAAGTAATATCAGAACGAATAGAGACTTTTCCCGTTACAATTTTTTGTTTCCCGCTTTCTTTATAGTCTATATCCAAAGTGGAAATGGTATAACAATAAATATCAATCTGCTTCGGATATCTTTTAAATAAAGAAGAAATCGCGTAATGAACACCGACGCGCAAAAGATTCGTCATCGCGGGTTTAATACATTTTTCATAAATGGCCCCGCCATGATGATACGAAGAATGATTGCTCGGAACTTTTTCAAGATCCTTAATGAACCGCT
>ERZ795059.5629-NODE-5629-length-11330-cov-6.193259_pt1 | contig 11330 bp, 10 predicted proteins | sample MGYA00375143_ERZ795059 | MGnify/ENA primary metagenome ERZ795059 (study PRJEB30188, sample SAMN05720168) | activated sludge metagenome | isolation source: Anaerobic digester | place: USA | collected 2015-01-07 ... | reverse complement strand
AAAATCCTTCGCCAGATTTGCAAAAACTTCATTGGTATGAACTGGACTGATGGTATAGGACATAGCCGCCTGAGCATGGCCCCCTCCCTTCTTAACTGCCTCGATAGCTTTCATTAAGTTTCTGGGATCATTAAGCGCATCAAAAATCCTGATAATATCGATACCGTTGGCCAGGCTTTTCTTTACAAATTCTTCCACCACATCGTCTGCATAATGCTTGTAGCCCAGAAGGTTCTGTCCTCTTAGAAGCATCTGCAGTTTTGTATTTTTAATATTTTTCCGGATGACCCTGAGCCTCTCCCAGGGATCTTCATTAAGAAAACGCAGGCATGCATCGAAAGTGGCGCCGCCCCAAACCTCAAGAGCATGGTAGCCCGCCCTGTCCATTGTACTCAGTATAGGGACCATTTCCTCCGTAGTCATCCTGGTTGCTATAAGTGACTGATGTCCGTCCCGCAATGCCGTTTCCGTGATTTTCACCTTACCCAAGTGTTTCCCCCCTAATAAATGATCTGCGCCAATATTTTACCGTGATACCAACACCATAATAGTGACTAAATACAATAACTTTGATACCCTTGGCGACAGGCTTCCAAACACTCAGCCGCCGCCCGTATACTGTACTATTATATACGGGCGGCGAATCTAAATACAAGAACAATTTAAGAATGGCAAGGGGAGGCAAGGGGACGCTTTGTTTGCCACCCCAGACCCCAGGGTGGCAAACAAAGCGTCCCCTTGCCTCCCCTTGCCATCCTCCTAGGTCAGGTTCGATTTTGCATCTTTTTCAAATATTATAATAAAATACGACACAATTCCGAATATTTTGTTATAATTTAATTATTCACACATATATATGGGGTTTTGAGACATGCATAATATACCAAGTGCGAGGCTGACGGTTCCCGGAATCGTTGCGGGGCAAATTACACGCAAAGGTTTAATTGATAAAGTCCTTACCAGTGCAAAAAAACTTGTCTATATCCACGGGGGTGCGGGTTATGGTAAGACTACTCTCCTTTCGCAGATTGCAAATTCAGCAGAATATGCAATCTGGCTTTCACTGGATGGAGAAGATGACATTTTTACTTTTGCCAATATTTTTTGTGAAGCAATAAAGCAAACTTTTCCGGCATTTGACTTTACGGTGTCGGAATACCTGCCCTTTTCCGATAAAGACAATCTCGATTCTATACTTGCAGGTTCACTGATATGCGGTATTGAAAATATTCCCAATGATTTTGTTCTGATTCTTGACGATTTACATACGATTGAAGAAATCAAAATCAAAAAGTTTTTAGCCTATCTCACCAAGTATCCTCCTAAAAACACCATAATCTGTTTCAGCAGCAGAGAAGCTCCGGGCAGTGATTATTTACCGCTCAAAATAAGGGGTGAAATCCTGGAGGTGACTCAAAAGGAGCTTGCCTTTACAAAGGAGGAAACCGCCTGTATCCTGGGCTTTGACGATCCCGGCCTTTACTGTTCAACGGAGGGGTGGCCGCTTGCAGTTGGCTCCTTCAAGGTATTACTGGAGAATGGTATATCTGTCTTGGACATTCCATCCTACGGGAACGGAGCCCTGCATTCTTACCTTTTCCAGGAATGCATCAGTAATTTGAGCTCAGGCATGGTGGATTTCGTTAAAAAATCCGCCTTCTTTGTGGAGCTGGACGCAGAGATGCTGGATGTGGTCCTGAACAAAAAAAACACAAAACTCATGCTGGAAAGCCTTGTTTCCCGTAATATGTTCACCATTAAGACTGGTGAAGGATTCTACCGTTACCATGCGCTCTTCAGAAACAGCCTGCTGGATACAGAGGAAAAATCTTTAAAACCTTTGCTGCTGCAGAAAGCAGCCCGGTTTTATTTTGATAAAGAGCAATATTCAAGAGCAGCCCAAAATGCCATTGATTCAAAAGACTTCAAGCTGCTGGAAAAAATAATCCTATCATGCTACAGGGATTTTATAAAGGCTGGTAATTTTCATGAACTCCGTATATGGTTCCAGGCACTGGACAATGCTGCTTTCGAATTGAACCCGGAACTGCTTGTAGCAAAAGGCGCATTTCTATCGGTTATGGGTAGTTTTGTCCAAGCTAAAGCTTGCCTTGACGCAGCTTTACCTTCAATAAACAGTGACGAAAGCGATCTGTACTTTGAAGCCATGCTGCATAAGGCAAGGGTGCTCCGCAATTTTGTCTCCTTTGAGAAATCAAACAAGCTGCTTGACAAGCTGATTACAAAGCTTGACGATCAAGCCAACGAACTTGCTTATTCGGTCGTCATTGAAAAGCTGTACAACCTATGCTGGAATTCCCGGATAAACGAAGCTTATTCTCTTGCCCGAAAAATGATAGAAGCTTGTGCCAATGCAGGCAATCTGAAGGTCATGCTTTGGTTCGAGAGGTATTTGTGCACAATATACTTCTTTGCAGGCAACATGAAGGAATCTGTTTATTATTATGAAAAATCCCTTGGAATTTCTACAGACGAGTTGAAATACCTTGGCATGCATAGTACCGGCATCTATGCCGCCAAGGCTTATCAGATGATGGGGGACAGAAATCGTTCTCTTTCCGTATTGTCACAAGATCTTCAGCGGCTCAGGAATACAGGCAACTATGAAGAAATGTGGGCATGCTACTTGGTGGCTGCCGAGATTCATTACCAAAATGCCTTCATTGACAAAATGAACGGCGAAAATGCTTCCTTTGAGGCCGCAGCCAAGTATTTTACATTGGCATGCGAGTATGCGCCTCTTTACCGTAAAACTGATTTTCAGATGCATTGGGCGAAAATGCAGCGGCTTACTTATAGTTTAATCTTTACTGATGCTCCGAAAGAAAATATTGTAAAAGAGATTTTTAATGACCTTGATAATGCGGGGACATATTTGAAGAACGTTGTCCTTGCCAGGCTCATGGGTTACTATTCGGCCATATCCGATTATCCGAATGCTGTTAAATGCGCCATCCTATGCATAGAAGCAGGTGAAAAAGCCAATATTATGCTTCACCCGTCACTGTCCTATGGAATACTTGCAAGAGCGGCAATAGCGACAAAGGATCATAATAAGGCAACCCAGCTGACAAGGCGTTATCTTAAGCTTTGTTTCGAAAATGGGCTTTATGAGTATTTCAGGATGCGGAAGGCTTACGATACAATCCTTGAATTTGCTTATAACAACGGGGTGGAACCTGAGATTACAAAACAACTGATGGAGTTTTCCGGATATAATCCAAAAAAAGTATATATTGATACTTTGGGCGGTTTTGCCGCTTATCAGGACAAAGACAGGCAAAAGCCTATTAAATTCAGGTCGAAAAAGGAACGGGAGCTTTTGGCCTTTCTGCTTAATGCAGGTAACCGTGGAGCTACAAAGGAACAAATATATAATGCAATATGGCAGGAATCGGAGGCCATTAATATAAAAAACCTTATTTCAGTTAACCTGACTCATTTAAAAAATGATCTTAAACGTGCAGGTATGGAAGAATCAGTTATCTGCCGGGAAAACCACTATTTTATATGCCGGGAAGAAATTGATTGTGATAACGACCTATATGAAAGAATGTATGAAAAATTCAAGCTGCAGAATTCCAAAGAACTAGCCAAAAAGCTTTTGTCGCTATATAAAGGAGAATATTTATCAGATTTCGAAGCGCTTTGGGCAGTTGAAAAAAGGATCAGATACCACGAAGCTTATGAAGAAATCGCCGGGTATTGTCTGTCAAGGGGATGACACAACACCCATCCCCTTGACACCACATTATCACATGTCATGTCTGTCTTTTGTCATTGTCATCTCTTCTTATGCATAAAACTCCTCTACCGCCGCAAAAAACGCCTCAATATTTTCCCATGGACTCTTGGGAGGAATGTCGCAGCCTGATGAAATAATGAAGTTTTTATAAGGGGTACAGGCATTCATTAATTTTAAGGTCTCTTCGCGGATCGAGTCAGGAGTCCCCATACAAAACTGGATTGCCGGATCTATGTTTCCCATTGCAATAACATCTTTAGGAAGCCTGCCCATAATCTTTTCCATATCTACAGCATTGCCAAAGTGATATGCATCAGCGCCGCAGGTCAATATGGAGTCGATCAAATGCAACACGCTGTTTCCGCAATTGTGATATACCACTGCAAAGTATTCATCGTGCGTTTCTTGGATTATTTTTCTTACATAATCCGTAGAGAATTCCTGTATCAGTTTTGGAGAAAGGATCCCGGCCAGAGGTTCTGCCATAAAAATCCCGTTTGCTCCTGCACCCTTATATGCTTTAGCATAGTTTATTAAAAACCGGGCAGCTTTGTCCAGAACCTTATGCACCATTTCCGGATCTTTGCGGCATTTGATCAATATATCCGTTATATCCATGAGGCGCCCTGCCAGCGAAAATGGACCGATGCATCCCGCCAGGACAGGACGATCCTCAATGATATCTACTGCCAGCCTGATCCCATCTACATACATCCCTGTTCTGGCAGAGCCTACTTCCGGGATTTTCAGTGCATCTGCATCCTCGTGGCTTTCCAGCAATTTCCCTATGACAGTAGGAACTTCATTTTCTTCAAATCTGACTTTTGCTCCGAAAGCCTCAGCCTCTACAGATAGATCCATAAAACTGACTGAAATCCATGAATCAACGGAATCCGCAATCTCCTTCATCCCCCTCGCCTGAGACTCACTGCTGTTAAGCAATTCCGAGACGGTTATCCCCATTTTATTAACTATCGGGAAAGATAATATAGGAATTGCTTTTTTCTCTTCCGCATTCAATGCTTCTAAAAACCAAGTTTTCATGTTCCTTTTCATTTGATCACCTCTCCATTCGCAACCGTTCCGTTGTCATCTCAGCTTAGCCTTAGCTTCCTCCATTATCTCCTTTATCACTTTCTCTGTTGATGGACTCAATGGATTTTTCAATTCGCCGGACAGGATTTTTTCGACCTTCTTGTGAGCCTCGGAGAACATGCTGGGTGAACCCAGTTTTAGCCACTCACTATAGGTTGATCTGTTTGCCAATTCCGGCGTAAAGAATTCACTGCTCCGGACTGCGGTTCTTGTATTCTTTCTTTTTAGAAAATGTCCTCCCGGTCCGACTTCCTTAATATCCATGAAAAAGTTCTTTTCATCGCTGACCTCTATTCCTGCACTCATGCGGTTGCACATCAATCCGATCTCACCATCGATCAGCATCTGTTCAAAAGACATAGTCATGCTGCTTTCAATAAGACCTGCTCCGTTGACCGCATCAACGCCGCCAAGTACAAGAGGCAAGCAAGTCATTACTTTTTCAATATCCGCCTGCATTCCAAGCTCCTTGGCGTCGGTTAAGCAACCTGCGATTATCGTAGGCATCCCATAGTATTTTCCCATCTGGCCCATTGCGCTTAACTGCAGTGCCGTTTCCATCGCTCCCTCTAAAAAGATCCCGTTTCTCATATTGATGATCCCCAAAGCGGCGCCGAAAATCAACGGTGTGCCCGGTGTCATCAATTGGAATACTGTTATTGCGGAAAGAGCCTCTGCATTGGCGACAGCTATATTTGAATACAGGCTTGCAGGCCCTGTGCTGCCGCATGCCGGCATAGGAAGGATCAGGACGGGAGCCTTGTATTTTGTCAATTCCATTGTAGCTTCCAGCATCTCCTCATCATGGCATAGAGGCGCCACAGTACAATATGTTGCTGAATATATTTTCCTTTTGATCACCTCTTCTTCTGATCCTAAAATTGCTTTGGCTATTTCTATTACATATTGGACTTCATCAAGCGTCTTTACCTCATCCTGCACATGCTTGCTGCTGTTCATGAAGGATGTCGCCGTATTCAAAATCCCGCAGGGTCCGCCCGGGACATCATATGGCACTACCGGAGACCAAAGAACTTTGCCCAGCTCTACTTCTTCAAACACTCGGGCTGCATCGGCTACATCCTGTAAGACAGCCTCCCTTCTTTTACCGGTCCTATAATCGATAACGTTGGCCCCTGCGCCATCCAAGGTAAAAGCCGTGTAAGAGGATGGCATAGCAAAATCAAACTCAGGATTTCTTGCTCCCAAAGTGAATTCCTTCGGAGTTATATCTAATGCCTTAGCTACCATTTCCCGAGGGATGCTTACATTCTTTTTTTCCCAATCGATCTTGGCGCCTCCGGCTTCTAAGAGCTCCAAGGCCTTTTCTACCGGAATTCTAACCCCTACTTCCTCAAGGATCTGCAAGCTGTCGTTATGGATGATTCTAATTTCTTCATCGCTCAAAGCGTATGCATTCATCTTCATTCTCAATAACCTCCTTAAGCAGTCAGCTCGTCAGCCAGCTTAACAGCGGAAATAGCATTGTCGGAATACCCGTCAGCTTTTATTTTATCAGCCCAGTTCTGATTGACAGGAGCACCTCCCACTATAACCTTAACCGTGTTCCTGATACCTTCCTCTTCCAGCATAGTTATAATGTTCTTTTGCTCTTCCATTGTTGTTGTGAGAAGGGCTGACAACCCAACGATCTCAGGCTTTATTTCTTTTACGGCTCTGATTATCTCTTCATTTTTTACATCTGCGCCAAGATCATGGACCTCGTATCCGTTAGCAGTCATCATTGTCCCTACAATGGTTTTGCCTATGTCATGAATGTCTCCTTGAACTGTGGCAAGCACAATCTTTTTTGATTTAACCGATTCACCCTCATTTTTCTTGAGTTCGCTATCCAGCACACGCAGAGCAGATTTCAGCGCATCTGCCGCAAAAATCAAATCGGGCAGAAAGTACTCTCCCTCTTCAAACAGCCGCCCTGCTTCCTGGATCCCATTTAGAAAGCCTTCGTTCATGGCCATCATGGCATTCCCTTTTTCGGTAAGCACCTTTTCTGCCAATTCGATAGCCAGTTCTTCATCACCTTCCAATACTGAATTCCTCATCTCATCGTATAAATCAGCCATTTTACTCACCTCCTAATAAATACAACACAATCCGTTTTCTATTATCTTATACTTAATAATAACTTGAAAGGTGTAGTTATTCATTGTATTTAGTGTAATTATTTGCTATAATATGTCTAATATATTTAGTTTGGAGCGTAACACTATGCAATATGAAGCACCCATCGGTTTTAAACTTAACTCCAGGATTAGAGTTATGCTGGAGAGCATTGCCTATTATCCCTTTCATCTTCATAAAAACTGCATCGAGATTATAGCAGTGCTCAACGGAACCATAGTGATCTCCGATTCCGCTTTGACCCATACTCTCAATTTCGGAGATGTATATATTTTCAATGCAAACGATCCTCACAAGATAGTTTCAGACGATGAGAGCAGCATAGTTTTGACAATACATATTGACCGAGACTATTACAAACAGTTCTTCGCAGATATTGACAATGCTTTTTTTATTTGCGATAGTTTTTTAGAAAAGGATAGTTATTCATTAGAAATCGCATATCTGAGATTCCTTTTAGCAAAGTTATTTGTATTGTACATATCTCCTTCGCCTTCGGATCTTGAAATCGAAAAGAATGTCATTGAACTGCTCAGGCTTTTGCTGGATGCGTTTCAATCCTACAAATACAAGAGAGGTGAAAACGGCAGTCATGATATAATCCTTCAACGAAATATCAACGTTTCCAAGACGAGAGTTTATCAAATAATTGATTATATAACAATCCATTACAAGGAAAAGCTGACCTTAGCTAACATCGCTGCTAAAGAGTATCTCAGCATCTCTTATCTGTCCAATTACATAAAAGAAACTTCAGGCATTACTTTCTCCGAGCTTCTTTCCCTTACCAGGTGCGAAGAGGCGGAAAGACTGCTTTCCGCAACAAATAAAACAGTTGATCAGATAGCCGTAGAGGTCGGATTTGCTAACAGGAAACATCTTTATACCCAGTTTAAAAGATGGTTTTCCAAAACCCCTTCAGAATATAGAAAGAGTATTCGTTCAGATCTGAACAGCAGAGCAAGGATCAAGGTCCGGCCCTTTGATTACGAATACGCCAAGACTATTTTGGACATCTATCTAAGCGGCTACTAAGGCTGGGTTTGTCCTTTTATCTCCCATTCTCAACTCCGTTCTCTCCTGCATACAATGCAAGAAACGATGTATTGCACGAAACGGAGGCCTATACTCATGCCCTTTGATGACAGAGAACTTTTAGCCAGGCTCATTCAATGTGAAGCCGGAGGAGAGGGAGAGGCAGGAATGCAGTCACAATCATACCTACGATCATTGGGAGCTTATTGAGTATTGAGATTATAATAATTATCTCTGTCGGCCTTTTGTTTGTAGAAAGAATATATAGTAATGCGAAGCCTTACCCCACCAATAGGGGTGGTTATTCCATTAAAAATGTTCTTTTGGCAACAGATATGAGATCGAGCAGAGGGTAGAAATTTGCCCCTGCTCGATTGATTGGGCACACGCATAAAATCTTGACTATAGTATATACTAAGATATATACTATAGGTGAAACGAGGTGAGCAAAATGGAAACTGCAAAATTATTTGCTAACGGTAAAAGTCAAGCTATCCGACTACCAAAAGAATACCGTTTTTCGGGCGACGAAGTTTATATAAAGAAAGTGGGTAATACTGTTATGCTATTCCCAAAAGAACGTGCGTGGGAGACTTTTCTTGAAGGCCTTAACAGTTTTACTGATGACATTTTTGTGGGCGGACGTAATCAAAGCGTTCAAACTCCGAGGGAAACACTATGAGGTACATGCTGGATACAAATATATGCATATATCTCATAAAGAAAAAGCCAGAAAGCGTACTCAAAAATCTTAACTTACACATGGATGAAGGTATCGCTATTTCTGCAATCACTCTTGCAGAGCTCAAGCATGGAGTAGAAGCAAGTCAATACCCAGAAAAAAATGCAATTGCGCTAAATCAGTTTTTGTCTATTGTAGACATATTGCCATTTGACGATGATGCGGCTACAGAATATGGAAAAATTTGTGCAACGTTACGGCGACAAGGAACCCCAATTGGAGTTATGGATATGCTGATTGCCGCACATGCAAAGGCAAAAGGACTTATTATAGTCTCCAACAATGTTAAGGAATTTGCAAGAGTTGAGGGACTCGAACTGAAAAACTGGGCATGATTAAGTGAGCTACCCAAAAGATAATGACTATATTGCAGAATTCTATTTTGTATTTAGGTTATGCACGAGACAAAGAAGAAGCAAGTGACGCTATATTTAGACATATGAACGTTAAGGGCATAATCGGCGTGCTAAAGTCAGATGAAATCATATGGGGCGGCGAAACAATTCAAAAATATTGGGAGCAATATTCAAATACAGCGGTTCTCTTTTTAACCTCAAATATGTTTGCACGGACCCTCATTGTCAACTCCGCTCTCTCCTGCATACAATGCAAGAAACGATGTATTGCACGAAACCGAGGCCTATACAGATATGAGATCGAGCAGAGGGTAGAAATTTGCCCCTCTTGATTGATTGGGCACACGCATAAAATCTTGACTATAGTATATACTAAGGTATATACTATAGGTGAAACGAGGTGAGCAAAATGGAAACTGCAAAATTATTTGCTAACGGTAAAAGTCAAGCTATCCGACTACCAAAAGAATACCGTTTTTCGGGCGACGAAGTTTATATAAAGAAAGTGGGTAATACTGTTATGCTATTCCCAAAAGAACGTGCGTGGGAGACTTTTCTTGAAGGCCTTAACAGTTTTACTGATGACATTTTTGTGGGCGGACGTAATCAAAGCGTTCAAACTCCGAGGGAAACACTATGAGGTACATGCTGGATACAAATATATGCATATATCTCATAAAGAAAAAGCCAGAAAGCGTACTCAAAAATCTTAACTTACACATGGATGAAGGTATCGCTATTTCTGCAATCACTCTTGCAGAGCTCAAGCATGGAGTAGAAGCAAGTCAATACCCAGAAAAAAATGCAATTGCGCTAAATCAGTTTTTGTCTATTGTAGACATATTGCCATTTGACGATGATGCGGCTACAGAATATGGAAAAATTTGTGCAACGTTACGGCGACAAGGAACCCCAATTGGAGTTATGGATATGCTGATTGCCGCACATGCAAAGGCAAAAGGACTTATTATAGTCTCCAACAATGTTAAGGAATTTGCAAGAGTTGAGGGACTCGAACTGAAAAACTGGGCATGATTAAGTGAGCTACCCAAAAGATAATGACTATATTGCAGAATTCTATTTTGTATTTAGGTTATGCACGAGACAAAGAAGAAGCAAGTGACGCTATATTTAGACATATGAACGTTAAGGGCATAATCGGCGTGCTAAAGTCAGATGAAATCATATGGGGCGGCGAAACAATTCAAAAATATTGGGAGCAATATTCAAATACAGCGGTTCTCTTTTTAACCTCAAATATGTTTGCACGGACCCTCATTGTCAACTCCGCTCTCTCCTGCATACAATGCAAGAAACGATGTATTGCACGAAACGGAGGCCTATACTCATGCCCTTTGATGACAGAGAACTTTTAGCCAGGCTCATTCAATGTGAAGCCGGAGGAGAGGGAGAGGCAGGAATGATGGCAGTTGCCACAGTAGTAATGAATCGTGCGAACATTACTTACGGCGAGTTCGGAAGAGTCAGCCAAACGGGCAGCGGCACAAATATACAGAATATCATTATGCAGCCTGGGCAATTCACCTGCGCCATGACGGTGAAAAACGGCATTCCTAACCCTCAGAACATATATAACATGAGACCTTCGGATATACATTACAAAATCGCCGACTGGGCTATGTCCGGAAACAGATTGCTAGGGGTAGACAACTCGCTCTACTTTTACAATCCTTTTGCGGTGACCTGTGCGCCTTTTTTCCCGCTTCCCAATTACGGAGTGATTCATAACAGAATCGGCGACCATTGTTTTTATATCCCGACGACATATTATGTAAATACTTAATGAAAGAAGGTTTGACCATGCATTATCCTTATAATCCGGTGAGCTTTGATCCCTCACATTGGAAACCATACGATAACGCCGGCGGGGACAATATTGCTTCCATGCCCTCGCTAGCCGCTGAAACGGTGCGGTCTGCATTCAACCCATTGACCGATTTCCCAGCACCGGCCCCCATAAACTCCCCGGTGATGCAGCCGCCATCCGCTCCTCCTGCCGTTAGTCCCTCCCCCCAGCAGCCCCCTGCAGAAATGCCTCCGCCTCGTCTCGTGCAAACCGTCGAATACACGGGTCCCGAAATTCCGTTCGGCAGTGCGGCTATACCGGTTGTATTGCCCGAGCCTCCTTTTTTTTCTGTTCCCAGCAACCCTCTGTTACCGGAGAAATACAAGG
>ERZ795059.5627-NODE-5627-length-11332-cov-9.737696_pt1 | contig 11332 bp, 7 predicted proteins | sample MGYA00375143_ERZ795059 | MGnify/ENA primary metagenome ERZ795059 (study PRJEB30188, sample SAMN05720168) | activated sludge metagenome | isolation source: Anaerobic digester | place: USA | collected 2015-01-07 ... | reverse complement strand
TGGTTTCTGGCCTGCAACAGGCGAGCTCGGCGCAGGCGGACGCGAAACCTGGGGGCCGGGCGGTCGGGCAACGGGCGCGCGGGGGGCGGGCCGCCCCTGAGCCGCAGCTTGCGTCAGATCGCCGCCCGAAGGCGATGCGATCATCCATGTCAGCGCAATGACGACCAGGGCGCGCATGCGCGCGGGCATCACATGCACCTGTCCCGGCAGGTCATTTGCGCGCAGGGATGTACGCGAGATCTCGACGTCCCTGCTGCGCATTCGGATCTATTCCCTCAGGACGGGCCGGGCCATGGCGTCGATCACGGCGCGACGCTTGGCGATGTCGGTCTTGAGCTGGGTGATGCGCACCTTCGAACGCCCGGACGCCGCACGTTCAGTGTCGATCTCGCCGTTCAACGCATCGATCTCCCGGATCAGCACGGCCTTGCGCGCGGCCATGGGAGCAGACAGCTTGCTGGCTTCAACGAGTTTGGCTCTCAGGTTTGCGAGCTCGCGCTGCTGCTCGGCGATCTCCGATGAAAATGCCTGCGTATCCCGGGCGAGACGCTCCGCATCCATTTCAATTTCGCGCGTCTCGATTTCCGACAGTCGCCGCTCCGACTTGAGACGTTCAAGTTCCTTCTCCTGCTGGTCGACGAACTGCTCCGTCTTCCCCGAGATCAGGCAGCCCGCTTCTTCCAGAAGCTGACGCGACACTCGCGGATCGCAAGGATCACTGGCGCTTGTACAGCCAGCCAGTCCGGCCGACAGCATGATGGATGCGAAGGCAACAAGCCCCGAAGCTATGCGAAGCATGCAATCGCTCAGGCGGAGGCTGACTGGATGGCGCCATCCAGCTCGGCGATCTGGCTATCGAGGGCGGTCTTCTCGGCTTCGAGGTCGACGACGATCTTTTCATATTCTCGCCGCGACGCCTGATTGCGTTCGACCGCGACGTGTTGGCGGATAGCCGACATCTCGCCATCAAGCCGCACCACCGCCTTCTCGAGCGAGGCACGATCAGCTCTTGCGTCTGCGATCGCCTGGTTGAGTTCGGTTTTCTTGTTTCTGTTCTTGCTGGCTTCGGCGCGCGCCAGGGTCAGTTGCTGGCTCCGCTTGTCGACTAGCCGCACCGCCGCCTCGTGGGCCTGACGCGCCTGTTCGAGTTCGAAGCGCGCCGAGTTGAGCTGCTTCTCGTTTCTGTCTGCTTCCGATGCATATTTGTGGTTCTCGGAAGCGGTGTACCAGCCGCCAGCAGCCCCCAGCGCGCCGCCGAGGAGTGCTGCCATGCCGGCATTGTCGAGACACTTGTCCTTCGTGACGATATTCTTGACGCAGTTGAGCCCGACGCCCGCGCCGGCGCCGATCAGGATGCCCTGCATGACGAAGGCGCCGGTGTTGCTCTCTCGCGCGTACGTCTGCACCGAGGAGCGATCGTCCGATCCGCCCGAGCCTGCCCAGGCCTGCGCGGACGACGCGATCCCGGCCTCGACCTGGTTCTGGACGGATCGCTCGAGATCCCGCTGCAAGGCCTCCGCGCCGGGAATGATCACCGGCAAACCGAATGGATTGTTCCTGTTCTGGGCCTCGGCCGCCATGCTTGTCATCGCCAGCGCCGTCGCGAGTGCATAACCTGTGATACGCATCCATCCCCTCCCACACGAATGCAATGCGACGGGCAACCCTCTGCGGTTGTCTGGAGCCAGAATGCTCGACCAACCTAACCCGGCTACGCGTCCCTCGCAAGAGATCAATGTATCGGCAGAGCGATGAAACACAAGTGATCGTGCGAACACGCGCGCGCTTATGATCGTCGACGCCCTTGCGAGTGATCCGGGTGCCGACTACCCTTTCCCGGCGTTCAGGGGCGGTCGGATGGGGGTTACAAAAATAATCGGCTGGGGCGTGTTTACGGTCCTGGTCGCCGCGGCCGCCTATCTCGGCCTGCGGGCCTGCGTGTTGACGCTCCCGTTGGTGGGGCCGGTCATCTCGCGCTGCCCGACCATGACCTATGCAGACATGTCGGACAACCTCAACGCCGAGACGCAAGCGCTCCTCGACCAGCTGGAGGATCTGCAGTTTGCCGCTGCCGGCAGCAATCAGTGCCCGGCCATACCGCCTGGGATCGAGAACGCAGACATCCCGGAAGCTGAACAAGTCGTCATCATTCTCGATACATCGGGCAGCATGGCGGACCCCGTCGCGCCATCGCCCAGGTATGAAGACATCAACAGCCGGCTAGCCAAGGACCTGAACGCGCACGACCTTCTCCGCACCGGCGTCCAGAGCGCGCTGGCAACCCAGCAGATGCAGACCATCGAACAGCGGATCAAGGCCTACCAGCAGCAACTTGATCAGGAAGCGGGCGCTGCTCCCCGCCGCATGACTGAAGCCAAGCGCGCCATTCGCGGCGTGCTTGAGGACCCGCCCGGTGGAAAGCCCGTCTCCCTGTGGGGCTTTGGCGAGTGCAACGCGCCTCCCAACAAGCTTTTCCCCGCGCCGATGAAATCCGCCGCAGCGGTGATCGACGGCATCACGCCGTACAACGGAACGCCGCTCGCGGACACGATCGGATATGTCGGGCAGATGCTCGAGGCTGGCGCCGGTCAGACCGAAGAGCGAGGAGTCAACGTGGTGATCTTCTCTGACGGCGCCAACTCGTGCGGCGTCAGCAGCGATCCATGCGAGGCAGCCCGCAAGGTCAAGGAGACCCATCCGTACGTCTGGATGCACGTCGTCAACCTGGCTCCAAATCTGGAAGTTCTTTCCTGCGTCGCCAAGGAATCGGGCGGCGTCCAGGTGGATGGCAATAACAGCAACGAACTCACACGCATCCTTCGCTATGTGGCGCAGGCAGGCTGATGGAAGGACCGCAGTTGGCAAAGGCAGGCATGAGCTTCCCGATAGGCGAAATGCGGGCGCCGCTGATCGCGTGCCTGATTGCGGGCGCCGTTCTCGTCTTCATATCCATCCCCTCGGTGCTGACCTATCCTGAGCAGGTGGAGCAGAGCCTCGAAGCCATCCCGCAGGATGTCCTCGATATCGCCGAGCGTCACAATGCGCTTCTGCGCGAGCGCGTGGCTGGCCTCGAGGAAGCGCTCAACCAGGGTCTCTGCGTAGAGGATGGGCAGTTCTCGGCTGCAGGCGGGCCGCTTTCGCCAAGGGCGGCGCAGGCGCTGCCGGGGCCGCCTGCGGCTTCATCGGTCCCATGTGCAGGTGCTGCCCCGCCCGGGTTCTCGGGCTCGATCGCCGACCTCGCATTCCGTTCAACCGTCCTGATCGTCTCGAACCCGGCAAACGAGTCGGATCGCCAGAGCATCGGCACAGGCTTCTTCATCGCGCCAAATCTCATCATGACCAATGCGCACGTGGTCGATGACGCCGGCGAGGGGACATTGCGCGTTTACAACAGCGAACTTGGCGTGATCGCAGCCACGATCAAGGCAATCGGCAAGTCGGCCGATGAGGGCGGACCTGACCTGGCCGTACTCGAGGTTGCAGCGCCTGGGGCTGTCCCGCACCTGACATTCGCGAGGGTCACCGAACAGGCGCAGGTCCGCGCGGTGGGTTTCCCGGGCTTCATCGTCATGCGGGATGCGCAATTCATGTCGGCCATGAATGCGACCAATCAGCAGCGTCCGGAGAAGAAGCCGACCATTTCCAACGGCAATGTGCTTGCAGTCCAGGTTGAGCAGGATGGAGGCTGGATCTATCACGATGCCTTCATAGCCAGGGGCAATTCGGGAGGACCACTGGTTGATGCATGCGGCCGGGTCGTGGGCGTCAACACGGCGCTGTCGGCGGACAAGGACGAGGCCAGCGAGGCAGCGATCGGATCGTCTGTCGGCAAGGCCATTCCCCTCGATGTCGTGCAGGCCTTCCTGAGCGCGAATGGCATCACTGGCCTGACCGTCAGCGAGGAAGCCGTGTCAGGGGCGCCGTCGCCGTGACAAAGCTTGGGCCTCGCACATGAGCGGGACGTTCATCACCAGGTCCACCTATGAGGGATTGCGGCTCGTCGGCCGCAAGGAAATCGCGGCTGTCGACGGCTGGGAAAGCCTGACCGACTTCATCAGTTCGGAAATCGACGCACAGCACGCCGCTATCCTCGCAGAACCCCAGCCGCTCGGCGGCGGGCGCTACGCATGGTATTCCGCGATCGACGGCGAGCCCGTCATGATGGGCGATCTTGCCGGCGACGAAAAACTGGCGCTCGCAGCCTCGGCCGAGAAGCTTCTGGTTCGCCTGCGTGCGCTCGTGACCGATCCGCAAGCGGAGCCCGATCGCGACCGGCGCGACCTGCTGGAACTGCTCCGGGCTGCATTGTCCTTGCCGGAAGGGCGGCTCGAAACCTCGCTCTACAGAATCGGCGGCCGGCCCGTCCTCACAGGATGGGGCTCGCGGCTCGATGTACCAGGCGCGAGGGCTGAACCCCTCGAAATCAAGCTGGTCGAACCTGCGCGCCCAGTCCCGCCTCCGCCCGAGCCCGTCGTCGAGCCGCGCGAGCCGCCGACGCCCTGGCGCTGGCGCTGGCGATGGTCATGGGACTGGCGCTGGGCCGACCTGCTGTGGGTCGTTGCGGCGATCCTGATCGCCATGGTCTTCGGCAGGCTGGTGAGTGCCTGTGGTCTGATGTCGAGCCTGGGAATCGGGCCGGCCTACTGCGTCAGCATTGCGCGCAATGAACCGCCCGAACTCGCCAGCGCCCGTCAGGAACTCGCGGATCTGATGGACAGGGCCCGCCTCCTCCAGGCGCAGATCCGGGAATCTCCGATCTGCGGTCTGGGCAGTCCGGCCTTCGCTCCTGCAAAGGACCCGAATGCGGCGCCAGCCGCCGGCCAGTCGGAAGCGCAGCTTCACCAGGAGCTCAATGATCTCGTCAGGAACGCCGGCGGCGCGCCGTGCGAAGCCGTCGAGGTTCTGGCGATCTGGAGCGAAGCGCAGGATGTGGACCTGCGCCTCATCTGCCCAGCAGCACCGGGCGCAGGTGATGCGATCGATCCCGACAGGATGGTCGACCCGTGGGGGACGCAAGCGTGCGGGGCGAGTTATGTACTCGGCTCGGACGGCGCCGCCGGCGGCCGCCATGTCGAGCAGATCTGCCTCTCCCCCGAGAGTGACCGCGGCGAGTTCCTTGCTACGGTGCTGCGACCAGAGGGGACATCCGGTGATGCGATACCGGTGCGCATCATCGTGCGCGGCGAGGGGATCATCGCTGAATCAACCGTACAGGCCGCGCCCGACTTCAACGACAACGATACCGTCCGTTTCCAGATCGACTAGGCAAGTCAATGCAGATCAAAGACCATGTCGAAAAGCTGATCGATCCGGCCAAGAACGCCAGCATCAGCCTTGTGCCGAACTCGGGCATCCAGTTCCTCGATTATGGACTTGCCCTGTCGATGGCGCCCCAGGAAGCGTTTCGCTTCCTGGATGAGCAATTGCCGCCGGAGGAAACCCGTCAGGGCATCGTCAAGCGCACGCGCGTCCACGCGCTGGAGCGCAACCCTGCTCCGGCCGACACCGATCCTGACGACCGGACTTACCGTTCCCTCGTCGAGGGGGGGCCCCAGCGCGTCGTTGCCGAAAGCAGTTACCAGGTCCAGCCGATGGACGCGCTTGAGCGTTTCGACCGGCAATGGATGCCCGTACCGTTCTTCAAGGCGACGAGCGCTCCGGGCAAGCACGATGCCGGACCAACGAACTGGGCGCGCGTCTACCTTGCGCTGCCGCCCAAAGCCGAGCGCAGGACAACGCCGGCGCGGCTCGTGATCGCGTTCGATACGGAGATACTGCCCAAGCTTGTCGGCAAGGTTTACGCGGGTCCTGAAGAAGCGGATGCAAGCGATCCCGGCGTCACATTCTCGCTGGTAAAGACGATGGACCGCCAGCTCAGCTTCGCCGCAGGCGCATGGCAACGCGAATGGATTCGTGACAGCTATATCGCAGGACTAATCGCAACGGGTAATGAGCAGCGCGCTGCACGCCTGCCTCAGGAGTCAGGAGAGCCGTGGGCACAGTACGTCGCCTACCTGCAGTCGCTGCTGGCGATGCTGCAATTCCCGACGATCGACCTCATTGACGTATTCGGACTTGCCGCAGACGCCATGCAGCCCGGAGGACGCTCGCGGCGCTTGACCCACCTCGATGTCGACCTCATCCTCGATGTGGGCAACAGCCGGACATGTGGCATCCTGATCGAGCAGGGCGCTGGCCAGGACAGCATCGGCATCGGTCAGCCTCCCGCTCGCCTCGAGCTGCGTGATTTCAGCCGGCCCGAACTCGTCTCGTCGAGACCTTTCGAAAGTCATGTCGAATTCCAACCCGCCAGTTTCGGCCGGAGCGAGCACGGTCGCGACTCCGGGCGACCAGGAGCCAAGGACGCGTTCCGCTGGCCCAGCTCGCTGCGGACGGGCGCCGAGGCCGCGTGGCTGGCGTCTAAGACCGATGGACGGGATGGCATCTCGGGCATGTCGAGCCCGAAGCGATATGTCTGGGAAAAATCCAGGCGTACGCAGAACTGGGTGAACAACCGGGCGGGACGCGCGACTGGCGAACCCCTGCCGTCGATCATCTCAGCGACAACGAGCAAACTTGCACCTGACGGGAGGATCGCTCCAGCCGGGGCGCGCCGCGAACTCGCACGACAGTATTCTCGCGGCTCTATGTACATGCTGTTGCTCGCGGAAGTGATCTGTCATGCACTCACGCAGATCAACTCGGCTCGCTACAGGCTTGATCGCGCCAATCCGAACGTGCCAAGGCGGCTGCGCAAGATCTTCATTACCCTTCCCAGCGCTACGCCCGTCGCAGAACAGGCGGCGACAACCGCACTGATCCGCAAGGCCGTGCGACTGGTATGGGCGGCGTGCGAATGGGGCAGAGACGACTGGCTTCATCCGATCCCGAAGGTCTTCAGGGACTGGGACGAGGCCACGTGCACTCAGCTCGTCTATCTCTACAACGAACTGGAACATCGCTTCCAGAGTTTCCCGAAGGCGTTCTTCGAGGCGACGGGACGCGGTCGACAGGTCGATGGCTGCCCCGCGATGCGTATCGCGACGATCGATGTCGGTGGCGGCACAACCGACCTCATGATCATCGAACATCACCTGTTCGATGAAATCATCACTCCGCACCAGTTGTTCCGCGAGGGCTTCCGCCAGGCGGGAGACGACATCGTCAAGGAAGTGATCGAGAAATCTGTCCTGCCGGTCATTGCGTCGGCGCTCGAACATGCCGGGGTTGCACACGCCGCCGCCTTCATCAATTCGCTGTTCGGAGGCGACACCAGCGATGTGACGCGTACAGACCAGGTCAGGCGCGCCCTGTTCGTGAGCCAGGTCCTGGCGCCGGCTGCACTGCGGTTGATGCAGGATTACGAACACACCGACTCGCGCTTTCCTGCATCCGGAGAGCGCTTCTGCCTGCGTGACGTCGTGCCGGCGGGCCCCCCCCAGATCGAGCTGATGCGATACCTCGACGAAGCGGTTGCCCCGCAGGTCCCCGGCTTTTCGTCCGGTGACATCGAGCTGGTCATGCACGGATCGGAAGTTGCCGCTGCTGTGCACGCTGTTCTTGGCCGGGCCATCGAAGACATCTGCGAGGCGGTTCGCGCGTATGATTGCGATATCGTCCTCGTAACCGGAAGGCCGTCAGCGCTGCCTGCTGTTCGCGACCTTGTACTGGCGAACGCGCCAGCGCCGCCCGAGCGCATCGTCAACATGTATGGCTATCGGATCGGCAACTGGTACCCGTTCAGAAGCGATGATTCCCGCATCCGCGATCCGAAGACGACCGCGGCGGTGGGCGCGCTGCTGTGCTATCTCTGCCAGGGCAAGCATGCGAGCTTTGTCTTCCAGTCGCAGCTGCTCGCGATGAAGTCCACCGCCCGCTATGTCGGCAAGATGGACCAGCAGGGTCGCATCGCAGACTCGGACGTGCTGTTCCAGAACAAGTCCGACCAGGACGAAAGCGAGGAAGAGTTCACCGCGAGAATGGGCCCTCGCCTCGATATCGGCTATCGCCAGCTGCCGATCGAGCGCTGGGTCACATCTCAGCTTTACCACGTCTTCTACAAGAACGACGAGGTCTCGCGATCGCTGGTCAAGCCGGTGAAGCTCACCATGCGTCGGCAGAAGCTGGATGACGGGGAAGAAGCAGAAACGGACGATCAGGTTGCACGCGCAGCGCAGAAAGCTGCGCAGGTCGAGCGCGGCATGGAACAGTTCGAGATCCTCGCGGCGGAAGACGCCAGGCAGAAGAAATGCCTCGATGACGTCGACCTTCGCCTCCAGACCGTGCGGACCATAGATCAGGTCGAGGCTGGCTACTGGCTGGACACCGGCGTTCTGAGAACAACACACCTGCTGCGAGATGACCGTGACAACGCGTGAAAAAGACAAGGCGCTGGCCGAGTTCAGCGCGGGGCTTCGCGATGCGAGCAGCGATGCGCTGACGTGGGTCGAAGCCAATCGAGATGTTGTCGGCGGCCGGCGCGAGGGCGTGATGCGCTCGCTCAAGAAGCAGGCCGTCGAAGCGCGCAAAATCGCGCGGGCGGCCGAGCGCCCCATTTCCATAGGCGTGTTCGGCCCCAGCCAGCACGGCAAATCGTTCCTGATCAACACTCTGCTTTCGGGTCGAGAGCAAGGTGGAAAGTTGGGCGCTGAGTGCGATCTGGTTTTTGGCTCTGGCCCGAACGCCAGCAAGCTGAACTTCCTGGCGGACGTCGCCCCGCAGGGTGATCAGAAAGAAACCACCGGCTTAGTGACTCGCTTCACGCTTAGCCCCATCGACACGCCGCCGGGCTATCCTGTCAGCCTGCGCATCATGCGCGAGGTGGATATCGTCAAGATCCTGGCGAACACGTTCACGTTCGACCTCAAGTCCTCCTCTAAGTATCCAGCGACCGAGGTTCACGTCTCGGATCTTCTGAACGAGCTGGAGACGAAAGCCGCCGCGGCGCCGGTCGACAATCTGCGCGCTGAAGATCTGTACGAGTTGGAGGAATACTTCGACAGAGCGCTTCGGGCGCACCACCATCCCTATGGCGGGGGCAGCGAGGCGGCGAGTTATTACTGGTCGCGCGTGGACAGGCTTATTCCACGTTTGAAGCCTGCCGACCGGGCGCGTGCTCTGGCTCCGCTGTGGGGCGACGTCGACGTTTTTACCAACCTCTACCTCCTACTCAAGAACGCCCTCGACCAGCTTAATCACGTGGAGCGCGTCTTTGCGCCTCTAGACGCAATCAGCGACAAGACGCCTGGTCGGACGGTCCTGCATGTCGAGACAGCGACGGTTGGTCTCTCGACGGGAGCATTCGCGGAACCGTTGCAGGTCGTCTCCAGTGATAAACGCTCCGTGACACTCCCCCGGTCGGTTGTCGCCGCCCTTTCCCTTGAGCTCGCCTTGCAGATGCAGCAGTCATCGTGGAGCTTCATGCAGACGTCCGACCTGCTTGATTTTCCGGGCGCACGGAAGCGTCACAACAAGAGTTCCGAAGGCTTCTTCAACGACAAGAGCGTCTTGTATCCACTCGGCGAGGCTTTCCTTCGCGGAAAGGTGGCTGTCTTGTTCGACAGCTATGCTGCGGAGTTCGACCTGACGACGCTGGTTGCTTGCCATCGGGCCGAACAGAGCGGGACGCCATACTACGACGACATGATCGATAACTGGATCAAGCGCAATCATGGCGCAACGCCGGAGCAGCGGATCGGCAAACCTGTGCGGTTGCACATGGCAACAACGTTCTGCGACCGGATATTCGAAGTGGCGGCCGGAAGCCCGAGCAAGGATGTAAAGATCGGCAACAATCTCGCCTATATCGGATCATTCTGCGCGTCGATTTCTGAGTGGACGCCAAACAGGCCGTTCTCCAACTCCTACCTCATCCGCAATCCGCTCGGCGCCAGGCTGGAAAGCATATTTGAGTGCATTCCCGCCGGCGATGACTGGATCGAGCGGGAACGCCCCGAAAAGGCCGCGCTGCTGGAAGAATACCGCACTGCGTTCCACGCTACGAGCATCGCGAAGACGTTCTTCGACGATGCTGATGAAACATGGCAGGCGATGGTGCGGCCAAACGATGGGGGCGTGCGCTATCTGGGTCGCAAACTCGAGTCGTCGTGCACTCCCGACATCAAGTATGACCAGATCGCGAGCGAGGCGCAGCGCGTCGCCGAACAGATGCACGCGCTCCTCGACGTCTTCTTCGAGCATGGCGACATTGCCGATCGCGTACGCAAGCGGGTGTCGGCGATCCAGGAAGTGGTGAATATTCTGGCCACCCAGATTCACCTCGTGCCTCGCTTCACCACTGAATTCCAAGTGACGCAGGAGCTCATCCGGCAACACTATCTCGACTATAAGCGTGCGCGCCAGATCGGCGGCAAGATCGCCGCCGAACTTCCCGAAACGTTCGGTCAAGAAGCGACGAATGTGTGGACCAATCTTATGCTGCGGCGCTGCGGGGACAGCGAACTCGCCGCCGCGTACCGGCTGACGAGCGATCAGATGCGGGTGGTCGCCAACGAACTGTTGGTCGCGGCCAAGATCGCAGCGATGCCCCAGGCAATTGATGCGATGGTCTACCGGATCGAAGGCTATGCCGCCAACGCCGAGCAGGTGGCCGATCAGATGGGGACGCTCGCCGCGCTCTACATTGGCGAGTTCGTCAGTCGTCTGGGTCGTGATGGAGTTATCCGGCTGCCCGTACGGTCAGAGCACGCATTCTTCAGTCTCAAACGCGAGTTTGCGCGCAATGGCGAGCCCGTGTTGCCACCCAGCATAGATCAGGCGCGTGTCCATCGCGACAGCTTCATCGGGGACTGGCTCAAGGCTGTGGTTGAGATGACACGCATAAGTGCAGCTTCATCGGGCGGAGCAACTGTCGACATCGAGCAGAACGAGCGACTGGGCCGCATTCTTGCGATGATCAAGCCTTCCTCCGAAAGCGGATCGACACGATGAGCGCGAACGAAGAGCCGGTTGGTGCAGGCTGGACACTGGTCGAGCTGGTCGCCGATGGTGAGCAGCGCCTGTTCATCCACGCGCCCGGCCTTGCCCGTCTCGGCGGCGGGACAGACATCACGCTTTCACGGGGGTCCGATCCGAAACATCTGACGTCGCGAGGCTGGGGCGACAAGACTGAAGAGATCGCGCCGCTTGGCGTCTATCACCGCGGCGAGGATCTTTACATCGAGGCGCCTGGCTGGCTGGCCGATTACATCGAGACCTACGAACTGGTCGATGGCGGACTGTTCGGCGGTACGCAGCGCGGCGTGTTCGTATGGGAAGCCATGCCGCTCGATGGCGACACAAGCGAGCTGAAGGCGATTGTCTCCCGGCCGCA
>ERZ795059.5622-NODE-5622-length-11335-cov-6.801418_pt1 | contig 11335 bp, 4 predicted proteins | sample MGYA00375143_ERZ795059 | MGnify/ENA primary metagenome ERZ795059 (study PRJEB30188, sample SAMN05720168) | activated sludge metagenome | isolation source: Anaerobic digester | place: USA | collected 2015-01-07 ... | reverse complement strand
CTTTTGTGACATTTCTATTTTGTCGAATGGTGACATTTCTATTTTGCTATTACATCCCCTCTATAATATTAAATAAATTGTAACATTTAAATAAATAAATTAGTATATTTAAATAGATTTAATATAAAATAAAATTTTTAACCATAATATCAAAATGAATAGAAAAATATTTGTAATATTTTTTTGTGTTTTTAGTAATTTATTGTTATTTGCACAAAATGACAATAACTATAGCAACATAACTAATAGTAATGTAATAAAGTTATTAGATTCAGCACGGTTATATATTAGCAACACACCTTCAAAATCTATAAATTTTGCCGAAGAAGCTTACTCATTATCCCAAAACAACAATTATTATTTAGGAAAAACCTTAAGTTTAAAGATGCTTGCTGCAGCTTACAGAAATTTGGACAATTATTCAAAAGCTCTTGAGTATTTATTTGTTGCATTAAAAATTGATAACAAAGAAAAAAGCGATGTTAATTTAGCCAATACTTATAACGATATCGGATTAATATATTACAGAATTAATAATTACGAAAAAGCATTAGAGAGTTATTTGCTTGGGTTAAAAAATGCCGAGTTTTCAGGCAATTCCAAAATTCTATCTAATTTATATAACAATATAGGGGCTGCTTATCAAGTTATCGGTAAATTTGACGATGCAGAGCTATACTTACAAAAAGCTTTAAGGATTTTTGAAGAAAATAAGGATAGTACGGGAATAGCTAGATTATTTAACAACTTAGGATATTTAAGCGAAACCGCAGGAAATAATCAAAATGCACTAAAGTATTATGAAAATTCGTTAAAAATTAAACTAAAACTTAACAACAAACTGGATATTGCCAATACAATGCAAAATTTGGCAAGCATTTATCTCTCCTTACAAAATTCCGATAAAGCTATAAATTTATTACAAAACTCTATAGAATTAGCCAACTCTATTAACAATAAAAAACTTAAAGCTGATGCTTATTTATTGTTAACATTTTGTTATTTTTATAAACGGGATGCAAAACAAAGTTTAAATTATAGGAATTTGTTTTTCAAAACTTCCGAAGAGATTAAAAGAGATGACCAAGCAAGAAAAATTGCAGAGTTATTGGTAAAAAATAAACTGGAACAAAAAGAGAAAGATAACTTATATTTAGCTCGACTTACAAATGTTCAACGATACTACATGATTATTATTGGTGTAATTTTTACTATTGTAGTTATTACATTAATTATTTTAATTAGAAATAAAAACAGTATTAATAAAAAATTGACCGAAAGTTCTATTCAGCTAAAAAAGAGAATAGAATTTATTGAATTTTTAAGTAATTCTTCTTCCAATTTAATCAACGTTCCATTAAACGAAATTGACAACAATATTATTCACTTTCTTCAATTTTTAACAGATTTTAATGACAGAAAATTTGTAGCTCTTTTCACTTATTCTCAGCAAAACAATTCTTTAACTCTTAAATATAAATTTGTAAATCCGGATTTTATTTTTGATGCTAAAGAAATTGTTTTTGACAATAGAAAAAATGAAGCACTCCCTACATTATTTTTTGATAAGCCCATTACTTATAGTGTTTCCGATAATACTATACCCGGGTTATCAAGTGATTATGTTGATCCGGAAATTAGAACAATTCTCTTTATCCCTATAAAAATTGAAAATAAATTATGGGGAGTTATAATTTCGGGAACTACTTTAGAAAACGATTTTCACAACGAGGAATTAATAAACATATTTTCTCTTTCGGGTGAAGTTTTATCTAATGCTCTTAAGCGAAAGATGAACGAAGAGAGATTGGTTTTTTATTCCAAAGAACTTGAAGAAATTAATAGAAGCAAAGATCGTTTTTATTCTATGATTTCTCATGATCTAAAAAGTCCTTTTCAAGGTTTATTGGGATTGGCATCATTTATTATTAGCGAAGCCGATAATTTATCGAAAGATGAAATAAAAGAGTTTGTGGGGAATATTGAAAACTCGGCTAAGAATTTGTTTGGATTGTTAGAAAATTTATTAAATTGGACACGATTTGAACTTGGCAGAATTCAATATTACCCTGAAAAGTTTTACTTATACGATTTATTGGAAGAAATTGAAAATCTTTTAATGGGAAGTGCCAAAAAGAAAGAAATTAATTTGAATTTTGAAATTGATAAAGATTTTACCTTAGTAGCGGATAGAAAAATGTTATATTCAATTCTATCTAACTTAATTATTAACGGAATTAAATTTACTAAACCCAAAGGTATGGTTACGGTAAGTGCTCAAAAATCTCTTTCAAACATTATAATAAAAGTTTCGGATAACGGAATAGGAATGACCAATAATCAAATTAATAATTTATTTGATATAACAAATATTAATTCAACTCCGGGTACAAATAACGAAAAAGGCACCGGTTTAGGTTTACTTCTTGTTGGCGAAATGATTGAAAAATTAAAAGGAAAAATTGAGGTTACCAGTGCAATTGGTAAAGGAACTTGTTTTATTATTTCACTTCCTCAATAAATTTTCTGTTCAATTTCAATAATAATCTTTGTCCCTTCTCCTATTTTGCTTTCAACATTAATTTTCCATCCATGTAAATCAATAAATTCTTTGCATAATATTAATCCTAAACCTGTCCCCTTTTCTCTATTGGTGCCCGGCTTAGAAACTTGTTTATCAATTTTAAATAGATTTTCAACATCGCTATTTTTCATCCCTACCCCCGTATCTTGAATAATTAAAAATTTTTTCTCTTTATTTTCTTCGGCAATTATATATATTTTTCCTCCATTCTCGGTAAACTTTATTGCGTTTGTAACTAAATTATTAATAATCGATTTTAACATCTCAATATCGGCATTAATAATAAATTCTTGCGGTATTTGTTTAATTATTTCAATTCCTTTCTTCTCCGCATTAATTCTTAATACCCCAAGTATCCACTCTGCTAAATCGCACAAACTTATCTCTTGCAGTTCAAGTTTCCTTTTACCTCGTTGCACGTTTGCCCATTCTAAAAGATTTTCCAATAAATCGTATTGGTTATGAACCAATACCTTTAAATTATTAAGTATTTTGTATAATTCATCTGTAGAAACATCGTTAAAGTTTTCGGTTATTATATCAAAATAACCTAATATCCCTTGAAAAGGACTTCGCAAATCGTGCGATATTATCGAAAAGAATTTATCTTTTGCCACATTGCTTTCACGCAATCGTAATTCGGATTGTTTTAATGACTCTTCAGATATCTTTCTGTTTAGTGCAATAGTTGCTTGACTTACAAAGGCTTCAATAATATCAAAATCTTTGGGTTCATAACCTTTTTTCATTACAATAATTACGCTTCCTAATAAATTTTCGTCTTTATTTATTCCGTAAACATAAACTGAGCTAACATTAAAGATTCTTTCTAAACTTGCAATTGCGGTTAACGATATTGTATTTAACGTAACTTCTGCCAATCCCCCTTCTAGTTTAATTATTTTCCCTTTTCCCAAACGTTCTAATGCTACTGGTGTTAATTTTGTTTTCCTTCCCAAAACAACACCACCAATTAATTTATCAATATTTTTAATTTGTGTTTCAACCCCGGCAATATACTCTAATTGTGATATATCTTTGACCACAGAATTTACCAATATAAAGCTATTGGGAATTAACAACCGTAAATAATCACCTATTAGCTTATAAATATTCTCCGGTTTTTCTAAAAATGCAATTGCGCTGCTTGCCAAAACTTCTATATTGTTGCCATAGTTTTTTATCTTTTCTTCTGCAAGTTGTTTTTCTGTTATATCCCGTGTTACACCTAATATAATTAAATTTTGTTGATTGAAGTCGTATGTAATTCTGGCATTTATCTCTCCATATCTTTTTTCACCGTTTTTATTAATAAATACTAAATCTAAATGCTCAATTGATGAATCGTCAAAAGTATTGGTTTCGTCATAAATGTATAATTTTTTGGTTAATAGTTTTTTTACTTCTTCTAACGAACTCTCTGTTAAATAATCTTCTATTTTAAGATCCATAAATTCATACGGTGTATATCCTAAAAAATTATATATGGCTTTGTTACAATAAATCGTAGTTAAATCCAAGTCCATTTTCCAAATAACGTCCATACTGTTTTCAGCCAAATACTCATATCTTTCTAAATTAAGATTTCTTTCTTTTTCAACTCTTTTTATTTCGCTTAAATCTAAACCGGTGCAAATAAACCCGGCAAAATCGCCCTTCACATCATTATAAGGAATCGATTTTTCATAAATTGTAAATCCTGTTAATAAATTATACTCAATTGAAAAGGGTATATTAATTGAATAATATCTTTTATAAATTTCTGCAACTTCATCAAATGAATGGACATCAATAAAATCCAACATACTTTTTTCAAGTAATTCGGTAATAGAGAAGTTTAAAAAATTTGATAATAATTTATTTGTATAAATAAATCTTCCGTTTTTATCTGTCATCCAAATAAAAATTGGGGCATTTTCGGTTAGTAATTTAAATTTTTGTTCGCTGCTGTAAAGGGACTGCAAAAGTTTAATCCTTTCAACGGCATAAATTACTGCTAACTGCAAATTTTTCTCGTTTATTTTGCCTTTTACCAAATAATCATGTGCCCCTTTTTGTACGGCAATATATGCTGTGTCCTCATCGTCATATCCCGATAAAATAATAATTGGAATTTGACCGAAAATGTTATATACTCTTTCAAATGTTTTTATTCCGCTACTATCCGGTAATGTTAAATCCAAAAGAATTACATCGGGTAAATAATCGATAGTGTTTTCTTCAATTTTTTGTAATGTATCAATAAATTTAAAGTTAAATTTCATCTTATCGTTTCCCGTCAAATACTCCTTTACAAGTAAAGCATCTCCCGGGTTATCTTCAATAACCAATATGTCCCTAATCATAAATAAAAAAAATCTCCTAAAAAATTACATTGGCAATTTTACAATTGTTAACCAAAAATCTTCAATTGATTTAATTACATTTAAAAATTGATCTAAATCAATCGGTTTTGTAATATAACAGTTTGCGTGTAAATCATACGATTTAACTATATCTTCTTCTGCTTTAGATGAAGTAAGGATAACAACCGGAATCCTCTTTAAGTTTTCGTCTTCCTTAATTCTTTTTAATACATCTCTTCCGTCAACAAGTGGTAAATTTAAATCCAGCAGTACAATATCGGGTTTAATTCCCTTACCGCCAAATAAATAATCTAAAGCTTCTTTACCGTTAATGGCAACATGCAAGTTATTAATAACTTTTGCACTTTGTAAAGCCATCTGGGTCAGTTTAACATCACCAGGATTGTCTTCTACAAGCAATATCTCAATAGGCTTCATATTTTTTTCCATCTTACTTTCTCCCCTTATTTAATGTAAAACAGAATTGTGCCCCATCTGTAACTGTTTCGTCCAACCATATCCTTCCTCCATGTCTATCTATTATTCGTTTGCAAATTGATAAACCTATTCCCGTACCGGGATATTCATTTACTGTATGTAATCGTTCAAATATTTCAAAAATTCTATCTTTATATTCAAACGGAATTCCAATTCCGTTATCTCTTACTTTAAATAAATATTTGTCATTTAAATCTTCTGCCATTATAAATATTGTAGGTTGTTTACCTCCGGAGTATTTTATTGAATTATCAATCAAATTTTGTAACAATCTTATAATTTGTGTTTCATCGCCAAAAACAATAGGAAGGCTTCCGTTAACTACAACTGCACCGGTTTCATGAATTTTTGAAGACAGAGCAACCATTACTTTACCCATAACTTCAGATAAATTAACGTTAACAAATTCCTTTCCCTTTGTAGTAACCCTGGAATACTCCAATAAGTCATCAATCAATTTCTGCATCCTTTTTGCTCCGTCAACCGCAAAATGTATATATTGGTCTGCTTGTTCATCTAACTTGTTTTTATAACGTTGTTCTAATAATTGTGTGTAACTGGCTACCATTCGTAAAGGTTCTTGCAAATCGTGAGAGGCAACATAAGCAAACTGTTCTAATTCTTTGTTGCTGGTCTCAAGTTTATATAACGTGTCTTGTAATTGTTCTTCAAATATTTTTTTCTTCGTTACATCTTCAAATATTCCTAAAACACCAATTGTTTTACCTTCAATATTTTTTAACGGTACTTTAGAAGTACTAATCCACACCTTCGTACCGTCCGATTTAATAAGTTCTTCTATTTTATCTAACATCGGAATAGAACTTTCCATCACTTCTTTATCATCTTCAACATAAAAATCGGCTAATTCTTTCCAAGGTAACTCATAATCATTTTTCCCAATAATTTCGGATACCGAACTTAAACCTCCGTCTAAAGCAAAATTATGATTGCACCCTAAATAATAACAATTTTTATCTTTCCAAAATATACGTTGAGGAACACTATTTATTATCGTGTTAAGCATTGTTGTAGATTCGTTTAACTTGGTTACTAAATCTCTGCTTTCAGTTTCATCTCTGGCAATACCCAATATAGATTTTACTTTATTCTTTTCATCAATAATGGGCACTAATTTTGTTTCAAAATATTTTTTCTCTCCGTTAATAATTAATTCGGTATCAACGTTTTTTATTGCTCTTTCATTAATTACTTTCTTAAATTCTTCAATAGGAATATTAAATATAGTCTTGTAGTTTTGGCCATTTATTAATGCTTCAATTTCTAAATTCGGATTAATTATTTTTGCAGCATAATAATTTACAAATTCTAACTTAAATTCACTATTTAACAAAAAGATTCCTTCTTGTGCCGATTCTGCTAAAAGTTTGTATCTTTCTTCACTTTCCGCTAATTCTGTCCTTATTCTAATTTCGGTAGTTATATCCAATACATCGCTAATTATAAACATAGGATTAAAATTTTTATCGTATAACATCGATAAACTTATTTTTGCATAAATAACATTCCCGTTTTTGTGAATATATCTTTTCACAAGATGAAAACTTAAATTTTTATTATCAATGGTTGTTTTAAGTGCGTTTTTACTTCTTACAATATCATCGGGATGAGTAAATAAAGAATAGTTTTTCCCAACAATTTCTTCCTTCATATATCCCAACATATTACAAAACGAAGAATTAACTTCCATAAAATTACCTTCAACAGACATAATTGTTTTACCGGCAGCCGAGTTTTCAAATATGCTTAAGTATTTTTCGGTATTGGCAATAAGTCTGGTTTCAATTTTTTTCCTCTCCGATATATCCGATATAAAACCCTCTAAAAATTTGGGCATGCCTGTTTCGTCATAAACTGCAATCCCTTTTTCATAAACCCATTTAATTTCATTGTTTTTTGTTTTTATTTTATATTCATAACTATACTGTTTTTTATTTTTAATAGCTTCTTCGGTAAAATTCCAAACAAAATCTTTATATTCATCTAATATTAAACTGTTATATGTTACTTTAGAGTTAAACAATATTTCATCCGGTTCATATCCGGTTAATTCCTTACAGCCGTTACTTATAAACGTCATTGTCCAATCTTTATCTATCTTGCTTCTATATACCATTCCGGGTAAATTACTTAGTAAAGTAAAATATATTCGTTCTGCTTCAATAATTTTATTTTCGCTTTCAATTAGCGAAGTAATATCTTGAATAAACAAATAATAATAGTTTTTTCCCAAAAATGAATAAACTTCAAACTCTATGCTAACATTAAATTTATTACCGTTTTTCTTTTTGCATATGCTTTTTAGAACTCCTTTATCGCCAATAGTTTTAAGTGTTATTGCCTTATTAATTTTTTCTTTCTCTATATCTATAAACAAGTCGCAAAAATTAGAATTTATTAAACCACCGTTAAATCCGTAAACATCAATCAAATTTTCGTTATGAACAATAATAGTTCCGTCTTTATCTATTAGTAATTGAACTTCCAATATACTTTGTTTAATAATTTCTTTTAATTGTTCGTAACCAACTTGTTCTTTCTGTTTTTCAGATATAGTTGAAATTGTTTTTCGAGTAATTCGTTTAAATAAAATTTCGATACTTAAAACGGTAACTATCGAAAATATTAATGCAACCATAAAAATTGAATATTTAGAATAGTCAAGATGTTCGCTTAACGAAGCAGTATCCAACGAAAAAATTATTACCCAATTGCTATTTTTTAAAGCTCTTGAATAAATAATAACTTCAGTATCTTGTTTATAGGTTACGGTAGTTAATTTACCCACATTATTTTGTAAAGAATTTAATTCCGTTTGTTTTCTAAAAAAATCTAAATCAATGTTATCATTTTTAACTGAAAAATTGAATTTCCCTCTACTTATATTATAAATTAATACCGAAAGTTTTTTATCTCCTAAAATAACCGGGTTATTTAGTTCTTTTGATATAAAATCACTCTTTAATCCAACTCTAAAATACCCTATAACTTTATTATTAATATTATTAATGGGCACCCTCATAGATAAATTATAATCGGTATAAATTAATTCATTTTTCCAAATTGCCGAACCTTTATCATCATAATATCCCGGAATAATATTGTGTGCTTCGCTTAAGGGTAAGTTGTTTTTATTAACCGTAAATATTATTTTTTTATCTAAACTTTCAAGAATTATAAAACCCAATCTATCAGGTTCTATTTTATTATATAAATTATAATAAAATTGTTTAACTAATGGATGTTGATTATAAAGAGTATCCAAATTATACAAATTATAGATTTTAATTAAATTAAAAACATCCCTTTCAACACTTTCTTTTTTTTCTATTATAATATTGTTTAATGTGTTAATTTTTGATTCGGAATAAGTGGAAAGTTCGTTTTTTACTATTTCATAAAATTCGTTTTTATGAGATAATGAGTAAAAAAAAGCAGTAGTAAATGCAGTAATAACTATTATTACCGATATGACATGTACCCCATATTTATTGTACCACAAATCTTTACTTGCACCAAACATAATTTTTCCGATAAATATGTTTTTATTTACAATTTACTACTAAAAATATTTAAAAGCTACAATTTATTTTAAAAAAAATACATTTTGTTTTATTTAAATTTATAGTTATATTTATAAAAATATAATATGTATTAATTACTCTTATTCGGTTTTTATTAATTGTTTTTGTCCTAAATCTACTTATATATATATGAAATTAATTACTATTTTGCTTTATGCACTATTATCTGTTTTTCCTTTTACTTTAAAGGCACAAAACTTTTTTTTGCATAAATACGGAGATGAACACGGATTAAAAAGCAATTTGGTAAAAGCAATAGATCAAGATAAAAGCGGATTTTTATGGGTTGCAACCGATGCCGGACTTGCAAGATTTGATGGTAAACAATTTATAAATATTACCAATAATTTCCCTTCTCTTTTTGTTAAAGATGTTTTGGTAACTTCCGATAACAAAATTATTGTTGTTACTGATTTAGGTGTAGGCTTATTAAAATTAAAAGATGGTAATTATGAATATTTTAATTTAATAGAAGGGAAACCCGAAGAAAAAGTCGGATTTTTATATTATCCCAAAGCAGCTTTTGAAGATATAAATAATAATATTTGGATTAGCGACAATACCGGATTAACAAAATATAAAAACGGGAAATTTACAAAATATAGGTTTGATGACAAATTTGCTACAGATGACTATTTAAATTCATTTTGGATAACTGAAGATAATGCCGGTAATATCTATGCCAGCTCGTGGCAAGGTTATCTATTTTATTTTGATAAAACCGAAGATAAATTTTTAGAAATACCAATTACAAATAAGGTAAATAATTATTTTATCAACCAAATCTCTTTTGTTGATAATTATATAATTGCTGCAACTTCAATTGGTTTGGTTAAATTAAATATTACTAATAATACAGCAACAAATACATTATTGTTGCAGTTTATTAACACTATTTGTTTTTACCAAGATTACGACAAATTTTACATTGGTGGTGTTGAAGGGGGTATTTTTGAATGGAACGGAAAATCTGATAAAGCAATTCCCATTTTAGGTAATAATATTAATTCAATTGTAAATTACATGTATCCCGATATCCAAAATAATATTTGGGCGTGTACAGATGAAGGAATAGTTTTACTCCAAAAATCGTCTTTTGCAGAGTATAGATTAAGCCATAATGCTTTTGACAATACACGTTATATTAGAACTCTTTCATCTGACGGTTTAAATAACATATATTTTACCGATCAAGAAAATATTTTAAAAATTAACAATTCTCAATTTCAATCTTCACCTGAAATTGTATTTTATGGTAATGGAAAACGTATTTACAATTTTGCGGTAAATGAAAATTTAATGTGGATTTCTACAAGAAGTAGCGAATTGTTTCTTAAATCGGGAAACAGTAATAAAAAATTTACTATTGAAGGTCTAAATTTTCGTATTTCGGGTATGGCTATAAACTCAAAAAACGGATTATTTGGTTTAATGGAAAACACTAATAATGTAATTAAAATTCACCCTGATTTTACATATAAAATTTATAAAATAGATAATTTAACTTCTTCCAAAGCCCTTATTAAATGCATTGATGATAAAATTTATGTATTAAACTTTACCGATAAAATAAATATTATAATTTATGATGAGAATAATGATACTTTTAAAGAACTTAATTTAACTCACCAAATAAAATATCCAAGAAATGTTACAATAAATGATTTTGTTAAATTGAAAGACAATAGTTTTTTATTGGCAACAAATATTGGTGTTTTAAATTATAATAATAATTTTATTTCATTTTTCTTTGAAAAAGACCATTTACTAACAAATAATGCAAAAGCAATTTCGGTTGCCCCAAACGGACAAATTTGGTTTGGGACGGAAAACGGACTTGTTTTATTTTATATTAACGAATTTGCTGTTTTTAACCGAGTTGATGGCTTACCAAATACCGTAATTACGCCAAGCGGGTTATACTTAGATAATAGTAATAAAATTTGGGTTGCAACAAGCAGCGGTTTAGCTTATTGGCAGAAGCCGAACACTAATATAGAAAAGACACCTAAACCGGTAATTTATTCGGCATTTTTTAAGGGAAAACAATTAGATATTACGTCTAAATTTTTTGATGTAACAGGAAAAGGAACAATTGTATTTAATTATGCTGCTTTGGTTTATCCGGCAAATAAAAGATATCAGTTTAGAATAATAGGCTGGCAAGATGAATGGTCTGAACTTACGGAGTATGAATCTCAAAGTTTTATCAATCTGCCTCAGGGTAATTATGTTTTACAAATTAGAGCAAAACAATTTGGATATTTATGGAGTGATATAGCAGAACTTAGGTTTACAATTTA
>ERZ795059.5617-NODE-5617-length-11339-cov-5.113435_pt1 | contig 11339 bp, 9 predicted proteins | sample MGYA00375143_ERZ795059 | MGnify/ENA primary metagenome ERZ795059 (study PRJEB30188, sample SAMN05720168) | activated sludge metagenome | isolation source: Anaerobic digester | place: USA | collected 2015-01-07 ... | reverse complement strand
GATTGGATGGTGTGACTGGAGTTCAGACGTGTGCTCTTCCGATCTGATCCGCGCACCCGGCAGCCGCTTGCCACAGCTCGGGCAGGTGCGCGACGCCCCCATGTATTCGTGCGGCGTGCCTTCCGACGGCGCGGCCGGTGCGACGGGAAGTACTCCCTCGCTGCCATCGGCCAAGGGCAACTGTGGAGTCGCGACGGTCTCGCCAGTGGCGAGGGCGTCAAACAAAGCGCCGGCATCGGCCTGCGGTGCGGCCACAGGAGCGGAGCCAACCGGGGCAGCGATCATGAGCGCGACGCCGCATTGGGGGCACTTCACGCGCCGCCCGGCCGAACGCACCGGCGCGTACAGGGATGCACCACACGCACAGCGCACTCGAATACGTGCGCTGGAATCCAGCGCGGGCGGCCGTGGCGGATGTTCCGCCGGCGTGCGCACGACGAGCACGGACCGGCATTTCGGACAATGCGTCTGCCGCCCAACCGCACTGGACGGCGCGCTGATCTTCGCGCCACAGGCGCAGTTCACACGAATGCGTTGTGGTTCTCCATCGGTCATGTCCCGTTCCCCGTGGTTCCCAATCGTCTTCAGTTCCCCATCGCACCGGCGGCGTGCGCCAGCTCGCGCAGCCGGGTTATGTAGTCCAGAGCCGGCACGACGCCGCCGACGTGGCGCAGCATGTTCGCCGCCTGCGCGCGGTGGTGTGTGCCGTGGCAGCAGAGCTGCAGCATCGTCACACCCAGCGGAAACGACATCGTCACGCCCGCACGCGGCGTCGCACTCATTGGCCGCTGCAGATCGGCGTCCGTCGACTTCGCCAGCAGCTCGTTTCGCCGGGCGACGGTTTCGTCGAAACGGTGCGTGAGTTCCGCGATCGAGCTGCGCGCGTCCGCGCGCGGGAACAGCCGGCCGGCGCCCTGCGTCCAGTTGTCATACCACCACTGCTCCGCATCCCGGATGTGCACCAGCGTGGCCCGCAGCGACCCGGCGCCTATATCAAACGGACGATCGAGCTGCTCGTCGCTGAGCTGCGCGGCGGCGGCATGCACGGTCTGGCGCGCCCAGTCGGCATGCGCGTAGTACGTCTGCAGCGTGCCGACATCCAGCGCCGGCGGCGGCGCGTCGCCCTGCTCCCGCTTCATGAACACATAATCCAAGCCCGGCTGCGGCGGCGGCACGCCCAGCTGCCGCAGCATGTTCATGGCCTGCGCGCGGTGGTGCAGGCCGTGGTTGCACACGTGCAACAGGATGTCGTCCAGCGCGTGCGTCCACGTGGCACCGCGAATGTCCGTGTAGGTGACCAGCCGTCGCAGGTCGTCCGCCCGCCAGCCGGTGAGTTCTTCGTTACGCGTGGTCGACAGCGCGACCCAGACTTTGCGCAGCTCCGCCAGTGCGGCGACTTCGTGCGCGTGAGGAAGCTCCGACTGATCCGCCCCGCGCCAGCGCGTCAGCCAGATGCGCTCGGCGCCGTAAAGGTGGCGCAGCGTCGCGCCCAGCGAGCCCGCACCCATCTCGAACGGCCGACCGAGTTGCCCGGCGGACAGACCCGCGGCGCACGCCAGGAGCTTGTCGCGCGCCCAGTCATTGTGCGCGAAAAGCTCGCGAAGCGCGGGCAGGCCGATCATGAGCACACCTCCGCGAAACGGGCTGTGAAGGAGTGGGCGAGTCCAATGTGCATGCTGTCGCTTCCCTTCGCAGCCGAAGACCGCCGCCGAGCACGCGGCGGCCGCTGGTCGCTGATCAGGTTCGGAGGGTCTCCAGGCCGATCGTGCCCGGATCTCATGTCCGTCGCGCCGGACCACCCCTAGCTACATTCATCAGTCTAGCCGAATGTCGGCGGCGCGACAACGCGGTACCCCCTCCCGGCCCTCTCCGGGGCAGCGGAGGGGTTCAGATCCCGCCTCTAGATCAACGCCAGAACCTTGTCCACGAGCTTGCGGATGCCTTCGTACACCGCCGCCGGGCCGGGGCCGAGCATGTACGCCGGCGTGGTCACGAGCTTATGGTCGGCGTCGACGGTGATCTCGGTGACCGGGCGGTTCTCGTGCTGGCAGCCGAGCGCGATAATCTGGCCCGCCACGCCCGGGTCATTGCCGATCGTCACTTTCGCGGATATGCCGCGCTGGCCGGCGATGCAGGCCAGCACCGCCGGCGCGATGCAGATCGCCCCGACCGGTTTGCGCTGCGCGAGGCAGTCGCCGACGAGCCGGGCAACGTCCGGATGCACCGTGCCCTGCGGGCCTTTTTCCGCCAGATTGCTGAGGTTCTTCACGGCGCCGAAGCCGCCCGGCAGGATGAGCGCATCCAGGTCGGCCGCCCGGACCGTCGCCAGATCGCGAATCTCGCCGCGGGCGATGCGCGCGGACTCCTGCAGCACGTTGCGTTTGCGCCCGGTCGGTTTCTGCGTCCGATGATCGACCTCGTCGAACTCGATGTTCGGCGCACAGCAGACGATCGTCGCCTGGTGCTGATCGAGCGCCAGCAGCGTCAGCACGGCCTCGTGAATCTCGGCGCCATCGAAGACGCCGCAGCCGGATAACAGGACTCCCACCTTGGGCATGTGTCGCTCCTTGCGTTGGGTATGCGGTCAGTTACTCGCGGAACTCGGCGGACAGCTCGTCCTCGCGCTCCAGCCGCCGATAGGTCTCGCGCAACACCCGCTTGAACTCCTGCAGTTTCATCCACTCCACGTGGCCGTCGACGAAGAGCACGTTCGTGCCCTCATCGTCGAACACGCGCTCGTAGGCCAGCACGTTGCGCGGATCGCTCGCGGCGGTCTGCCCGGAAATGTACACGTATGACACGGCGTCCTCGTCGTCGTCCGGGTCACGCGGCGAGTGCAGCACCTTCGGCGTGACCAGGCCAGCCGCAATCAACGGCGCAGAGTCGTCCGGGAACTTGTCCTGGTTGTCATTCGCATAGATGTGACACGCCTGCCCGATCGCGCGCAAGTTGGACGCGCTGACGGCCCGCTTCGCGACCTCCCGGGCCCGCGCGAGCGAAGGCAGCGCGATCGAGACGCCGAAGCTCGCAGCGCTCGCCGCCATCATCAGCGAACCACCATCGCCGCTGCTGGCGTACAGAATGCCGTCCACATCCACACTGGACGTGCTGACATTGTTCGTCACCTTCGCCACGGTCTCCGGCAGCGGCGGCAGCAAGGCGAAGTCGATCTCCACGCCGTGCGGGGCGAGCACGGACGCCCCCGCGATCAGCGCCAGCTTCGCCACCGGGTAGAACAGGCGCGTCAGGTACTGCACGTCGAAGTAGCCGATGCCCTGCGCATCCTTGGGCAGCCTGGCCCGCCCGGCTTGGAAGTCGGGATTGTCGAGCAGGCTTTCGCCGCGCGTCTTCGGGTCCACCTGCCGCAGCGCGGTCGCCACGGTCTGGGGGAACAACCCGAACACCCACCGGTTGTCGGCGAAACCCCACGCCGGCGCGACCGGTGACGGTACGCCGCCGATCAACAGGTAGTGGATGTCGTGCGCGCCGTGCTTCATCTGGCAGAGCTTGAGCGTGGCCTCGCCCTCGTGCGCCAGCGGCGTGGCGAACTGCACGACCCGCGCGAGCATGCCCTGCAGGGCCTCGGCGTCCTTCACGTCGGCGACCAGCACTGTGCCAGTCAGCAGGATGCCGCCGTGCGCGGGCGCATCGAACAGCGCCCAGGTGTCGCCAAGCGCGGGCAGCAGGTCCTCCGTGATCGAGAACCCCAGCATCCGCGCCGACATCGCCAGCGGCCCGTCGAGCAGGCCGACCTTCTCCGGCGCGAGCTCCTCGAACACGCGTCGCACTTCCGCCCAGACGCCCACCAGGTCCAGGTTGTTGACCTCAGCCCAGTACACGTCTTTCGGGACAATCTTCAGATCATCATCCGTGAGCGGCTTCTGGTCCCAGAGCTTCAACAGCCCCCGCCGCGGCCCGTCCACGTGCGCGAACGCCATCATGTGCGGCCGGCCGTCGTGGCGATCGGCGTGCAGATACTTGGAGCGCACGGAGGTCACGCCCAACTCGGTCAGCGCCTGATCAACGATCGGCGGTAGCTCGCCCATAATTTCGGTGGCGACCGCCTTCCCGCGCGTGACGATCCGCTGCACGTCGGCATAGAAGCAGAAGTACTGCTTCTCGACCCGCGCCTGCACCTTGTTGCGGTCAAACGTGAACTCGGGCGCCGCCGCCAGGTTCGCGGCCGAACTCTTCATGCAGTCCAGCACCTTGCCCGCGGCAGTGTCGCCCAGGGCAAGCAACAAATACGGCTCGTGCACGCCCCACATGAGGTACATTGGCGTATCACCCAGGCGCACGCGACTGAACGGCACGTCCCGCACGGTGTGCGGCTCAATCTGCGCCGCGTCGACCACGGCACCGATCAGCTTGCCTACCGAAGCGGCTACCGCCGCCACATCCGTCGTCTCGACGACCAGGGCGGCCTGGATGTCGGGCTGTTTGTCAACCAGCGTGACATCGAACAGTCCCAGCCCGACCGAGCCGGTCTGCAGCGGGGGCAGGAGTTCCAGGAAGTGCGGGAACCACGGCGGCGGCGCCTCCTGGCCACTTTGGCGGGCCACGAAGTCCAGCAGGCCATGCATGAATTGCTGTTGCACACGCAGCTCTGGCGCATCCTGCTCCATCAATTGCGACCAGCCGACGTACAGCGCGGTATCGGCGGGCATCACGCGGGCGATGTCACCAGCCCTGGCCGGCAACGCGAGCGCCAGCAGTGCAGCCACCGCGCAGAAGAACGTGATCGGATTGAGGCACCGCATGTTACGCATGGGCAAGCTCCTGTCTGAGGCCCGGCCGGCGCTCCGCCGGCGAGTACGCCCCCCTCACCGGCGTTTCACCGCTTTTGAAACTTCCAAAACAACTGCCGCACAAATTGGGAACCCGATCCCGACAGGATTATACTCCAGTGGCGCGCGATGAAAACTGCGCCGGGAGGTAGCGACCGTGCTTCGGCTCGGTGTGGTGTCATTCCTGAATTCCCGGCCGCTGATTGCCGGCCTCGAGTCTGACGCGGACATCCAGCTCGTCCTGGACGTTCCCGCGGCCCTGCCGGGTCGCCTGGACCGCGGCGAGGTGGACGTCAGCCTGATCCCCGTGCTCGACGTGCTGCGCGGTCACGGCCAGTACCAGGTCGTGTCGGACGCCTGCATCGCCTGCGACGGCGAGACGATGACGGTGCGTATCTTCGCGCAGGTCCCGCCGGACCGTATCCGCACGCTGTGGGTGGACACCGACTCGCACACGTCGGTGGCGCTGGCGCGGGTCTTGTGGCGTGAGCTGTACGTGCGCGACCTGGAGTCGCGGACCATCGACACGCGCCGCGAAGATCTCCGCGCATGCGAGGCCGTGCTGCTCATCGGCGATAAGGTCGTCAGTCCGCAGCGCGGCAGCTTCGCGTACGAGGTCGACCTCGGCGGGGCCTGGCGCCAGCACACCGGTCTGCCATTCGTCTTCGCGGTCTGGGCCATGCGAACGGCGATGCCCAACGGCGGCAACGTCGCCGCGCTGCTCGAGGCCGCCCGCGACCGGGGCGTCGCCCGCGCCGCGGAGATCGCCGACACGGAGGGTCCGTCCCACGGCTGGCCGGCCGAGCTGGCGCGCCGCTACCTGATGCGCTGCCTGAAGTTTCGCCTCGATGATCGCAGCCGCGCGGGCGTGGCGCGCTTCGCCCATTACTGCCTGGCCGCCGACATCGTGCCGCCGGACGCGCTGGACACGTGGATGGCACAGTGGACGCCGCGTCCGGTTCCGGTGACCCCGTGAGCGCGAAGTCGCCCGCGCCGGCGATGCCGTGCGTGGCGCGCCTCACCGACTCCGAGGCGCTCGACCTGTACAACGACGTCTCGATCCACGAGCTAGGCCGCCGGGCGTGGGCCCGCACCGTGGCGCTGCATCCCGAGCCCTACCGTACGTACGTCGTCGATCGCAACATCAACTACGCCAACGTCTGCACCGCCCGTTGCATCTTCTGCAACTTCTATCGCCAGCCCGGCGACGGCGAGGCGTACATCCTCAGCTATGAGCAGATTGGGCGCAAGATCGAGGAGCTGCTCGCGATCGGCGGCACGCAGATCCTGATGCAGGGCGGCCTGGTACCCGACGCTGATCACCCCAGCGGCCACGGCCTGCCGCTATCGTGGTATCTCGACCTGCTCCGCTTCATCAAGCAGCACTACCCGACCATCCACATCCACGCGTTCAGCCCGCCGGAAATCTGGGCGTTCCATCAGATTTTCGATCTGCCGCTGCGCGACGTGCTCCTGCGTCTGCGCGATGCCGGCCTGGACACGATCCCGGGCGGCGGCGGCGAGATCCTGGTCGATCGCGTCCGGCGGAAGATCGGTCAGGGCAAGACGATGACCGACGAGTGGCTGGCGGTCATGCGCGCCGCGCATCAGATCGGCATGCGGACGAGCTGCACGATGATGTTCGGCCACATTGAGACGGTGCCCGAGCGGATCGAGCACCTGCGCCGGCTGCGCGACTTGCAGGACGAGACCGGCGGCTTCCTCGCGTTCATCCATTGGCCGTTCCAGCCGGAGGGCACGCCGCTGGGCCGTTGGAAACGCCCGCCGGCGGATTACGACGGGCCGCCGGACGGAGCGCACCTGTTCCTCGCGGATGCGCACGAGTACCTGCGGATGCTGGCGCTGGCGCGGCTGTATCTCGACAACATCCCGAACATTCAGTCGAGCTGGGTGACGATGGGACCGAAGATCGGCCAGTTGGCGCTGTTCTTCGGCGCCAACGACATGGGGTCCGTGATGATGGAGGAGAACGTCGTTTCGGCCGCGGGCACGACGTTCCGGCTGAGCGAGGATGAGATTCGCCGGCTGATCAGCGACGCCGGTTGGACGCCACAACAGCGCGACCAGTACTACCGGCCGGTCAATTCGCCACGCTCGCGGACCCCGCTGCCGATCGCGTAGGGTGGGCACCGACCACCACCAGGCCGTCAGCCTTCAGCTCTCAGCCCGAAGCTTCTCGGGTTCGTGCGAAGCACGCCACGCTGTCGCCGTTGCGGCTGTGAGCAAGGCGAGCGCGGCGAGATGCACGCCGTACCAGCGCGGAATGGTCGCCCCAAGGCACGCCACGCCAACGAGCCAGGCGATGAATACCCCCACCGCAAGCGAACCACCCGCCCGCAGGGTGGGCACCACCCACCATTGCCCTTCACCGTCCCCCTGCCCCCTCCCTGGAAGGGAGGGGCGTTCACGTAGGGTGGGCATCGCCCACCACCACTGCCACACCACCACCAGCGCCGGAAACGCCCACGCCAGGTAGTAATGCCGCGTCATCGGCGACGGCCAGAACATCGCCAACAGCCACAGCGCTGCACACGGCGTCCAGCCCGCCGCTTCGTCGCCTCGCGTACGCCATGTGAACCATGCGAGCGCGGCGAAACCGAGCGCGAGCGGCGTGAACCACAGCCACCACACGACACCCGGTGGCCAATCGGCGATGTGAAACCGCGGCACCCAGTCAATGTCGACGCGCTTCTCAGCCCAGACGCCCTCACGCGGGGGCATCGGATCGAGCGTCAGCGCTTCGTCCGGCGCGAGCGCGGCGCGATAGCGCTCAACAACGTCGGCCGGTGGATCGCCGTAGAGGATCACTTGTCGCTTGGTGTCCGGGATCGCGCGCAGCCAGCGGGTCAGCACGGCGGCCAGCGACGCGTTCGTCCCGTGGCGATGCACGCGCAGCAGCGGCTGCTCGATCATCACGCGGTTGGAGTGCCATCCCGCCCGGCGCATCCAGGCCTGATGCTCGGCAACGGCACCCTGCCAGCCGAAGAACGCGACGCTCGGCACGACATCAATAACGATCGCCGCGATGATCACGCCGACCAGCGCCCGCCAGCGCCGGCAAAGCAGCAGATACACGACAAGCACGCCGGGCACGGTCTTCACGAGCGCGGCAAGGCCGAGCACCACTCCGCCCGCCAGCTCGCGCCGCTGGTTCACCAGCGTCAATCCGCCGACGCACAGCACGAGCGTCCAGAGCGTGAGTTGGTTCGATTGCAGCGCATGCTGGAAGTTCGCGCAGACCAGCAGCACCGGCCAGATGAACCCACCCGTGTCCGGCGCTCGCCACCAATAGCGATAGACGATCCACACGCTCGCCGCGAGCGCCGCCAGGTTGGACAGCACATAGAGCACAAGCCCCACTGGCTCCGGCAGCCACGTCGTGAACGGCCAGAGCGCAAACGTCGCGGTCGGCAGGTAGCCGAACATGGCGGTGCCGGGCGCGGTGTGACCGTGCGCCCACACATACCGCGACTCGGTCTGCAGGTCACCCCAGTCGGGCTTGTGTTGCACGCCGCGGCGGACTGCGGCCACGACGCCGCTGAGGACAACGATTGCGACGACCACCCAGGCGACGCGCTGCCAGACGACCCGGCGGGGGGTGGCTCGGGATGGCTCGGGATCGGCCGTGATCGCACGCTCCTGTCGAGATTATCGGCCGGCGAACGCCCGGCCGTGACCCAGTGTAGGAAGGGCGCGCAGCCGCGGGCAAGCCCCCGTCGGGTTGAACACCGCTACTGGCCGGGTATAGTGAAGCCGCAGGTCGGTCCGGGTCGTGCAGCTCCCCGGGCCGGCGGGGCGGGGCCTGGCGCGGTGGACATACCCCCGGATGAGAGCGCGCAACGCAGCGTCGGCGAACGCCACGAAAGGAAAGCGCGATGACCACGACCACGACCAAAGCCCAGAACCGCACCGGCAAGCTGACCGGTGCCCAGCACATCGAACTCGTCGAGCAGTATGCGGCCCACAACTACCACCCGCTGCCGGTGGTCGTCGCCAAGGCCGAAGGCGTGTGGGTCGAGGACGCCGACGGCAAGCGCTACATGGACATGCTCGCAGCCTACTCAGCGGTGAACTTTGGGCACTGCAACGCGGAGCTGATCGCGGCGGCGCGCGCGCAGCTCGACAGCGTGACGCTGACCTCGCGAGCGTTCCACAACGACCAGCTCGGCCCGTTCTGCCGGGAGCTGGCGGCCCTGTGCAAGATGGAAATGGTGCTGCCGATGAACACCGGCGCGGAGGGCGTCGAAACGGCGTTGAAGACCGCCCGCCGCTGGGGCTACCAGAAAAAGGGCGTGCCGGACGGCAAGGCCAAGATCATCTGCTGTGCCGAGAACTTCCACGGCCGGACGACGACCATCATCAGCTTCAGCACGGACCCGGACTGCCGGAAGGGCTTCGGACCATTCACGCCGGGATTTGAGACAATCCCATACGGCGACATCGAAGCACTGAAACGCGCGATCGACGACCACACGGTCGCGTTCCTGGTGGAGCCGATCCAGGGCGAGGCCGGCATCATCATTCCGCCGGACGGGTACTTGCGGCAGGTGCGCGAAGTCTGCAGCGCGAAGAAGGTGCTGTTCATCGCGGACGAGATTCAGTCCGGGCTGGGGCGGACCGGCGCGACGTTCGCGTGCGATCATGAAGGCGTGCAGCCCGACATGTACATCCTGGGCAAGGCGCTGGGCGGCGGCATCGTGCCGATTTCGGCGGTCGTCTCGAAGCGCGACATCCTTGGCGTGTTCACGCCCGGCAGTCACGGCAGCACGTTTGGCGGCAATCCGCTGGCCTGCGCGGTAGCCCGCAAGGTAATCGAAATCCTGGAGACGAATCGGTACCAGGAAAACGCCCGGCAGCTCGGCCAGTACCTGGCGGCGCAACTGCGGGCGATCCAGACGAACAAGGTCAAGGAATATCGCTGCCGCGGGCTGTGGGTCGGCGTGGAGTTCAAGAAGGAAGCCGGCGTGGCGCGGCAGTACTGCGAAGCCCTCATGCGCGAGGGCATGCTGTGCAAGGACACGCACGCCCAGACGATGCGGCTGGCCCCGCCACTGTGCATCACCAAGGACGAGCTCGACTGGGCGCTCGCGCGACTGCGGAAGGTGCTGGCGTAGCGCCAGGCGCGACGCCGGAGACAGATCACTTCGCCAGAGGAGAGCGTGATGGGACGGCGTAATCAGAAGCGCGCCCAGAAGAAGCGCGAGCAATCGCGCGCCCGCTCCGGCAGCCCGTATCGCTTGATTGGTGCGAGCGGTGACCTCATGGCGTGCTACATCAACCGCGGCTGGAAAGAAGACGGCAAGGCGTCGATCTACGTCGTCCGGCGCGTCCCGGGCGGCGGCTACGCACTGGGCGCGTATCTCGTCGATCTGTGGTGCATGGGGCTGAAGGAGGCCTGTGGCCGTCTTGACCTGGACTACGACGAATTCCTGGCCCAAACGCAGGGACCAGATGCACCGCTCGAGATCGAACGCATTGACCTGGACACGGTGCGGCGGCTCGTGGCCGGCGGCATCCGCTTCGCCGGGCAGAACGGGTTTCGTCTGCCGCCGCGCCTGGAGCGCTGGACGGCGCTGCTCGGTGGCGTGGGCGACCCGGCGACCGCGGACCTGAGTGGTTTTGGCTTGGAAGGAAAACTGCACTACGAGGGCAGCCTCGAAGATCTGCGCAAGCGGCTCATCGGCAGCAAGCCGGAGGAGTTTCTGGCCCGGCCGGATGTGGAATTCGTGCTCGACGATACGGATTTCACGTTGGTGGACGATGACGAACTGGTCCTGAACGAGACGATCGACGACGCGCAGGCAAAGTTGCTGGCCAGCGTCCGCCAGTGGTGCTTCGCCAACAAACTGCTTCCGCATCCGCGCCTCGCGGACGCGATCGACCTGACCATGGAATCGGCCTGGCAGCTCCAAGTCGGCTGGGGCGACGACGAGGACGCGGAGGTGGAACCTGAGGCGATCGACGCAAGCCGGCAACTGAACGACTTGCTGGCGATCGAGTCCGAGACGGATCGCGCGCAGTTGATCGCAGCGCTGGATCAGCTCCAGAAGTTCGCTGCGCAGTATGAGACGCCGCAGGCGATGTTTGCGGCGTGCGGCCTGGGTTACCTACCCGCCGAGCTGGACCACAACAGCGAGGAGGGTTGAGCACCCCGCCATGCACCACCCAGCTAGCCGCTCAGCAGCAATTCCAGGTAGCGCCGGAGTACGCGCAGGCCCAGGTAGTCGGGGTCCAGGATGAGCAGCACGCCGATGCTGAACCAGTGGAAGGTGAGCAGGCGCGCGCAGACGCTGCCAATGGCGTGCGCGACTGGATGGTGCGTATCTCCTGGCCGCGCACGTTTGACGCGACCGCGAATCCACGTGTAGAGCGCGAGCGTACCGCCGGTCCACAGCCCCCACGCCAGGCAGCGCGGTTGCAGGCCGTGCAGCAGACTGCAATAGACGAACACGAGGAGCACGTTGAGTGGCTGGTGGCGGCGATTGCCGCCGAGCGGGATGTACACGTAGTCGCGCAGCCAACCGGAGAACG
>ERZ795059.5616-NODE-5616-length-11339-cov-6.369816_pt1 | contig 11339 bp, 10 predicted proteins | sample MGYA00375143_ERZ795059 | MGnify/ENA primary metagenome ERZ795059 (study PRJEB30188, sample SAMN05720168) | activated sludge metagenome | isolation source: Anaerobic digester | place: USA | collected 2015-01-07 ... | reverse complement strand
AAATGATGAATGACATCCCCTACTGCAAAAACGAGTTATACCTCACGCGAAGACGAGGAGGGTGTAGAGAATGTATTTAATCAGATTCAGGGGCGTCAGCCCTGTGATCTTCGTAGAATTCCGTGTTTTCTGTGCTTTCCGTGGTTATAGAAAACACCTCTTTGTCTCTTTATTTTTAAATCTGCGTCTAAAAAAATCGTTCTAAATATAAGAGCTCAGATCTGCAACAAAAGCAATACAGGGTATCTGCTTAAATAGACAGATACCCTGAAAAAAATTACTCACTTACAATATTGCCATCGTAAAGATTGATGATTCTGTCTGCAAAGTGAGCATATTTATCATCATGAGTTACCATGATAATTGTTTTGCCTTCTTTATGCAATTCCGATAAAATCTCCATCACTTCTTTTCCATTTGTGGAATCCAGATTACCGGTTGGTTCATCAGCCAGAATCAAGTCAGGCTCTGCTACAATGCATCTGGCAACAGCCACTCTCTGTTGTTGCCCGCCACTCAGTTGGGAAGGAAAGTGCTTTGCCCTGTGTTTGATATTGAGTCTGTCCAATGCTGTTTCAATTCTTTGCTTTCTTTCACTGCTGTCTATTTTCAGATAATGCAAAGGTAATTCGATATTTTCATAGACATTGAGAGAGTCAATCAGGTTGAATTTCTGGAAAACAAAGCCAATTTTACCTTTTCTCAGACGAGTTCGTTCCACTTCACTCATCTGATGAACCGGCTGGTCAAGAAGATGATATTCTCCGTCAGAATGTACATCCATCAGTCCGAGAATATTCATTAAAGTGGTCTTTCCGCATCCGGAAGGTCCTTTTATCGCCACGAATTCACCTTTTTTTATGTGTAAATCAATGGCATTTATGGCAGTGGTTTCTATCTCATCGGTCGTAAAGATCTTGGTCAGTTTTTGTAATTTAATCATTTTTTTATCTCCTTTCTTGTAGGACAAGCAACCTGCTTGTTTTTTCTTTTCGCAAGCTGGTAGCTTACGTTACATTCTGTCGCCCCTTCGGGGCTCTGATTGTGTGGGGCAATCTTTCCCATGGTTGCACCATGGGCTACTCATATTTTGCCCTTTCAGGGCAATTTTTGTAAGATCATTACACCAAATCTATCTTTTCCGTATCAATCAGCGGCATCCGTGTCAAAAAAACATTTTCTTTCCGCAAGCTGGTAGCTTGCGCTACGGTTTTATCATTCATTATTCAAATACACTGAAGCCTGGGTTTTGTACGCTTTTCTGATATGATACATAACAGGTAGTAAAACCATGAGCATGGTCAGTATAAAACTGATCAATCCACAGAGCCAAAGATGGGGAGCCTGAATGGCAAATTTTCCGGTGAAGATATCGATCAGATACCAGGTAAAGGCAACAGAAGTCAACCAGGCTATTATCGTCAAAACAACAAAAGGTTTTGAGTATAGTTTGAGTAAATCCGAATGCTCCGCTCCGTTGATTTTGTGTATGGCAATTTCTTTCATCTGACTGAAGATATGCAGAGAACTGATACTAATGATACCAAAAATGGCAATCAGTGTGCAGATCAAAGCAAAAAAGATTATCAGATTTAAAAGCATCACATCTTCTTTATAAAAATCCTTGATTTTCTGTTCAATATCTTCATACTCATAACTAAAGATCGATTCCTGAGTCAACTTTTCAAAAACGGTATTGGCTTTTTGAATTACAACATCCCTTTTTCCAGGTTGGTATCGAATCTGTACATGCTCAAAAATATCCTTAGCTTCTACAAAAATGACAGGTTCTACTTTTTCATATAATGAGTTAAAATGTACATTATCTACTACCGCTTTGATAATATGAGTGTTTGAAGGCATATCACTACTCCCATTTATCGCATAGGCAATATCATCCGGAATTTTTAATGATTTGCCAATGGGATTAGTATCAGGGTAAAATAAATCAGCAGCCGTTTTATTTAATATCATGTCTCCGGATAAATCATTTTGATTAAAGGGAAGCATATCAGAAACACTACCTTTTAGAATCCGGATATTCATTTTCTTAAAGAATCCCTTATCAGCCGGATATAAGACTGCTTTACCAAAAATTTCCTTTCCATTATGATCGCTGACAAAAGTGGCAGTCATATAAGATTTTTTTTCAGATTTATTGGCAATATCAAATCCTGTCATAGTTACAGACTTTATCTCAGGGATGTTTTCCAGTTCCTGTCGTAGAATATCTGGTGGTATATAGCCTGGTATATTAGCGCTAAAGGCATTGTACTGGATCAGATTTTGTTTATCGTAGCCTAAGTCATAGTGACGGATATAGTCGATCTGAAGATAAGTCATCATTGCAGACAACGCAAACAAAACACTGATGAATATCTGAGCAAATAGAATATACTGAAAGACTCGGCTTTTCTTCCGGATTCGTTTATCTTCCTGAACCTCATTGTTATTGGCTATTTTATACGCAGATATAAAACCAATCAGCCAGAAGATAACAAGAAGGATACTCATCAGGACAGTCGCTCCAAAATGATGGAAAATTTCATAATTCTGCAGATTTAACTCTGTCCATTGAGAAAATAATTTTTGAGCTCCGATATATAAAACTACAGCTAAGCTGGCAGCAAATATAAAGGAAACAGAATACTCCGTCATAATCTGAAGCACAATGTCTTTTCTCTCAGCGCCTAAAGTCTTTCGGTAAGCAAATTCATTCTGGCGTTTTTCCCATATCAGGTTTAAAAGATTATAAAAGTTTAAAAAAGCAGAGAGTAAAACCAAACAAGCCAGGATAAGCGTTCCATGAATCAGATTAATATTCATCGTTTTACTGTCTTCATATAATCCTTGGATATAATGTATCTTATGAACCGGATCAATATGACAGGTTCTTTTAACCTGAGAAGATTGTTCAAACTGAGTTAGAAACTGGTTGATTTTTTTCTCTACTTGAGGAAGATTATCTGGGTTTGAAATTCTTATCATAACATCAGAAGTACTGTAAATATCTTCTTCAGTATTATTTACAACATCAGAATTAAAACGATATGCCTCTTTTCTATAATGCAGGTTATTCGGCAAATCCTCGAAAACCCCGGTAACGGTATGAATTTGACGTGTTTTCAGAAATACTTTTTCACCAATGGCATTCTCCTTACCAAAATACTTTAAGGCAAAAGAACGACTGACAATCAAATCAGAAAAAGAAGTCAAAGCACTGTCTTTATCTCCATAGATAAACTTCATGTTGTACACTTTGGGAAAATTAGGTGTAACCATAGAAGATGAGTTAATGATGGGTATGACTGTCCCTTTTTCACTGGTGAATTTTGCCAAAATATTATAGTCTGCTTTGACCGTATAATCGACAATTTCAGGAACTTCAGTCCGCAGTCTTTTCATAATCAGATAAGGGAAGCCTGCAATATCCTTATTAGGTGTTTTTTGGTCAGAATATGACACTCGTAAGCGATACCATTCATGATTAGGCGTGATACTCCGGTCATAATCATAATGATACCACACAAACGAAATGAGTAATGAAAATACTGCCAGTCCAATAGCAAGACTGACAACAGCTACCTGAAAATTCAGCGATTCTTTTTTAAACGCATTGCACGCTGATTTGTAATAATGAAAGATCATAAGTCCTCCTTTTTCATCATATTTATAAAATGATCCTTTCAACCTGAACCTGAGGGTATGCACTGAAATTGACCAATAGTCCGAGTCTCTTATGTGAAACTTTGAGATAATTCATAACTTGCGCTTTATACTCAGGTGTTAATTCTTTTACTGATTTAAGTTCAACTATTATCTTATCATAACAAATGAAATCAGGTATAAATATATGAGAAAGTGGACTACCTTTATAGCACAGAGTCAACTCAGGTTTTGAGACAAAAGGAATATTCTGTGTTTGAAATTCTCTTTCAAGACATTCCTGATACACTGATTCCAAAAAACCATTACCTGTTTCTTTATAAACTTCAAATATGGCACCACGGATAGCATAACATTCTTTTTCATAAATCAAACTCATATCTACCTCTCCTTTTTTTTAACAACCACTGAAGGCACTGAAAGCACGGAAGAAAAGAAGATTAAGAACTTTTTTCTGACTCATAATCCTCCTTTCCGTATTATTCCGTACTTCTGTGGTCGTTATTATTCTTTTCAACCACTGAAGGCACTGAAAGCACGGAAGAAAAGATAAGAACATTTAAAGCTTTTAATTGACTCATTTCTCCTCCTTTCCGTGTATTTCTGTGGTCGCTATTCTTTTTTCAACCACTGAAGGCACTGAAAGCACGGAAGAAATAAAGATTAAGAACTTTTTTAACTGACTCATATTTCATCCTTTCCGTATTTTTCCGTATTTCCATGGTCGTTTTTCTTTTTTCAACCACGGAAGGCACTGAAGGCACGGAAGAAAAGAAGATCAAGGACTTTTTTAACTGACTCATTTTTCATCCTTTCCGTGTTTTTCCGTATTTCCGTGGTCGCTATTCTTTTTTTTTCAACTTACCACCCCGTCACTTCGTGCCACCCCTCCAAAGGATGGGAATTACCTGATTTTCAGACTCTCCTTCTTTTTCCATTCCGGGTTAGAGCTGATAATGATTTCCTCGTTTTCATCTAAACCGCTGATAATCTCAATTTCTTTGATGTTACGTCTGCCTGTTTCTATCTTTCTTCTAAAAGCCCTTTTCCCTGTTTGATCAATCACAAAAACTTCTCTGTTGTCATTCTCATTGAGGTATTCGCCCAGAGGAATCACCAGGGTATTGGGAATCGTGGAAGTCAGCATATCAATGTTAACAATTTGACCTGACTTAATGTTTTCCGGCAATTTACCCTTAAAATCAACTGTTACATTATCGCCTTCCAGTTTAGGATGGATATTATCTATTTCAATCAGTACTTCCGGATTAAAATCAGTTAATTTGGCTTTAGAACCTGTTTTCAAGTGTTTCAGATAATACTGATTGATTTTTGCCTGAATATAGTATTGCTCATTATTTTCGATGATGGCAATCTGACTGCCTAAACTGAGTATTTTTCCCATGGTCAGGTCTAAATCAGTAATTTGACCACTAATAGGGGCTTTGATAACCAGATCATGTATCTTATTTTTGATTTGATCCAGATTTTTCTTTACCTGACTGAGTGACTGTTCTATTTGGATGACTTGCTGTTCTCTCATTAAAGAATCGGTAATCGCTTCTTCTGAAGACAGTTGATAATTATTTTTCAAAGTATCATATTCTTCCATTTGGGACAGATATTCATCTTCAGAAATGTACTTTTTGTCATACATGGACTTAATATGCCGGATTTCTCTCTCTTTTTTGGTCATTTGCATTTTCAGCGCAAAAAGATTCCTTCTCTGGCTCAGACTGCTCTGATTCCTTTGAATCCTGGCAGTACTCAGATTGTTGATCTGATTGGCAACTTCTGTTTCGCTGTTAATGAGTTGTAACTGAAGATCATCATTGGATAAAACAGCTATCGGCTCTCCCTGAGTAACATAATCCCCGATTTTCTTACAGATTTTTTCCACTTTTCCACCCACAGGCGTTTCCACCTGATAGGATTGTAAAGGAATGACTTTTCCGTCTGTTGAAAAAGAAGCTGTTAGTTCTTTTTTTACAACAGTATAGCGCTTGATGTCATTTTTGTTCACACGGGCTGTTTTGAAATGTTCAAGGCTGTATGCTCTGATAAAATAGAGTAACAATAAGGTCAAACAAATGATGGCACTTAAATGCAGATACTTTTTGCGCCTTTTACTTTTTGGGATAAGCTTATCCATAATCAACCTTTTTATATTATTATCTTGTTTTTATATGCAAAATATATTCCAATAATGTTCTTTTACTTAACTAAATACATAAAAAATTTAATACAAAAGCCTATAAAATTTATTCATAATTTTGTAGCAGCAATCAGTTAAAGACTCAATTTCTGCTCAATACTTGATAGTTTTTTGGGTAAAAATTAAAAGATTTTATGATTTATACCAGATAAGGAATATATAAGGAAAGGATAAGGGAAGAATAAGGAATCAAAACAGAAAGTATATAGATTTTATAATTTTATAGATATATTTTGATATAAAATATTTAAATTCACATTTTCTATAATTTTTTAAAACAAAAAAATATAAAATCCAATTCAATTAACAAATTGATTGACAGCTTTGACTCATAAATTTTAATAGATATATGGAGAATAATGAATGAATAAAAAGAAAGATAAGTTTGTAACTACTGGTAAAAGCATCCGATTAAAGAACACTTGTGTCAACGATCTGGATGACATTTATGATTTTGAAGAAAAAGAACAAAGTCATACCAAAACCTTTAGACGAACTTATGAAAAAGGCAAATTTTCTCAAAAAAGCAATCTCACTCTCCTTGAAGGCAGAATCATTGAAATGAGAACGAATTATTCTTATATCGTTGATATGAATGGGGCATTATTTCCATGTACGTTAAGCGGAAGATTAAAATATCTTGAGTTTGAAAGTCATAATCCGGTTTGTGTAGGGGATTATGTCAAAATTGATACACATGAGAAAGACAATTACCGAATCGAAGAAGTATTACCTCGTCATAACAGACTTTCGCGTTATCTATCCAGTGCAACCATGCAAAGAGAAATCGCTATAGTTTCCAATATTGACCAGATCATTATTACTGTTTCCTGTAAAGACCCTATGTTTAACTCAGGTTTGATAGACAGATATTTATGTCTGGCTGAGATTTATCAGATTCATTCACTGATTTGTGTTAATAAAACAGATATAGCAGATGATCTGGAAGCCATTCAGGAAGAATGTCAATATTATTTACAAAATGGTTATCAGGTTATTTATACTAGTACGCAAAGAAAAAAACACAGTTTAGATTATCATAGATTAATGAGCAAACATTTATTATTTAAAAACTACCAAATTAAGGGATCATTCCAGCAGTATAGAAATCCAGGTATAGAAGAATTAAAAGAATTATTGAAAAATAAAGATTCGGTATTTACAGGGCATTCAGGTACAGGAAAAAGTTCAATTATCAATGCCATTGAGCCATCTCTTAATTTACGCGTTGGTGAAGTCAGTAATGTACATCGAAAAGGCCAGCATACCACAACGACTTCCAGAATGATTAAATGGTCTTTTGGTGGCCATCTGATTGACACTCCAGGTATTAAAACGCTTGAGCTTAGTTCTGCTCATAAAAATCTAATCCCTTCACATTTCCCTGGTTTTGCTCAGTATGCAAGCCATTGTTATTTTCAGGATTGTACGCATACCCATGAAGATCATTGCAGTGTATTGGAACATTTAGGCAAAGAAATTCCGGAAGAACGCTATGACTCTTACATACGGATTATGGATTCCTTATGAAGCATATTGCATTAGTTTTTCGTCCGAACATTGATTCTGAGAGCATTTTTAAAACGTTGTCAGACCATTTTACTAACCATTGCCGATTTTACCTGATCAACCCAGATGATGAAAATCAGATCTGTAAAATTTCCAAAAAAAACGCTGACAGCATAGGATTAACCCTACAGGCAGACTGCTCTGAAAACGGTCTTATTGATGGAGAAACAGCTTTATTCAAAAAAAAACCAGATTGTATTTTAGTATTTGGCGGAGACGGTACCATTCTCCGTTCTTTACACTATGCATCAAACTTTCATGCGCCTATATTAGGTTTTAACATGGGTACGCTTGGTTTTTTAACAGACTGTAAAATCAATGAGCTGATACCTTCAATCAATATGTTTATAAATGGGAAATATCAAATTGAAAAAAGAATGTTGCTTGACATCTCTGTTATTCGCAATAATGAACGAATTATACACTTGCCAGCCCTTAATGATGCAGTTATTTATAAAGGGGAATTGTCAAAACTGATCACACTAAAGCTCTTCTCCAATAAACGATATGTCTATGAAACCAGATGTGATGGTATCATTACAGCGACACCAACAGGTTCTACTGCCTATTCTATGTCATCAGGCGGCCCTATTATCTCCCCAGACATGGAAGCTTTTGTAGTAAATCCCCTCAATCCTCATGTGCTTTCAATCAGACCCATGATTTTTAATGCAGAAGATACTTTGCATTTTAAACTGGAAGAACCTCACTCTTCCACGGTTTTACAGATTGATGGAGTTAATGTCGTTCAATTGCTTCCAAAAGATAAAATAACGATTAAACGATCAACAAAGAAAATGTGTTTTATCAAATTATCCCATAGAACTTTTTATCAAATCCTGAGAAAAAAACTCAAAATGGGAAAACTTTAGAGGAATAGATGCTAAATTATCTTGAATTGAAGAATTTCATTTTTGTAAAATCGCTGAAACTGTCGTTTTCCAGTGGGTTACAAATATTAACAGGAGAGACCGGTGCTGGAAAGTCAATCATTGTCGGTGCGATTCATCTGATAATGGGCGGTCAGCTAAAGGGGAATGTATTCAGAGATCCTAAGCAAAAAGTCAGTCTTTCAGCAATATTCTCCATCAATTCTCAAAATCAGGCGTTAATGAATCTAATCAATCAGTATGATATTGATATTTCAGACAATGAACTTTTCTTTTCAAGAGAGATTCAAACAGATGGAAAATCAAGCGTATTTATCAATGGCAGAAAAGTAACAAATACCATCATACGTGAATTCAGAGACTCACTCTTCGACTTTCACAGCCAACGTGACCAACAATTATTACTCAATGAAGATTTTCAGTTATTATGTTTAGACCATTTTGCCAGACTTGATTCTGAACGAGATGAATATACACAATGTTTCCATGCATATCAATCTCAGGTTTCTCATTTAAAAAAACTGGAATCAGAAGAAAGAAAGTCCGAAGATAAAATCAGACTCTATGAATTTCAGATCAATGAGATTGAAGACTTAAAACTGAAAGCGGATGAAGAACAAGAACTGGATGCCGAGTATCAGGTATTATCTAATGCTCAGGAAATACTGGATGCCTGTGATCAGTTGAATCATCATCTTTATGAAAAGGAAAATGCCGTCTATGATCAGATTTCATCATTTTGTAATTTGTTTGAACGATTTGCCCGAATGAATAATCTGATTAGTGAACAAAATGAACATTTACAGGCAATTTTATCTCATTTTGATGATTTAGTTCAAATTTCACGACAAATCCCTCAAGAGATCTACCTTGATCAAAACCGACTGGATGAAGTAGAAAGCAGAATCCAGCTTTTGCATCAAATTAAGACAAAATACCGAAAAAGTATCTCAGAAATTATTGCATACAAAACAGAAATGCAAAAATATTTAAAAGAGCATAATTCTTTAAAAGATAAGATAGAAGAGGCTAAAAACAGTCTTGATCAATTAAGGCAAGATTTGCTTGTAAAGGCCGATTCGCTCAGTTTAAAAAGAAATCAGTCGGCGATAAATTTTGCTTCAGAAATTGAAGTAAATTTACAGGATTTAGCCATTCCATCAGCAAACGTAAAAATAAAAGTTGACAAAAATCAAGACATATGTAATAATCAAGCGAACAGAGTCATAGGGTTAAAAGAAACGGGTCAGGATCAGGTTGAGTTTCTTTTCAATGCCAATAAGGGCGGACAATTACAAATATTAAAACATTCCGCTTCAGGAGGTGAATTATCACGATTACTTCTGGTAATCAAAAAAATACTGGCAAACAATCTGCCACCTCAAACCATCATCTTTGATGAGATTGATTCAGGTATCGGAGGGAAAACAGCAGATATGCTTGGACAATATATATACAATATCAGTGATTATCATCAGGTCATCTGTATCACACATTTGGTTCAGGTGGCTTCGTACGCTGAAAAACACTTTAAAATTGAAAAAAATACGCTGGAAGAAATGACTGAAATTCAGGTCGATTTACTCAATGAGAATGAAAGACATAAAGAAATTGCCAGAATGTTGTCAGGTGATCTTTCAGAATATGCACTCAATCATGCCAAAGAATTATTGAAAAAGAGGAGATAAATCGTATGAGATTAAAATTTACAAAACAATTTAAATTGCTAATCATTGCTTTGATTATTCTGGGAGCCTTTGGATTTGCGAAATTAGGTCCCTGGTTTAATAGCAGAGGAGGTCAAAATCCAATTGCATTTCAAACAGAAAGAGAATTTAAAAAAGCCAAAAACTTCATAAAAACCAAATTTGAATTTAATGTCGAAAAATTTGATGAGTTTGGTCAAAAAATCGATCAAATCAGCAATAATCCAAACGTGAATGTCATTAAAAAAGAACAAAGCAGTAATGCTGTTATTTATTTAGCAGAGATCAAAGATAGCGATTATAACGCCATCGTGAATGAAATCAGAAATTATCCGAGTGTTGGCAACAAAAAAGAAGGCTCGTTTAAAAGTACTGCATTTGACAAAGATATTCAACAAAGATTGGATGTGAACATCGCACTAAAAAACAAGTATATGGCTGATCTACAAAAAACTAAACAGGCTTATACTTCTGATCGTTTAAGAATTCAGTTAAACACCGTACAGGAAACAATTGACAGTTTACAAACCCAAATCAAAGAACAATCTCACAATAAACAAAACAATCTGATTTTCCTGGTTGTTAGTCCAAAAGTATCTGGTTCAAAACACATATTGGCTTCTACTACAAATTTTGCGACCAGATTTATTATTGGGCTTGTTGGTGTAACTCTGGCAGTTTTTGTACTTTTATTTGTAATGAACGGAATTCTAAATCTGATGTCTCTTTTAGGTTTCCACACAGCTAAAGGTAGTGGTGGAAAATCATACAGCAGTTATAAATATGGCTCAACTGGCAGATACAGTTATGGCGGTTATGGCAGTAACCGGAAAAGAAAAGTAAAAAGAATATACAAAGATCCAACGACAGGGGAAAAAACAGAAGTAAATTCCACTGAAGATAAAAAGTAGGAGGTTTCTATGGATGCGTGGATTGTCTGGCTTGCACTTGGTATCCTGTGTTTTATTGTAGAAATATTTACACCAGGATTCTTCTTTTTCAGTTTTGGGGCAGGCGCTATACTAACTGGTTTAGCAGCCTATTTTACCGATAACCTTGTCATACAGCTGGCTGTTTACGCGATTAGTACCTTTTTTGCTTTTATACTCATGAAGCGTTTCGCCAAATCAATATTAAAAAATGATACAACCGAAAGTAATATCTTTGCGCTTAAAGGGAAAACCGGTATCGTAACCAAAGCTATCCCAAAAAACGGCAGAGGTTATGTGAAAATAGGTGGCGAAGAATGGTCAGCAGTCTTTCATCTGGATATGGATATGATAGAAGAAGGTA